>Ga0207693_10000167_pt1 | contig 59536 bp, 55 predicted proteins | sample LARL81metaG_FD_184347 | JGI IMG/M metagenome (GOLD analysis project Ga0207693, IMG submission 184347) | Corn, switchgrass and miscanthus rhizosphere microbial communities from Kellogg Biological Station, Michigan, USA - LAR L8-1 metaG... | ecosystem: Host-associated > Plants > Roots >... | reverse complement strand
ACCGAGGCTCGCGGCTCATAACGGGAGGCTGCGCGGATCACCGCGAGGAAAGTTTCCTGGGCAAGATCCTCCGCCCGCTCGGGGTTGTTCAGCCGGCGCCCGAAGAAGCCGTACAGTTGCTTGCGGTAGCGGGCAAACAGCTCCTCAAAGGCTGCGCGTGATCCACCCTGGAATTCCAGCATCAAGGCTTCGTCGCTAGTCATAGTCGGTGCGCCGGCTCAATCCGCGCAATCTTTCAGGGCATTTCTCACATCGTTCATACTTCTTTAATGTCACAAGAAAGCCAAAAGTTCCCGCTCCGTTCCGTTTCTTCTGTGTCTTTGTGAATCTGATCAACATGAATCTCCCACCGGTCGGGATTAAGGCAATGAAACTCAAACGCCGTCCTCTGGCCTCCCGAATCTCGGAGCATTGGCGGCGATCTCTACTGATATCCGTATGAATTGATTACTGAGCTTTTTCTACTTGGTTTCCGTAATTGGCCAACTCGTCACTCTCTGATACTGCAAAACACATACCTAAGCAGTGGAACCTCGCATATTTCCCTCCAAAAACGGCCCTCAGCTTGCCTTATTGCGACACCAGCACTCTACGCGGGTGCGGCCGCAAGTGTGGTCAACCAACTACAGTCGGTCGCAGCATCGGACTCTACGGCCGCTTGCAGCTCGATCAACAGCGTTCACACGACCCCTCAGGCTGGGGAGGTCGGTCCGGAGAGCCTGGTCTACCGCACTGGTCTCGGGACTGGTGTGTTTGGTCTGGGTTCACCTCGGGTGCTGGAGTTGGGTATGCGCTTGACTTTCTAGACGCGGATAACAGGCCGTCGCCAAGAAAATTTGCGGCGGCGACAGCCTGTTGCACCGCGCCGAAAGGCAAGGCTCGGCCATACGTCTATTTGTCCCCTCCGCTAGGTTTCGACTGCCTTAGCGCATTACGCCGGGCATCCAACTTGCTGATGAGTTGGTCTACCAACGCAGGTAGTCGGTGAGGGTCATGCTCGTTTGCCACCATTAGCAAACCGTATGTTCGCGCAATGCGTGTGGAGTGGTGTGGTTTCGTGAAGAATCTTCCTACAGGCTGCATTCCCCGCATTTAAAGCATGTCTCAAGTCGAGTGCTGTCATCGATTTGCGTCAACGGACCCCACGTGCTAAGGCCGGCCTAATTTGGCAGAGTCCTTGCTTTTAAAACCCCATGAAAACTAAAAGCGATGAAGAGGAAGACTGGCAAGCCCAAGGTTCCCTCTAGTATTTCCTGTATCGAGCAGAATAGGTAGTACCGTTAAAATCGCACGTGCCTTTTTCAACCGAAGAGACAATTGAACCACTTTGCTCCGAGCTGAAAGCCCTTTGCAACAAACCCTTTTCTGCCGAAACGAAAGCTGACCTTAGAGAACTTGCCCGCGAACTCCGCCTTGCCATCAAGGACCACGTCGAATTTGCAAAATCTTCCCTGCATGTAAAACAAGCAGCAATCGTAGAACGAGACGCGAGCGCTTAAAACGCAGTGCCGCCAGCCTTACGTTTCTGCTTGTTCGGAAAGCCGAAATCCGATTGGGTGGCCCGTGCTGGTTGGGGCGTTGAAAATCGGTTTGAAAATATGACATAATTTTCTTGTGCTTTTCGCCCATGTCTCCAACTGCGGCGGAGGACAAAACACAGCCATTAGCCCACGGGTTCTAATCTGCGGCGACGGGAGGTGCGGGTTGGCAAACGAATATAGTTGGTACGAATCGTATAAGGCCGCTGTGCTGGAAACCGACTGGACAAAAATACAGGGCCGCATTCTGAGGGCGGAACATGAGATACACGAACGGCAGATTGTGCTTGCCAAGGAGCAGGGCGGAACGCCGGAAGAAAGGCAAGCCCTTGAGGATGCCGTGAATGGCCTGCGAGGCTTGATGAACGATGCATCTGTGTGGCAAAGCCGCCAAAGCAATGTGCCGCCGTCTACTAGACCCTCCGTCTAATCTGTTAGGTGGTTTTTGCTGGTTTCGGCAGCGGCGCGGCGCAGCCTGTTGTAAACCGTAGCCGGGCAGACGCCCATAACGTTTGCTATTTCCTGAAACGTTTTGCCTTGCTGGCGTAGTTCGATTGCTGCGCTGATATCGAATGCCGATTTGCGGCGTCCAATCGTTGCGGATTCTTCCGGGGAAATCACAACGCCGGGCTTGCCAGTTTCTAGGATGGAACGCAAACGCCTTTCGGCTATCGCGTTTTCGACAACTTCCGTGCAGAACTTTTGCGGCGTCATTTCGCATTCGGTGGCCAGCAAAATTAGTTCCTGTTTGAACGCGGCTGACAATTCAATGTGCATTGATATTTTCATGCTGGAATCTGGATAATCTGGCCAAGCGCGATATTCGCCCTGTGCTTGGGGAACGCTGGCACGGCTGGCATTCGTTTCGTCGTGGGCTGACCACAAATCTTTTCGACCTTGGCGTGCCGCCCGAAATAAGCCAACTGATTCTCCGGCATGCCGACGTTGAAACCACGCGGCGGCACTATCTGAAATTGCAGGAACGTAAACAGGGCGCTGCGGCCATGCGGCAGTTCGAGGCTGCAATCAAGAAAGCCAAAATTGGCAAACAAATGGCCAACAGCAATTACGAGGCGAGAACCAGAAAACCGCGCAAAACCCGCATGGATAATGCTTAAAGGTTGGAGCCGACGAGCGGACTTGAACCGCTGACCTGCCGATTACGAATCGGCTGCTCTACCAACTGAGCTACGTCGGCTTTCTGTTGCTTTTCTTCAGTTTACCAAATTGGCTGATGCTTGCTGCTGTACAACTGCTGTACAGGCAATCTGAGCCTCAAGCTGTTTCATGGCTGCGGTGACATCCTCACGTACTGTCTTAATGTAGAACCGCTGAGTGGTGCTCACGTCCTCATGCCTAAGGATCGCCTGAATCACCGTATCTGGGATGCCAAGCCGCTTCAAATTTGCCGCCAATCCGCGACGATAGGCGTGCCATCCTTTCCACCGTAATCCATGTTTCTTTAGCCCTGGCTTGATCACACGATCGGGATGGACGTATCGGAAACGAGTTCTGGCTGGTGGCTAGAGCATGGCATGAAGGCGGGATACGTCCGCAACATTGAACGTGATCCGCGTGTACGACTGAAATTGCGCGAGGGATTTAGGACTCGATGGCACATCGGCACCGCCCATTTGCTCCCTGACGATGATCCGCGTGAGCGTCAACGCTGGCTGTCTAATCAGTTGTCTCTTCGGGACGCAACTCCTCAGTATTCCAGTTGATCTGGATAGCTGACATCCTCGTCCTTTACACGAGACGGGGCATGATGGCAAACACTATGAGCGGCAGCCCGCTGCGGTTTGCGAGTGTCCTTGATGATCGCACTTGGCTTCATACTGCCGCCTTGTACTCCGGCAGGCGTACAATTTCGATTGCTGCGATCCCGCTGCTTTCACTGCGAAGCTTACTGGAGACGCCCCTTCACTCGCGTGTGATGCAGCCAACGTTGCCGAAAGAAAGGAACGGAGATGAACATCGCTTTCCTGATCGGAAGGATCATCTTTGCTGCGTTTTGGCTGATGGGCAGTTTCAACCACTTCAAGAATCTCAATTACATGAGCGAGTATGCGAAAGCGAGAGGAACACCGTCTCCCAAGCTGGCGGTGGCAGGGACCGGAGTGATCCTGCTGCTGGGTGGTCTCAGCATGTTGCTGGGCGTCTATCCTGTGGTCGGAATCATTCTGCTGATTGTCTTCCTGCTGGGCGTATCGTTCCAGATGCACACCTACTGGAAGGTGGACGACGCGCAAATGAAGCAGATCGACATGATCAACTTCACGAAGAATATGGCGCTTGTGGGGGCACTCTTGATGTTCCTGCTGCTACCGCATCCGTGGCCGATGAGTTTGGGGATCGGATAAGCGGAACACGGCACGTGCGGGAGGGCATTGGGCTTCTGGTCCGCTGGGTTCTACGCCGCCTCCGCATCCACGCTGCAATGTGCGCCCTCGGAATCGACGAACTGCGCCAGCACTCCGCCGAAATCCTGTTTCTTGGGAGGCATGCTGAAGAGCACACCTTTGCCACTCATGTCCCGATAGAAAGCTTCGACATCGGCAACTGTGAAACCCAATTCGACTCCTCCTGCCGGGTTCTTGTCGGAAGCCGGGTGCAGCGCGAGAGTGGTTTCGCCCGTCACGAACTCACTCCAACCCGGCGATTCGAACTTCAGTTGGAGACCGAGCACATCGCGGTAGAACTTCACAGCTTTGTCCATATCGGCTACGAACTTGATCGCGTATCTAAACTGTGTTCCGTCCATTTGACCCCTCCACTGACCGCTGAGTGCTAATTATCCCAACAGATGCTTGCGGCAGCAAATCGCCTCAACGTATGGGTGCAGTGCCATAATGTGGTGAATGGCTTCGGTGCTACAAGTAGCTCCTCCAGACGCTATCCGGCAAATCCAACGGGTGCAAACTGTCACAATCGCATGGATGAGTGTGGAGGCTGCGGTGTCTCTCTTCGCAGCTTGGCGGGCACGGAGTCCCGCTCTACTTGCCTTCGGTGGAGACAGCGCCGTTGAACTTCTCTCGGCGGTGGTAGTGCTGTGGAGATTTCGTACAACTGCCCATGCGGACGCGGAAAGGCGGGCAGCCCGTGTCGCGGGAGCCTTGCTGTTTGCGCTGTCTGCTTTTGTCGCAGTCACTTCGGTTGTGAGTCTGCTGGGCTATAGCGAATCGAAGCCCACATTTCTAGGAATAGCCATTTTGATCGCAGCCGCCGCCGTCATGCCGTGGCTCGCGAAAGAAAAGCGGCGGCTGTCAGGGGCTACAGGCAGTGCTGCGTTGAGGGCGGACGCCGCTCAGTCGGCGCTGTGTGCTTACCTCTCGCTCATTGCCTTGGCGGGACTGGCGACCAACGCGATCTGGCACGTTAGGTGGACAGACCCGATTGCCGCTTTAGCTGTTTTGCCTCTCATCGTTTGGGAGGGTCGGGAAGCCATGCTCGGCAAAGCCTGTGATTGTTGCTAGTTTCGCCCGCGTCCACCCAGTCTGACGTAATCTCTCTGCTGAGCACCAAAACCACACGAAGATTCAGTAATTGCCGAAACTGTTTAACTGGCAAGTGCGTCACCTCTGCGTCGGGTCATCGTTTTTATAGATCATGTGTCCCGGCTGCTGACATTTCCATAGTTCGTCTGGGGTCATTGGAGTTGGGGTCTCACCTGCCGGGACAGAAATGCAGGTCTGGAACTCATCAAAACCGGGAGCAGAAAAGACAAACGTCAGATCAAGCGGCTCACTAGAGATGTTTCTTAAGCTGATCCACGTATTTGCCGGAATGAAAACGAGCCCTCCGGCATGCAAATCGCGACCCTGTTCACCAACTATGACGTGTGCCGTACCTGAATGGATCAGCAAGAGTTCATCTTCTGTGGGGTGTTTGTGAGCAGGGATCGATGCACCGAGTGCTATCTGCTCCGTCCCCACCACAAAATGCTCTGATCCGTTGATCTTCGGACCGACGTTTAGGGTGAATTGTGATGCTGGGCTAGGCTGCGGTCGCGGACGCCGCGTTCGCAATTCCCCTTCGTTCCTTTCGAGCAACAGCTGCTTGGCTGTGGAATTTGCGGCAGGCAACATATGTGGCGAACCGGATTGAACGGAAGAATTCGACACTTGCTCCGGCACGATGTTCGCGTGCCGGGCTACCACCTGCCAGCGCCCGCCCTGTCTCATCCATATTCCTGTGAATCGCAAATGCTCTGTTTTCCCGGCATTCGGCATCTTGCCACCCCATACCACCACTTCGCTCCCGGCGACGATTGCCGTATCGCCATAGATGCGGATGTACTTAATGTTTCGAGCATAAGAAGTAATCACGAGAAAGTCGTGGTTTCATCAGCTTTGAGGATTCCGGACTGCTGATCGTCTCCCCTGTTGCGCATGCTCCATCCTTGAACCTTATGGCCGTCGCCACAGACCATACGATCAACGTAGGAACATTTACTCAGGGCCAAAAGAAATTTCTTGATTACCACCGAGAATCGGTTCTGTTGCAAGCTCGCCACTAAAGGAGTGGGGTTTAGTTCTCAGTTGTTGAAATTGGCATGTTCCTTTTCTCAGCCGGAGGTGCGCTAATGTTTGAGAATCAACTCGACCAGACGTATGGCCACAAGCACAAGCTTTGGGAAACGGCGAAGGCGGAAGCACGTCGAGTGCTTGTGGAAAGGGCGAAGGCGGAAGATTTGATTCGTTATGGCGAACTAAGCCACAAAATATCCGCCATCAGATTTGAACCCGATGGCCCCGATTTTCACCACTTGTTGGGTCAGCTTTCTTGGGAGTCGGATGCGGCGGGCGAAGGGATGATTTCGGTATTAGTCTGTCACAAGGACGGGGCTGGGTAGTGGCTTTTTCAGTCTGGCTGAGGAGCTAGGCCGGGATGTTTCTGATCGGGTTAAATGCTGGTCAGACGAAACGAAGCGTGTTTACCGCGCCTTTAAAGTAGCGACCGGGCAGCACTAGGAACTTGCAAGACCGACCGCTTTGACCCGCAGGTCGAAAGTGCTCCGTTTTTCTTTTGGATTGCACCTCCGAGCATAGTTGAAACGACTAATTCGGAGACCAGCCGTCCAGAAATCGGCTAGTCAAATTGCTGTACAAAGCGCTGTACAAAAATGTGCTCAAGGACACCCTAAAACACCCAAAAACCACCCCGAGTCCACCATACTTCACAACAACATACGCAAGGCTGAATGCGTTACGAATCGGCTGCTCTACCAACTGAGTTACGTCGGCTTCTGGTTTAGGTTCAACTTCTTAGAAGAAATCAGCGGATTTTGATGTATCCCATCTGTACCCCCTAATTTTGTGGGCGCAGCACGACGGGAATAGCGTGCTTGCCACGCCCACAAGAATATCACGTCACGCCATTCCGACAGGCACGACGGACGTCCTCCTTCGGGGTCTTCGCCTTGCCAGTCTTGACGCTCTGCACGCGCTTGCGGAAGCTGGCCTTCTCATGACCGACAAGTCGCGATGAGGGCGAATATGACAGCCTTGTGTTTGCGGGTGACTGAGAATTGCGAATCCGATTCGTTGAGAGTTCCCGCGACCCCACCGGTTACTTTCACAAAACATTTGGGTTAATAACGCGGGATCGCGAAGTGATAGATCCGGAATACGATGCGGTTCGGATCTGGATCAGATGCTGCGACTGACTCCGGTGAACTTCATAACCGACAGACACTAGCCAGTTGCGGTCATGGCCACCCGGGATTAGAATTCTTCCGCTTTCAGCACGACGGATTTCTTTACGAAATTCTCATTACATTTCTGGCCACCTCGGGGTTGGCCTTCCAGGCGAATGGTACCGGTTGTCGTGCATGGATATATAGAAAGAGTCGAGTGCTCGTCCTGCAACTGGACCATCATTCTAGAAGAGCCGATTACAGCGGCGGATCCCCACAGGCAAACAAAGATTGATAAGGCGATGCCGTGGTTCTCGAGTCATGTCTGCTCAGAATTCCGCAAAACCGGTTAAACAGATTTTTCCAGTTGCGCGTCCGCTTCCGCTCAGAAGAGGAAGACGTTTTGCTTATTCCACCTGTCGTTCAACGGGCAAGAAGCTGGCATGAATCGCTAGCGCAATGGCTCCTCCAAGAACAGTATTCAACGAACGGTATGGTATGAGCGCGCTTTCTGGTAAACCCGCGAGTGCCAGAAGGAACACCACATAGGAAGTCAGACACACCGCAAAAGTGGCGTAGTTGACGTAAATCAGGAGATAACACGACCCCGCAAAGCACACGACCAGCAAGGTCAAAAGCCATGGATCGGGGCGCAGATAAGAGGCGATCAGCGTTGCCAAAGCTGCACCGGCAAGTGTTCCCACGATTCGAGCAAGCCCACGTTGAAAGGTTTGACTCAAAGTACCCTTCATCACGATGGCCGCAGTCATGGGAATCCAGTATCCGTTGGGAAGTGAGAGCCAGCGGTAAAAGGTGGCGCTTAGAGCGAGAACCAGTCCTGCCCTGAGGGCCTGCACCCACTGTTCGCGGGCGCCCCTTATTGCGCCTGAGAAGGTTTCTTTTTCGCGGCCTTCGCTAGCACCACCCAATGCTGGCGTAACCGAATTCGATAGCCGCCAGAATGCGAGGACGAACAACATTTGCAGCAATCCGCCGCCCAGAACAAATGACCCTCGTGTCAGGGCCCCCAATCCATGTGCAGGATACGCGGTTGAAATAACCAGCCAAACCACACCTTGCAGAGCGATCCAAGCTGCTCCGGGACTGAGGGTCCACACCGCACCATAAAGAACGCCCCAAAGGGAGCAGGCTAAGACTGCCCGCACTCCTGAGAGGCCCGCGAGTGCTCCGACCCAACTGGAGACGCACATCACGGCCGCCGCGAGAAACATGGGAAGGCGCCGGGAGTGACGCAGTTCCTGAAACGATCCGAAACCCACAGAAAAGGCCCCAGCGGTAGCCATCACTCCCTGACGTGGGTGGCCCGTAATGATTCCGATCGCTAGACAAACTGAAATTGCGGGTACACACAAGAACGCTGAACCAGCATTCAATTTCGACCAATCGAAGATCAGTGTTTCTTTGGTTAACCTTCTCCACATTCGCCGTAATCCTATCGTGCTTCCCATGATCCAAGTCTCCTAATGCTGGAGACGAGTACCTTCCGAAATCTTCAGATTCAAGTCGTTGGAGGTTAACCAGTTAGCTGTTCTGTCTCAGTTTGCGCTAGGTGCTGGGAACCTCCCACGGCACTAGTCCGGAATTTGCTGTATTGTTCCGCGCTTGCGGTTATGGCGTAGTAGGTGCAGCGCTAGGGTAAAGGGAGATCAAGAGTTTAAGCCGATTTTCCGCGGGCCGGGTTACGGGGGCAGGCGTGCCACCGGTCGTGCAGAAATGTTGGGAGGATCATGCCGATGCCAACCCGGATATTGATCGCGGATGACGATGCCACAATCCGCCTGCTTCTACGCAGGTTACTGGAAAAACAACCTGACTGGGAGGTTTGCGGCGATGCGAGCACCGGGGCGGAAGCCATAGAAAAAGTCGAGGAGTTAGACCCGGACGTGGTTGTGATGGATCTGGGGATGCCGGTCATGACCGGGTTACAGGCTGGGCCTGAAATCGCAAAAGCTCATCCGCAGTTGCCCATGTTGTTGATTAGTGTGCAAGAAGTATCGCGGCAACTTGCATGGGAAGCTCGCAAGGCAGGGTACCGCGGTGCTGTCACGAAGAGCAGTGGCAATGAAGTGCTGAAGGGTGTGGAAGCCTTACTTAGACATGAATCGTTCTTCTATGCGGACGACGGCTCGTCTACTTCGCAGGGTGAAAAAATGGTAGAGGAGACTGGAAGCCCTCGCTCCCGATAGGTGGTCCCAGTTTTTTCCAGCCAACAGCTGCCGCTAAAGTCTCATCACAACGCCTGGACGAATTACATATGTGGCTTTCCGGCAAACTTTCGATTTTTGCGGTTGCGTCTTTACTCACGCTTGCTGGATGCACTCCCAATAAGAATCCGCAGGAACTGAAGGAGCAAACTGCTCGCGCCACTGCCGCATTGAAGGTCGATGCCAAAGCAGTTGCGGCCGGAGTGCGCGAAGGCTGGAGCCGCGATAAGCCGCTCGATATCAATAGCGCGACCAGAGAGCAACTAACTACTCTGCCTCTAACGGGCGCGGAAGCGGAGGCGGTAATCGCGGGGCGTCCCTACGATGAGCCTCAACAACTCGTGAGCCGACGCATCTTGTCGCAGAGCAGATACGACAAGATTTCGGACAGGTTGACGGCTAAAAAATAAAAGTACTAGTTCGCACTGCCAATCAGTCTCCCATTCGCGATACCGTCGACCCTTACGGTCGTCCACAGGTTTGTCGGGTGACTCCCACGCAATCGCATCGGCAGGTAATTGTCGGTCAGGGCTTCAGTGTGTTCTTGATCGTCGCCTTGCGAGACGGCATTGAGGGTGATCACTTCGAGGGATTTCCCCACAAAGGACTTCATGAAGCTCAATTTTTTTTCATATGCCAGGTCGCGCAGAATGCGGTTGCGTTCGCGCGCGACTTCAACTGGAATTTGCCTCGCCATAACTGCTGCCGGCGTTCCCGGCCGCGCCGAATAAGTGAAGACGTGCAGGTAGGTAAATGGGAGGTCTTCGATCATGCGGCGAGTCTCTTCGAACTCGATGCCAGTTTCCCCCGGAAAGCCAGTCATGACATCGGCCCCAATAGCGGCTGTAGGCATGGCTTCGCGGATCATTTCAATTTTTTCCCGGTAGTGCCAGGGACGATATTTTCGGTGCATGCGGCGAAGCACGGCGTCGCTTCCGGACTGCAAGGGCACGTGCGCATGCTTGGCAATTCGCGATGAACCAGCCACCAGACGGATTAGATCTTTGCTCCAGTCCATTGGTTCAACCGAGCTGATACGAAGTTTCTGCACTGCAGTCTCATGGAGAATGGCGGAAATCAGATCCTCGAAAATAAGTGGGTGCAAGCTCCCGCCGGAAGCAAGATCTCTCCCCCAGCGACCCAAATTGATTCCGGAGATCACAAGTTCGCGGTAACCTGCCGCTATCAACGACTCGACTTCGCGAAGGATCTGAGTTAGTGGCAACGATCGGCTCTGTCCGCGCACGTACGGGATCACGCAAAATGAACAGCGGTTGTCACATCCATCCTGAATCTTCAGGTTCGGGCGTGTGCGCTCGTTGGCGGCATCGAAAACAGGAGCGGCTAACAGTTCGGTATGCGCAAAGATGTCAGAGACGAAAATCGGGCCTTGCGCTGCGGAAATCGAGTCTTGGCCATCCGGCACGAGTTGGGTGAGCGGGACAAAGCCAAACGAACCTTGCTGACCCCCGAGATCCGACCCCTGATGCCTGGTTAAGGCAATTTCGGCAAGCCGATGCTTATGCGAATTGCCGATTACAGAACTGACTCCAGGAATCGCGGCAATTTCTTGGGGTGCACGTTGAGCGTAACAACCTGTGACGACAATCTGAGCTTTGGGATTTTTGCGATGAATACGACGAACGGCGGCACGAGCGTCCTGATCAGCGGCAGCCGTGACCGTGCAGGTATTAAGGACAACGATCCCCGCCTGCGATGGTTCGCTGGCGCGCAGCAGCCCTCGTTCCTGAAATTGCTGTTCGATGGCGGCGCCGTCCGCCTGGGTCGCGCGACAACCAAAATTCTCGACGTAGAAAGTCGCCACGCTTCTATCTTAGCCTAGCGTGCGCCGATCCCCCTATGACTGGGAGACGAGAATCCGCCTGTGCGGCCTGGCACGTGTATGTTGGAGGAATTCTCTCCAGCAAATTGCACGGACTGCGCCACTAGCAGACAAGAGCCGATTGGAATCGGGAAGGCGGGAGGAAGAGGATCGGGCCGCCGACTCTGAGAATCGTCTACAAGTTTTTGATCACATCACGCCGATGCTACTTGCCGCTTCTGCTGGAAACATTCCCGGCAGAAGACCGGACGCCCCTGCGTAGGCTTGAACGGCACGGTGGTATCTTTTCCGCATTCGGAACAGGTCGTGCGGGTTTCCACCTTGGCGAAGCCTGCGTTTTGTCCGGACGGCACTGCTCCCAACACCGATACTCGTTTGGTCTTGCACGTTTTGCAGCGTTTCGGTTCGTTCTTGAACTGCTTGTCGTGGAAGAACAACTGCTCTCCAGCGGTAAAGACAAAATCTTCGCCGCAGTCGATGCACTTTAATACCTTGTCCTGAAATTCCATTGAGAGATACTCCCTTCAGCCCATTCCCCAGTACCCTCGCCAGACGAATTGCGTGACGCGCGTGGGCGCCAGGGTTTTTGCCCCCTCAAAAACCCCTGGAATGTTTTTTTTGGACTCGGCCCGCCATGTCCTCTTACAACATGGATTACTACTTTAAAACTTCACCGTAGCAAAGCTACGTTTCACAGATCGGGACAGTGTTGGAAAGGAACGGGCCCCCGCGTTGAGCGACGGCCCGTTTTACCCTAGTCTTGTTCTTTGCGTGCTTTCTTCCTGCTGCGCTTGCGGGCTAAGGCTTCTTTCACCCGTTTCTTCTCGCCTGGCTTCAGGTAAAAGGAGTGACGCTTAACCTCCTTAATGATGTCTTCCTGTTGCACCTTGCGCTTGAAGCGACGCAACGCATTTTCGAGGGACTCGCCCTCTTGAAGTCTGACTTCTGCCAACTGAACTACACCCCCAAACTCGTCCCGTTTGGACGGGGATAGTTATTGCAAGGTTCCCGCGCCAAGTCAAGTGAATATAGTCAAACCGTGCAGCTAAGACTCTCTTGTAACCTGCTTATTCTCCACACCAGCCTTAGAAAGTCAGCTTCAAAGCGAGTTGAATTTGGCGCAGTGCATAGGCATCGGTGGCCCGCAGAAAGCTGGTCGGAGTCCGGTACTGCACAGGGAAGATATTGATTCCAATAGCCTTAATTATGAGTGCGAATTGGGCTGAATTAACGATACATCCGTTCTGGGTAATTTGGACCGTCTTGCTATCGCGATTTAGGAAGTTGGGTAAGGACGAATATCGATTGTGGAATAGTCAGAACCCACAAAGCGAGTCTCCCCGGGAAACTCCCAAAAGCCGATCGTCCGAAGTATTGTCATCGTGATTAGCATGCCCGTTACGGTGGGACTTACTGGCCGACCACTGCCTACAGCAAACCATCCCGATGTTTTCCAGTTATTAAGCATTGTTGCCAGCCATTCGTGGTGGCAGAGCCGCGTGGTCAGTGATGTGAAGATTATGTTTTTCAGTTGTCCCGTCCTGGGCAAGAGCCCGGCAGATCGCCAGGCTGAGCGAGCGGAATTTTCTATTCCAAGACCTGAGAGGGATGATTCAGCTTGCGCAGTACGAGTTCTTCGACTCTGTTCAGCACTTCGTCCTCAGAAAGCTCTGTGGAGTCGAGCACCAGCGCGTCGCTAGCAGGCACCAGTGGGGAAGTGGCACGAGTGCGATCGCGGCGGTCACGTTCCCGCAGTTCGGCGGCCAAAGCTTCGGCTGCGACGCCGGGTTTGATTTGCTGCTGTTTCATTCGACGTTGTTCCCGTACAACAGGGTCAGCATCGAGAAAGACCTTTATGTCTGCCGCAGGAAAGACTTTAGTTCCAATGTCCCGGCCTTCCATGACGACTCCGCCATTGGCCCCCATCTCCTGCTGGCGGGCGACCATCCACGCGCGTACGTTGGGATGAACCGAGACTCGAGAAGCTGCCTCGGTAACGTCTGCCTCTCGAACTCGCTGGCTTACGTCGCGTCCATCGAGTAGGACTCGATTTCCACCCAGACACGGCTCAATTTGAATGCGGGAGTTGTGTGCCAGTCTGACCAGCGCTGTCTCGTCATCAAAAGAGATATCCCATTCGATGGCTTTTAGCGCGAGAGCGCGATACATGGCGCCGCTTTCAAGATTTACATAGCCCAGCCTGCGGGCCAGGTGCGAAGCGATGGTACTTTTTCCGGCACCCGCTGGTCCGTCAATCGCGATGATGAGTTTGCGCGGAGAGCTCGTTGACATCCTGGAAGGTAATGATTGTACACGGAGAGCCCCGCCGGGCCACCCACATCTCCCGAAAGCAAACGCACCTACCATACGCGACAGGCGTTGGCATGAACCATTGGCTGGTCGGTATGGCATCCGAAGGCGCGCTCAAATTCAGGCATATTACCCACCACGTTGTTGACTCGATACCGCTCCAGAGAATGCCCCTGCGACATGACTTGCGTATGCGCGGTTTCGGGGCGGAGATCGCCACACCAGACATTAGCGTAAGACAGGAAAAAGTTCTGCAATTCGCTAGCGCCGTTCTGTGCTGGCTGGTTCAAGTCCTTGCCTTGCGACTTGAGTGTATTTTCCAGTCCGGCGAGTGCGATGTGGATGCCGCCATTGTCGGCGGTGTCTTCTCCGGCAGAAAGTTTGCCGTTCTGCTTTACTCCAGCTTCCGGAACCTCTTGCGTGTATTCATCGGTGATGCATTGATCACGCTGGTCGTAATTCTTGGCGTCGCTGGGAGTCCACCAGTCTTTTAAGTTGCCTTGCGCATCGAATTTGCGTCCCTGGTCGTCATAGCCATGGATGATTTCGTGCCCAATTACGGCGCCGATCGCGCCGAAATTCATCGCATCACTTGCGGTCACATCGAAGAACGGTGGCTGGAGAATGCCGGCAGGAAAGTTGATGGTATTGTGCTGTGGATCTTCGTAGGCATTGACAGTCGGGGGAGTCATGCCCCACTCGGTCCGGTCAGCGGGTTTGCCGATTTGCGAGATACGACGCTCGATCTCAAAAGCCGAGGAACGCTGAACATTACCCAGAAAGTCGTCGCGTTTGATTTCAACAGCAGAATAGTCGCGCCAGTGATCGGGATAGCCGATCTTGTCAACCTGCGCAGCCAGCTTGACATGTGCCGCTTGCTTGGTTTGGGTCGACATCCAGGTCGCGGCATCGATGTCTTGACTCAGCGCGTCCTCAATGGCTTTCACCATCTGCAACATGCGCTCCTTGTTTTCAGGCGGGAAGTATTTCGCCACGTAAGCCTGGCCCACGGCTTCTCCCAGATCGATGTCGGCATAGCTCGAGCAACGTCGCCAGCGTGGCAGGAGTTGCTTGGTGCCTCCGAGGGAGCGTCCGAAGAAGTCGAAGTTCTCTTCGACAAAAGGCTGACTGAGCGAAGGCGCGATCAGGTGAAGGGTGGACCAGCGTAAGTAGGCCCGCCACTCTTCGATCGAACGGGATTGAAGCAGTTTCTCCATCCCTCGAAAGAAGTCGGGAGAGGTGACCAGATATTGCGGTGATGGCGGTGCGCGCATGGCGGACAAGTAAGTTTTCCATCCAAAGGATGGAGTCATCGCTTCAATCTGTTGCAGCGACATCTTGTTGTTCAGGTTCTTGGGATCGCGCCGGGCCACGATATCCATGGCGGCTTTCGCCAATTCGGTTTCCATCGCGAGGATGCTCTGGGCGTTGCCGACCGCCTGGGCCGTGGGCTCGCCGCTCAATTCGAGAAAACGGGCGATATGCTTCAGATACTTCTCGCGAATTTCTTTTGATTTTGCGTCGTCGTTCAAATAAAACTCTCGAGCCGGTAATGCCATGCCTGATTGGTCGAGTACCGCGAGGTTCGTGCTGGCATCGTCGAAGGCAGGCTGAGAGTAAATGCCGAACAATACTCCCTGATAGGCCGCATCGATAAAATTCAGATCGGCGGGGCGAACCATCAAGTGAATTGACGCCAGGACATCCGGTAGCTGGGACTTTTTCTTCAGCTGAGCGATTCGGTCCAATTCCGGTTGCAGTGGCGCGAGGCCGGCTTGGTTGATAACCGTCTCGTCCATGCAAGAGGCGTAATAGTCTCCGACCTTCCGTTGTACCGGTGTGCGGTTTTGCGATGGCTGGGCGGCGTCTTCAAGGGTGTTACGGACGGCCGCAATATTCCAGAGTGCAAGCAGATTAAACGTTCCCCACCCACCTTGATCCGGCGGAATGGGATTCGCTTTCACCCACTTGCTGCAGGCGTACTGGAAAAAATCCGTGCACGGGTCGAGAGACTTATCCACCTGATCGAGGCTGAAGTGCTCAACCTCGGGCATGGCGCTTAGCGAAGGCTTCGTATTTTGAGCAAATGTCGCGACGCCGAGAGATAAAAAAGCCGCAAAGAGGATGGTGAAACGCATTGACCCTACCTTCTCCGAGCCAGGTGGCCTGTGAATAGACGTGTCAGGTTTAAAATAGTAACTTCGTTGAGGCGCGCCTAGAGGACGGCTAAGCCCGGCCGGGACGGACAGGAGCGCCTCTTGGTCCTCGGTTCGCCGTGGAGGCCCGTTTTTCTACGCGTTTAGCTCGCGCAGGCCGAGCTTTTTCATAATCGATGGCTGTTTTCGGCTGTGTAATCTGGATTAGCGACCGGTTGCCCACCCGAATAAAGTCCAGTTCACGGGCCGCCTGAAGAGCATTTATAGCCTGCCTCACTCGCGACCGAGGAACGAAGTGGCCGAAGAACGACTCCACTTCCTCTTGGTCGGCGGCGATCACGCAGTCCAGATATTTCGAAACGAGTGCCGACAACGCTTCACCCACCGACAGGCCCATTCCTTCCCGCACCGCATCAGGGGCCCAGCGATAGAGCACATCCCAGGAGGCGCCTTCCTCCGGCTTATAGTCGACCCGCGTAATGCGCAGCTTCGACCAGAGCTCGCCCAATGCGTGGTCTAGTGCGACAAACGAAATACTTCCGCCGAGGTCTTCACGCATCTTTTGCTTGGAGATAGGACCAGCGCGGCTGATCAACTCAAAGGCGTCGCATGCCAGCTGCGAATACTCTGAACGCGGCTTGGGCTCGGGAACTTGCCGGGGATTACGTTCGCCGACTAGGGCATAGAAATAAGGAAAGATCGAGGCTGCAACCAGAAAAGCATTCTTTTCCTCGAACTGGTTGGCTTCGAAGGCATCATGATTTCGCAACAGGCGCACCATGATTTCGGTTGCTTCCGGAGCCCGTGGATCAGCAAATGCATGTTGCTGACTGGGAAGGTTTCTGTCCGATCCTGTCCAGGCGCCAATGAAAGTGGGAGCCAATAGCGGCGGGCGCATGGGATACATCAGGCAAAATCCTACCGACTCGACAAAGCGATGAGCCTCGTCAAGGGTGCCGATCGGTCTACCATCGAGACGCCACTTCTGGCGGCGAAGCTGGTCGAGTTCCTGGTCAGTCATAAAGCAACCGTAGGCTCTCAGCTCTCAGTCGTCTTGTCGTCAGCACGGAACTCAAATGGCTGAAAAACTGAGCGCTGCGCTCTAGATTCTCTTGAACGCCTTCTGTATGTCCTTCAAAGAGTATCGCAGAACTACGGGTCGTCCGTGAGGGCATGACATGGGGCAGTCGGTTTTCGCCAGTTCTGCGAGCAGCCATTTCATTTTATTTTGCTCCAACGGCATGTTGACCTTGATTGCGGCATGGCAGGCAATGGAGGCGGCAATGCCTGCCCTTATCTTCTCCAGATTCAGCGCCTGCTCCTCGCGCGTAAACTGATCAAGCAGTTCGTGCAGCAGGTGTTCCACTGCCGTCGCATCGATGCCCGCCGGTGCGATTTTCACCGCGACGCTGCGCGCGCCAAAGGGCTCAACCTCAAATCCGTTTCTTGCCAGCTCATCCGAGATTTCGCTGAAAACCGCTTGTTGCGCCACGGAGAGTTCAATCACCAGTGGCAAGAGCAAACGCTGGCTTTCAACTTTCTGGGCCGCGCGTTGTTTGAGTATCTTCTCGAAAAGTACCCGTTCGTGAGCGACATGCTGATCCACAATCCACAAGCCTTCGGGATTTACCGCGAGGATGAATGAATCGCGAATCTGACCTAAGGGATGAAGCGAGGCCAGGGCAGGCGCAATATCGCTCGATGGCTCCGCCTCCTCGGCGATAGGCGGCGCGCAGCCATCACTGGGCACCGGTCCCGCAGCGCGAACCAAAGCTAACGCGGCGTTACCGTCGACCGAGAAGCCTTCGCCGAATTGAAATCGTTCTGTCAATGCCGGCGGGGCAGGTGCCTGAAGAGTGAAGGATTGTATGGGCTGGGAATACGAAGGCGGCCATGTCGCCAATGAGTTTCGATCGGCCGCGCCCGCGACCGGAGAGAGCGACAGGCTGGCGCTGGGGTGGGCGCCGATTTCCACGGCAAACTGCGGCACCGGACGCGCTTTCATCAGCGCAGCCCGTATCGAGTCCCGAACAAAATCGTGCATGACCGACTGTTGGCGAAAACGAACTTCAGTTTTCGAGGGATGCACGTTGACGTCTACTTCGCCATTGGGCAGGTCGATGAATAGGAGCACGACCGGATAGACCGTAGGTGGCAGAATGTTGCGATACGCCTCGATGATAGCGTGCTGAATTAACCGGTCGCGGATGAGACGTCCATTGACGAACACATAGATCGAGTTGCGATTTAGCTTCTGGATTTCGGGTTTCGAGACAAAGCCGTGCAAGCGCATGTCTCCGAGTGATGAAACCTCTTCCTCTCCGTCTTCTTTGGCTGGCTGGTCTGGTCCGACTGGATTTTCCACTTCCGTTTTTCCTCGACCGGAAGCGTCTGCGCGAGACTTGTCTTCTTGTTCTTTGCGACGCCAGGGCGGAGGTTGGGGCAACCCTATTCGTTCCAACGGTTGCAAGGCTACGACTGGAATTAACTGGTCCAGAACTTCTTTGCCGAACACCTGATAGACCCGTTCGCTATAACCCTCTACCGGGGGGGCCACCAGCATGGCATGGGTCGCCGAATGCAACTCGAAATGTTTGTCGGGATGTGCCAGCGCGTAATGCGTGACCAGTGATGCGATGTGTGAAAGCTCGGTGGACTCTGCTTTAAGAAACTTCTTGCGTGCCGGGATGTTGAAGAAAAGATCCCGCACGCTGATGCTGGTTCCCGCCGGCAAGCCCGCTTCTTCGACCGTGATAATCTTCCCGCCGTTGATTTCGATGATTGTGCCCGAATCTTCCTCCGGAGCACGGGTTTCCAGGCGCAAGCGAGAGACGGAAGCAATTGAAGGCAGGGCTTCCCCCCGAAAACCCAGAGTCGCCACGCTGAGCAGATCCTCTGCGTTCCTAATCTTGGATGTGGCATGGCGCTCAAACGCCAGCAGAGCATCGTCTCGCACCATACCGCCGCCGTTATCAGTAATCTGAATCAGTTTCTTCCCACCTGCCTCCACCTGAATCCGAATACGGGTCGAACCTGCGTCCAGGGAGTTCTCAAGCAGCTCTTTGGCCACCGATGATGGACGTTCCACCACCTCGCCGGCGGCAATTTGGTTGGCGACATTTTCAGCCAGGACGTGGATTCTACCCATGACAGGAATTGCGGTGTTCTAATCGAGCAGTGTCGCAGATGCGGGGTGAGGAAGCAAAACCCAAACAGGCAGGGGCAGCGGCTATAGCATTACATTCACAACCTTCATATCAAAATCAGTCAAACCTTTGTCCTCTGCGTAGCGAAGCGAGCGAAGTGGAGGGATATGCTTTCACTCTTTAGTCGCTGGAGCTTGCAGTCCGTGGGGCCGGAACTCAACCGCCAACGATGTCGCCACCGGTGCCGGCTCTCCCTGGATCCGATAAGGGCGGAACTTCCACCATCGAACCGCGTCCATGGCTGCGTTGGTCAGACCTTGAGGGCCGCTGATGGGATGAAGGTTCACCACCGAACCGTCGGCAGCAATGATCGCGGCGAGCACGACAATGCCCTGCGTATTCAACTTTCGGGTCACTTCGGGATAGACCGGATCCACCCTGCGGATGAGTAACCTTTCCATCACTTCGGGCGGCACGCGTGCGGACGCTGGGCGCGCGTGCGCATCATTTTTCGCAGTTCGGGCTTCCAGTTCCTGCCACCCGTGATGCCATTGCCACGCCGATACGATGGCCGCGATCATCACCAACGCCAAGGTCGCCCACAACAGCCTGCGGGTTGACAGACTCAGTCTTGAGTTTTTCCGTACTGGCCTCTGCCCTCCCGCGGTCGCTGGCAGAGGCATTGTCGCGAGTGGGGAACTGATAGTGAGAAAATCGAGCGGAGATTTTTCGACCTGGCCCCCCGCCCAGCGCCGAATCATATACCGCTGGTCACGCGAGAGCCCCAAAAATTCAAACCCGCACCGCAGCTGGTTGTGGTGCCGCACTACCGCTTTGGTTTGCAATGAGTACCCGACATTGGGCAACTGGAATTCCACCGCTACCCATTCCCCTGTCTGAAGCTCGGCTGCCAAAACCGCCGCGACCCCTCCCTCGCCGATATCCACCGACCGGCCGGGAATGTTGCTGGGCAAACCCGATCTCAACACGGTCACGTCTACAGGGACAGCTACGGAATAACGGGGAATGCGGCGACGGGCTCCGGTGAGATCGGATGAGGAATGTCCCGAAAAGGACTTATCCACGGGTAATAGTCCTGACGATGGTTTTCGCGGAGCCTGGCCCGAAGATTCTGCCGACGTAGACGGTCCCGATGCCGCACTCATGATGGTTTGAGTCCGATCGACCCTGTGGTTCTACAGCGGCTTAGCGATACCGCTTGGAGCCTTAAATCTTCGGACATGAGCCAGAGCCTCAATCCGAGGAATGGTCTGGAACCAGCCTCAATTCACTCCAGTAAACCGGTAAAAAGCTATTGGCCCGAAGCGAAGCTCCGGGCCAAATTCTTTTCCGCCAGCGCACCTGATACGAGGATTGAACCTGCGTACACTCTTACGGCCAGCGCTTGGCAGTGTCTTCCCAACCCGCGGCCCTGGCGGCCTGAGGGGCGGCATTCACTGCCGGTTGCGGAATTCGAATCGGTTGCTGCCCGGTCGCCGGGGTCAGCGTGGGCTTGCTATCGGTCCCGGCTTCCTTGTCTTCTGACAGCAAAGGAGCGGCTACCCGCAACGCTTCGACTTCCTTTTCCAGCCTCGCGAGCTCAAGCTCTTTCTGTCTTAGAACTTCGTAAACATTCTTCATGCTTTAGCACCCAGGAATTTGTTAGAAATTGAACCAGTTAAGTCGAACTTTATCAGTTGTCTTGTTTTTGTCAAGATGTAAAGGGTTCCTATCGCCCGTAAGATGAAGGAGATCGATCCACTGTACGCCAGCGGACTGGTCTTACCCGTTCCGCTTTGAAAACTTCCTTCCCTAAGATATCTCCGTAATCTCAGCCTGCCGAGTAAGCTCAACTTTGAACAAAAAAGCGCAGTGTGATGCCGCCCTCCGGGAGAGTTTGCTCCCTGTTTTTCTGACTTCCAATGTTCGCTCTAAAACATAACATCGCGAAATCCTTACTTTGGAATCTGTTTCGAGTCTGAAAATATGAAAATCCGCAGAGTTGATTCATTCCCCAAATTGGCCGTCGAGAGGGGCATTCGACTGATCAACATCGAATTTACAAAATGCTGATTTTACAAATCTTCCTCTTAACCTTTCGAGGGCGTGCACGTCTAAGCCTCCAGAACGTGCGAGCGGCCTCGATTGATGGAACTAACCGGTGCAGGAATCGCGTATCAGGTTTCAGGGAGTGGCGCGGCCGGAATCAGAGTTCCGCGTAACAAGCATGCGAAGGGTGGTGCCCAGTGGAAGGTCAGATAGTGGAGGCTCAAATCATGGAGATGGGGCGAATCGGCGGCAATAGAAGCCTTCCCGGCAGCAGCGATCCGCATGTGCAGGAGGTGGTAAGGGCCGCGCACGAGGAATTGCGCCAGTTGATGCGGCAGCGAGCCGACGTAATGAAGCGCATTGGGACGGTGAAGCAAACCATAGTCGGCCTGGCGAATCTCTTCGGCGACGCCGTGTTGAGTGAAGAGCTGCTCGAATTGGTAGACCGCAAAAGTGGAGGCCGTCAGCCTGGATTCACCAAGGCTTGCCGGATGGTACTGATGGAATCGGATTGTCCGCTGGGCGCTCGCGAGGTCTGCGAGAAGATTCAGCAGCGCATTCCGCCGGTCTTGTTGCGGCACAAAGACCCGCTAGCCTCGGTCACGACGGTTCTGAATCGGCTCGTTGAATATGGAGAGGCTCGTACTGTGATTCGGGACAATGGTCGCAGAGCGTGGGAGTGGGTTGCCGATCCCGCCGACAGCGGCTTCGCAACCACTCGCGGCGGCGTGCCCGCCTCCCGGCTATAGACGGCCGAACGCAGTTGAATTCAAATGGATTGAGCGGCTCCCTCGCCCGCTCAATCAGTCTGTGGGATCTGCGCTCCAACGTATTTTGGGCGGATCTCACTACGCCGGTAACAACATCCCCTTTTCCAGATGACGCGTCACGTGTGCATAGGACGCCGCATGGGGATCGTGAGTGACCATCACGATGGTCTTGTGAAAGTCCTCGTTCAAACGCTTCAAGATCTCCAGAATTTCGGTCGCCGAATGGCTGTCGAGATCGCCGGTCGGCTCGTCCGCCAGCAACAGCGTAGGATCGCTTACGATCGCGCGGGCGATGGCCACCCGTTGTTCCTGTCCGCCTGAAAGCTGTTTCGGCAGATGGCCGACTCGTTCTTCCAATCCCACTAGTTTCAAAGCCGTCATAACGTGATCCCGCCGTTGCTGCGCCGAAAGCTTGGTCAACAGAAGCGGCAACTCGACGTTCTCAAATGCGGTGAGGACCGGAATCAGATTGAATGTCTGAAAGACGTAGCCAATATGTTCATTCCGCCAGTGCGCGGATTGGCCATCGCTGAAACGAAAAATATTCTCCCCCAACACCAGTAATTCGCCGCCCGTTGGGCGGTCGATGGCTGCGATCATATTCAGCAAGGTTGTCTTGCCGGAACCGGAAGGTCCCATGAGAGCCAGAAACTCGCCGCCGCCGATTTCGATGGAAACGTCGTCCAGGGCTTTGACCTCGAAAGCGTCTCGCTTGAAAACCTTGCTGACGTTACGGGCCTGGACCACCTTGGTTTGAATTGCGGTATGGGGAATGGTTGCTGTGCTCATGACTGCTGTCCTTTGATCTTGATTTTTTCGCCGTCCTTCAAATCTCGCGGCGCGGATGTAATGACATCCTCGCCGCCATTCAAGCCTTGCACCAGCACCCCGCCGCTGCGTTGGCTCACAATTTTCACCTCGCGCACCGTTGCTTTGCCGTCAAAAGACAGAAAGACGATCTTCTTGCCATCGCGATCATGAATTGCGGCAGTGGGCACGAACACGCCTTCCGGTTGCGAAGTCGTATGCTTGACTTCGTCAGCCAGGAATTTGACTGTCGCGTTCATGTCTGGCCGCAGGTATGCGTCCGGATTGAGAATTTGCACTTTCACCTGCACCGTTGCCTTGGCACGGTTAGCTTGCGGAGAGATTTCCGCGATTGCGCCATCCCATTTGCGATCGGGATATGCGTCTACAGTGATTGCGCCCTTTTGCTTCGGTCCCAGCTTGGCGAAGTCGTCCTGGGCTATATCAAGTTCGACTTGAAGATCGTTCAGGTCGGCCAGGGATACCACCAAACCCTGCGGACCACCCTCGGCCGTGCTGGCAAATCCCGAGGTCACAAGCTCACCCTTTTCGGCGGCCCGCTCAAGAATAGTTCCAGTCACCGGCGCCCGGATTACAGTGGCGTCGAGCAAAGACTTTGCGTAGTCCGCCTGGCCCTGAGCTTGTTGCAATGCACCCCGGGCACGTGCGATCTCTTCCCGGCGAGGCCCGAGTTTGGCCAGTTGGAACGCTTTGTCGAGCGAGTTCGTGCGTTGCTGGTCGGCTTCGCACTTGGCCGTGGCGTCGTCAAGTGCCTGCTTCGACAGCACTCCTTGGCTGTAAAGATTGCGCGTTCGTTCCAATGTGATTTTGTCGTCAACCAGCGTGGCTCGCGCTTCATCGAGATTATGTTGAGCTTGCTGGATTTCTTCGGGACGGGATCCGTTTTCCAGCTCTTCCAGAAACGCTTGGGCGTTTTGGGCGGCGCCGCTTGCCTGATCGTATTGAGCTCGGAATTCATCATCTTCCAGACGAACCAGGATTTGGCCTTCCTTGACCTTGTCTCCCTTTTCCACGCCGATCCACTTCACCCGTCCCGTGACCTTGGAATTCAGGTTGATCTTGTGGTGCGCGACGATATAGCCGCTGGCGGACAGAACCACGCCCCCAACCTCAGTGCTTGGTGCCGAGGCCCGAACCACTTCGACTTCTGGCGCGTCGTGCGAAAACAGGCGATAGGCCATCGCGACTACGCCCAGCAGAACTAACAGTCCAATTCCAATGAGGATGTAGCGTCGCGCCCAAACCGGAGGCTCGCCCTCCCCGCCGCTACGAGCATTGCGATCGATGCGAAGGCTCTGCAGATCTTCGTGTTTTGCGTCAATCGGCATAACTTATAGCAGCGCGTCCCGCCGTTTGTACGGTGTGCCTCCGCCTTCATTAAGCCGTAATCTAGTCTCTTAGTGCACTTAAAATATCCCGGCGAGAAGCATGCCACGCCGGAGCAAACCCGCCTACCACGCCCATGATCAGCGCGAATATGAGTGCACTCGTGACAACTGCCGGGGTCATCTGCAGACTGAATACAACTTCGCTGAATGTGACCTGGTTTTGAGTTCCCGTTGTCATGCCGTTAAACGGCAGCATCAAAATAATGCCTAACGTTGCGCCCAGCAAAGACAACAGCAACGATTCCAGCATGAATGAAGTCAGGATACTCGGCCGCGAGAATCCAATCACCCGAAGTGTGGCAATTTCGCGTCCCCGGTATGCCACAGCAGCATACATGGTGTTGGCTGCGGCAAAGCAGGAACCTACCGCCATGATGAACGCCACGATCCAACCGACGATTCTGATCGGAGCCCCTGACTTGGTTTGCGAAGCATAGTAATCGGGTTCGAGCAGGCCGTTCAGTTCGAGTCGCTGATCATCGTTTGCACGGTTTTTCAGTGCCTGTGCAGCTACTCGATCAGTTGCTCGAACCAGAACCGAAGAGTACACCGAACGCTCGAAGTCGGTCACCAGTTGGTTGACGTCGCCCCAGATTTCCGAATCATGCGCCGTACCGCTTCCATCAAAGATGCCCACGATCGGCCAATCGCCCTTGCCGATGTGGACCGTATCTCCAATGTTGGCGTGCTCGAATCGCTTGTTGATCGAACTGCTTACCACAACCTCCCGCTGCCCGGGTGTGAACCATCGCCCCTGAGTGATATGAATTTGCGGCCGCATCTCGACTCCAAGGGGTGAAAGAAAGCGGGTGGTGACGTTGGTGTCTCCCGTCCCGCCCTTTCGCGGCAGCACGACAACTAAAATATCTTCGCCCGAGACGAGCGGCTCCCCCTTGCTGTTCTTGGCGACGCCCGGCAGATCTTTCAATACCTGCATCGCATCTCGTGATACACCGCCGGCAGCGAGTTCTGAGTCAGACCCTTTACGCAACATCAGCACATTCAGAGGATCGCCAGTGCTGCCGAAGGCACGATTTAGACCGGCCAAAAGCGCCATGATGAAAACCGCCGTGGCCACCGTCAGTGCGATTCCCAGAGCGGTCATGATGGTGAGGCTCTTACGCAGCCGCAAATTGCGCACGTTATAGCTGATAGGGATAGCCATTTCGATTCCTGTCTTCCAATTGGCTGCTCACAATGAGCAACTCAACTTCACCCAATGTGACGCAAACCGTCCACGATATTCACCTTGGAGGCGTGGTACGAAGGAATAAAAGAACTAGCAAAGCCCACCACCGCGGCGATTAGCAGCGAAGCTGCGATCGTCAGGCCGGTGACTTTCATACCGGTGAAATACCCGCCCTGGGCGGCCATGCTGGTCACGATGAAATAACAAAGCATCGAGCCGACGAACCCACCCACCAGCGCCAGCGAAACTGCCTCCCCGATAAACAGGCCGAGAATGGTATTGCGGGTAAACCCCAGAGTTTTCAACACGGCGACTTCGCGCGTGCGTTCACGAATCGACATCGCCATGGTATTCGCTGACACCAGCAAAATGGTAAAGACCACTGCCAGGCAAATGCTCATGATGAAAGCTTTGATGTTGCCCAACATTCCGATGAAGCCCAACTGGAAAGCGTGTTCACTTTCGCTTTTTGTAGGCCGGTCGGCGTTGCGGAACTCCTCGTCAATAGCTTGCGCCACCCGAGTAACAGAATCCGGCGAATCCGCCAGCACCGCGAAGAATCCTTCGTTGCCTTTTAACTTGGGAAAGCCTTCGTCAATGTAATCTTTGTTGAAATAGATGGACTGAGTCGGGTCAGGGGGATCGAAAATTCCCCTGATAGTCAGTTCCAGATTCAGCGGAAAAATCTTGCCTGTGATATTCAGGCGATCGCCGATTTTCCAACCAAACTTCTTCGCCAAACCCACGTCCACGATCGCGCCAGCTCGATCGTGCTGCCACGCCGCAAGCTGGTCAGCGGGAATTTTGAATTCCGGATAAACCTTCATTAGTTCTTGCGGATCGGTGCCGAACTGAGCGAAGTAATGCTCAGGTTTGTCGTCCATGTATTGCCCGCCAAACCATTGCTGGTTCACAACTTCCTTCACTCCCGGAATCGCTTGTATTTTCTGTCGATAATAGCTGGGCAAATTAAAGACCAGCGAAACCTTGTGACGAACGATGAGGCGCTGGGCCGATTGTTCACTGGGCTTGCTGTCATAAAAACTGCGCCAGATGGTGATCAAAAACGTAAGCAATAGCAGAGATCCACCGATACTCAAGACGGTTAAAATGCTGCGGCGCTTGTTGCGAAACGCGTTTTTAGTGACAAAGCGAGTTAGGGTCATCGCAAACTCCAGGAGTTCAAGCAGGACAGGGACGGATGAGGGCCGGTTACTAAAGCCCCCTTAGGATAGACGAAAAACTCTAGACCCGGCAACCATCGCCCCCCAAGAAATCCGCAACCTCGAGTCCCTTAGATCAAAACAACTTAGATCAATACAACTCCCAGGAGCTTCCGAAAGTTACGGCCTGGAAACACAAAAAGTTCCATAACATGGCACTGTTGTCTAGCCGCATCCTGGCCGGTTGCCTGACCTTGCTGAATGCACTAGCATGGCCCACGGAATTGACCGGGAATAAGCGGAATCTGGAGGAGCATGGGACAAACTGCGGCGCACATCACTCATAAGGCCCTCACCGGAATCGATATCGCCATCATCGCCGTTTATTTTGTGGTCATTTTCGTCATCGGTTTCTATTTCGCCCGAAAAGAACGCACCTCGGCAGATTACTTCCTCGCCAGCCGCAACGTGGGATGGTTCGCCATCGGGGCATCGCTATTTGTTTCCAACATTTCCACTGAACACTTCATCGGACTTGCTGGTTCGGGCGCCAGCTCAGGACTGGCGGTCGGCTCATTTGAGTGGCTTGCCTGTCTAATCCTCCTGCTTCTGGGATGGGTGTTCGTTCCGTTCTATCTTCGCTCCAACGTCTTCACCATGCCGGAATTCCTGGAACGACGGTTCAGCCGGTCCTGTGCCGTCTACCTGGCGGGCATCTCGATTCTGGCGTACGTCTTCACCAAAATCTCGGTTCATCTTTATGCGGCCGCCATTGTGCTCGAACGGGTCGTAGGCTGGAGTCCACTGACCGCAGCTGTGATCCTTGTGATCGCGACCGGAATCTACACCATTGCCGGAGGACTGGCCGCCGTCATCTACACCGACCTCGTGCAGACTCTGATCTTGATTTTTGGCGCGGTGATTCTCACCGCAATTGGAATGCACCGGGTAGGTGGGTTCGAGGGACTGCGGGCGGCCTTGCCCGCCAGCTACTTCCACATGGTCAAGCCGATGAGCGATCCGGACTTTCCCTGGACCGGAATTTTCTTTGGAGCGCCCATTCTGGGCATTTGGTATTGGTGTACCGATCAGGTCATTGTGCAGCGGGTGTTGTCGGCCAAGGACGAAGGACATGCCAAAGCGGCGACGATTTTTGCCGGATTTCTTAAAGTTCTTCCGGTGTTCATGCTGGTTTTGCCGGGCTTGATTGCGGTAGCGCTCTATCGCGATCTGTTCAAGTTCGGCTCGCAGGGGCAGGTGCTCAATGGAGATATTGCCTATCCGACCATGATCATTAATCTTCTGCCCACCGGCCTGGTCGGCGTGATGATTGCGGCGCTGCTGGCGGCTTTGATGGGTGCGATGAGTTCGGTGTTCAATTCGGCGTCAACCTTGGTCACGCTCGATTTCTATAAGAAGATCAAGCCCGATGCTACCGAACGTCAGTTGGTGGGGTTTGGCCGGGTCATGACGGGCGTCATGGTTGTGCTGGGATTGGCGTGGGTGCCCTTCATTCACTTGATCAGCAGCCAACTCTATATCTACCTGCAAAGCGTGCAGGGATACATCAGTCCGCCCATCGCGGCTTGCTTCATCCTGGGAATTCTCTGGCCCCGTCTGAATTCGCAGGGCGCTATAAGTTCGCTGCTGACGGGATTTGTCATGGGTGCCGCTCGTTTTATCCTGGAATTGATGGATCGGGCGGCGGGAGGACATGCCTTTGACAACGGCTTCCTTCGCGGACTCGTGGACATGAACTTTCTGCACTACTCCATTCTCATGTTCGTGATCTGCTGCGCCGTGCTCATCGTAGTCAGTTTCATGACCCCTGCACCCGAACGCAAAAAACTAGCAGGCCTGACTTTCGCCACCGTGGACGACAAGATGGATATCACGCCGGTACGGACGCTGGAACACAAGCCGGCCGCTGAAACCGCCTTCGAGCATCGGCTCAACGTCGTGTTCAGCCTAGCTCTCATCGCTACCGTTGTCGGACTCTGGTTTCATTTCCGGTAGAGCGCTTTGGCAGAGCGTATCTCTGGATATCCAAACGAGATCACGGAAATGGCACGCATCCGCAGCCTGCGACTTAACGTCACGAAAGAAGAAGCCACAGAACATTTTTCTTCCGGACTGGCAGATATTTTGCACACGACCGTTTCGGGTCCGCTGAAATCGGTGGCCGACTTCTACATTCCCTTCCAGATTTTTCAGGTCGAAATTCTGAACGGTGACAAGCGTGATCAGCGGCTATTTGGACTGGATGCGGTAAACGGATCGCTCGATCTATACCACTTTGATCAACTGCCGGGAGAACGCGAAGTGATTTACCTCGAAAGTCGGAATTGCTCAGAACCTCTGTTGGATGAAGGCGAAGCAAAAACCATTCTCACCGCCAAAGTGCAACGCCTGCTTTTCAGCACCGGTTTTTTTCGCGTCCGCAATCTACACATTTCTGCCGAGCCCGTGGCGGGGGCAATCTATGTTCCGTATTGGGTGGGATTTCGTGGCCGCGGTGTGCGTGCCCGATTTGTCGTAATGGACGCTGTTCGGCGAAAGATGGAAGGTGCTAAAGTCCGCCACCTGCTGCAAGCGTGGCTGACCTCGATCCGGTAGGTGGCATGTTGGGGTCTCATGTTTCTGTGAGGCTCGGCATACTCCGTCAACAGCTTCAAGATCTTGCGGCACCTTAGGGGGTCCTTGTCCAAACCGAAAGGCTGACTCTTTTCCGGGTACCTTCGTAACTCCCATCGCCAATTCAGGCGGGATATCCTGAATCGTCCTTTTCCCCCAAAAGACGGCGCTTGGCGTAGCTCCGCCAGACTGCTTAGTTCTCCATCGAACGGGGATTTACCAGCAATGGCCAACAAGATCGGACGTTTCGAGATACTGAGCGAGATTGTGCGCTCAGAGTTTAGCGCTGTCTACAAAGCCTCTGATCCGGATAGCGGGCAAACTATCGCGCTAAAGACCATCCAGATGCAAATGCTGGGAGATCAGGCGTCTGTGCTGGTCGATCAAATTGTGCAGGAAGCCGAAAGCACCAAGCCGCTCAACAGTCACAACATCGCGTTGCTCTTCGGGCTGGAGGAAATTGAAGGACAGTTCTGCGCCGCCATGGAGTATGTGCAGGGCAACAGCATCGCTACCATGCTGGCCCGCAAAGAAGGATTCTCCATCTGGGACTTGCAGGACATTGCTCGCCAGACTTGTCAGGGATTGGACCATGCTCATTCTCACCATGTTGCGCATTACAGCCTGGAACCCGCCAAGATCATGGTGACGTGGGACGGCACGGTGAAAGTCTTGAGCTTCGGGGCGTCCAGCATGGGTGCATTCACTTGTCAGACCTCCGGGCAGGCGCCTGAAGTCCTGCACTATGTTTCGCCCGAACAGTTAAGCGGAGATCCCGTCGACGCGCGCTCGAACATGTTCAGTTTGGGAGCGATTCTGTACGAGATGGTCACTGAGCGCAAAGCGTTCGCCGGAGAGGATGCGAACGAGGTACGACAAGCCATTCAAGAAAGCACTCCGGTCGACCCGCAGCAGATCAATCCCAAAATTCATCCGGTGCTGAGTGAAGTGATTATGAAGGCGCTGGCCAAGGCACCGGAAGAGCGTTATCAAAGTGGACAGGAACTGGTTAATGACCTTGAGCGTTGCAAGGAAAACGTTCCGAAGAAGGAGGCCAAAAAAGCCCCAGCCCCGGCACGCGGATTAAATGTGCCACAGGCCGCAAAGTCTGCGGATGCGAAGGCACCGGCTGCCTCTGCGGTTTCCGCTGTCCAAGATACACCGGTTGGAGCGAAAGCCGCAGCCGCTGGGCTGGATGGAGCCAGCCGCTTCGCAGTCGAGTCTTCGACGTCGCATAGCGAAATGACAGAGGCCCCGGTAGCTACTGCGAGAAGCTCATGGCAGGAAAGCGCCTCGGCAGTGGCGGAAGTTGATGAAGCAGAGATACAAGCTCCGGCCATTAACGTCGATCCCGCCATGATGGAAGGTGCTAAGGGCGGCCCGGTCGGCCCGGTCGGCCCGAGTTTTTCCGAAATCAGCGAACTGCCTCCGATGAAAGAGATTTATACGCCTCCGCCACCTCCTCCGGTTGCGGACCCCGCAGCTGAACCAGAGCCCGCGGCATGGAGCACCAAGGTTCCGGAGAAACCAAAGGTCCAGCCGCGCGAAGTGGCGCGCAAGGCAGTATCTGAAATCAAGAAAACGCCACCCATGTTGTTCGCTTATTCAATCGGCGCGACCTTGGCGGTGATTTTGCTGATCGTGAGCACCATTTGGTGGCGCATTCATTCGGAAAATTCCGTCGATGATGGATCGACCGACCAGCCGGCCGCGGCCACAGGATCCAGCACTGCACCGAAACCGGCGTGGAATGCCACCCAGCCGCCCACGCAAAATCCGTCGCCATCCGCCGCACCCGAACGCATCAGCGCCGGGCGAGAACCGGCCGTGGTCTCAATCATCCCCAAATACGGTCGGAAGAAGAATAAGCCGGCGCCGGCTTCTGTACCGACGGCGATACCTGGCCAACTGACTGTTAACTCAACTCCCGAAGGCGCTGAGGTGCATGTTGACGGCCGCACCGATCCCAGCTGGGTAACCCCTTTCAATCTTCCTGGCCTTTCTGCCGGCCAGCACAACGTGACCATCACTCGCACGGGATACTCGACCGAAAGCCGCACGATCGAAGTCGCATCCGGCAGCAAGTCTTTTCTGGTAGTGCAACTGGCGCAGGTGATGGCTATGTTGGCAGCTAGCAGCGAACCGGCAGGCGCACAAATCTTCGTTGACGGCAAAGATACCGGACGAGTCACTCCATCACAGATCTCGGTCGACAAGCCAGGTCCGCATACTTTCCTGGTTAAGAAGCAGGGCTATCTGGAGGAAAACGGCACCGCCAATCTTCAAGCCGGACAAATCTTTCACTTCGCGCCCAGTCTCAAACAGCTGGGCTCCACCGACGACATCAAGATCGGCGGCAAATTCAAGAAACTATTCGGCGGCAGTGAGACCGCGGGTATGGGCACACTCAACATAAAGACGCAGCCGAAAGGCGCGCAAGTCGCGGTTAACAATCGCATCATGGACAAATTTTCTCCACTCGATCTTTATCTCAATCCTGGCACCTACGTAGTCGACGTGACATTGTCCGGGTTCAAGCCAGTCCATCGCGTCATCGAAATTCAAAAAGGCGGCAAGGTGGCGGTGGATGAGGTTTTGGAGCGGCCGTGAGAGACCAGCAATAAGCTTCTAGTTTCTATTTTTTCCGAAAGCCTATTTTTTGCGGCTTGAAATTTGCAGCTTGAAAATCAAAGAGGCCGCCAATTTGATGGCGGCCTTTCTCTTCAGAGTCACTTCACCCGAGAGTGATCTTAGAACCCCCATCCTCGGCCACGCCCGCCGAAGTTGGATTGATAACCGGAACGGTAGCCCTGATCGTACGACGCCCGATAAACATTCTTGTCGCCCATGTAGCTGTGGTACCCATGATCGGAATGACTTGATCCTCGCGGGTAGGGATTGAATGGCTTGCCTTCCCCCACATCTTTCCGAGCCTGATACGAACCATCCTGAAGGCCTTGGCTGTAGCCTGCCCCGCTAGTGCCACCTCCGTAGCCTCCGCCATACCCACCGCGTCCATAAACGGTGCCGGGATATCCGTAGCTGCCGCTGGGATATCCATAGCCACCCGGATAGTTACGAGGATATCGGTTATAAACCGGGCCTCCGTAGTAGCCATCGTCGCGGTGTTCACGCTCCCAACGTTCGTGATCGCGTTCTCGCTCGCGCTCATTTCTCCAATGATCGTTTCTTCCGTCGTGATCCCGATCGTGATGCCAAATGCCTGCCCAGCCATGATGGTTGTCCTGCTTGTCTCTGTCGTGGTCGTATTTGCGATGATCGTCCTTATAACGGTCGTCATGATCCCGAGCTAAAGTCAGACCGCTGAACACCAGCGTCATTGCCACAGTCAATGCAGCCAGTCGCATGCTTCGCATAAGTCCTCCTGCCGGTTCCTTGCCTGAAGGGCTCTCTTGCGATCACGCCCGCGCTTCAGTCTTAGGTCCGGTTCTGTGTCGTCGGATGCCTGGGTTACTAAAATTGTTTGCTTCCGTCATGGTATTTTTCCGAACCTTAAGTGAACCTTAAATCTAAGCCATGCAATCACTTGGCGATGGTAGACTGAGTGAGAATTGAGCCCAAAGAGTGAGGCATTTTCTATGTCAATTGCAAGCGTCGGAGTGATTGGAGCGGGCACGATGGGCAATGGCATCGCTCACGTTTTCGCGCGCAGCGGTTATCGGGTGACGCTTTGCGATGTGGAGCAGCGCTTTCTCGATCGCGCACTGGAGACAATTGGTAAGAACCTCGAGCGCGAAGTTGCCAGAGGCAAAACCTCCGCGGACGACAAGGCTGCTGCCTTGAAGCGGATCACGCCGGTGCTGCGGCGCGCTGAACTGGCGAACTGCGACTTTGTGATTGAAGCCGCGACCGAAAACTTCGAAGTCAAGGCGGAAATTTTTCGCGACCTGGATACCATCTGCTCGCCGGACGTTCTGTTGGCGTCGAATACGTCTTCTATTTCGATTACCAAGCTGGCGGCGGTAACCAAACGCCCAACGAAAATTATTGGAATGCATTTCTTTAACCCCGTGCCGGTCATGAAACTGGTGGAAGTGATTCGGGGGCTGGCTACTACACAGGAAACGTTCAACATGGTGTATGACCTGGCGCTGAAGCTCGATAAAACGCCCGTGGAGGTCAACGACGCGCCGGGGTTCGTTTCCAACCGCGTACTGATGCCGCTGTTGAATGAGGCCATGTACACGGTGATGGAAGGCGTGGCCACAGCCGAAGCGGTTGATGAAGTGTTCAAACTGGGCATGGCACATCCCATGGGCCCACTGACACTCGCAGACTTTATAGGACTCGATGTTTGTCTAGACATCATGCGAGTTATGCAGGATGGCTTGGGCGACCCCAAATACCGGCCCTGCCCGTTGCTGATCAAGATGGTGGACGCAGGATGGTTGGGTAAGAAAAATGGAAGAGGCTTCTACCAGTATTAACGATGGCTAGATCTGTTCCATCAGATTTTTTTAAAACGACTTGTTTGTAACTTTGTAGCAAGATAAAAGCGGCATGACGACGGCAGGCCCTGGTGAACAACGGTTCCGTGAACCTCGATGACAGTAACACGTACGTGTTTGGCGGAGTCCTAGGCATTCTCGCCGGAATTCTTGACGTCGCGTTCGGAGATTTACTTCTCACCGCTTTGTTCGTCCTCGTATCCACAATGCTTTTGGGAGCGCTGCGTCCCGTGCGTCCGTGGCGATGGACGCTACTGGTGGCAGTCTTTGTGCCGTTGGTGCAAATCGTAGCGTATCTGTTACTGACGAAAAGAGCTGATCGCGCACAAATCTACGAATCGTTTCTAGGGTTTCTGACAGGAATCGCCGGCGCGTACGGCGGTTCAACCGCTCGTCGAGGATTGAAACAATTGTGGGGGAAGTGAAAAGAGCAGCTCTCAGCCGTCAGTTTTCAGGCTTATAACTCCTTGCGCTGTGTCTTCAGGTTGCAGTTGTCGATTTTGCACGACGCTAAAAAAACAGCCAGAAATACTCTCCCGCCGGATCGTGTGAGGAAGGATGCTGCGAGGTTGATTCAAATGCGATATGGAAGGCAGATAGCTAAGGGCTGAGATCTGAAGGCTGAAAGCTGGACCTGACCCGACTCATCCCATTAGTTACTCGCGTTTCCACAGCTGCAACGAGTATCCTGCGCACATGGGAGTTTCAGTATCGGTGCTGGCGAGCGGAAGCCGTGGAAACAGCACGATGATTTCCAGTTCGCGCACGAGGATTCTTGTGGATGCGGGAATTTCTTGTCGCGAGACTGTAAAGCGATTGCGGGCCACGGGCGATGATCCTCGAACCCTTTCCGCGATCGTGATTACCCATGAACACGCGGACCACGTTTATGGTCTGGCCGTGCTAGCGAAAAAATTTCGAGTTCCGATTTTCATGACGGATTCCACTCATCACGCCTGGGCGCGTGGCCATCGCGACGATGCCGGGGAGCTACCGCAACTCGCACGTCTGGAGATATTTTCCGCCGGGAAAAGGTTCCAGGTCGGGGATATCGAGATCACTCCATTCACCATTCCCCACGATGCCGTCGACCCGGTGGGAATGACGTTCCGCGCAGACGGTATCAAGGTGGGAATCGCTACCGACTTGGGATACATGCCGCCCAACGTTTGCCACGAGTTGCGCGGGTGCGATGTGCTGGTGATTGAATCCAATCACGACCTGGAAATGCTGCGAGTTGGGCCCTATCCCTGGTCGGTCAAGCAGCGGGTCGGAAGTCCGACCGGGCATCTTTCGAACGAGAAACTCGCTAAATTCTTATGCACCGAATATGACGGGAATGCATCCTATTTAGTGCTGGCGCACCTTTCCGAGCTTAATAACCATCCCGAAATCGCCCGCGGGACAGCCGAGAAAGCGTTGGGACCACGCCAGACCTTGCTGCAGAACCGGGTAATGATGGCGAGGCAGTCGGAACCCATGGAAGCCATCCAGTTGTAGTAGATAGGCTGTAGTCTTAGGTATGCGGGAATGCGTCGATCCCATCGTAGGCAAGATATTAGCGGGCTGGAGGTACGATATCTCCGGCATCGCGCGAGAGATGCGCGCCGACTACGAAGAGCATTTTGACGCCTGCGAGCGCTGCCGGTCTCGGCAACGCCTTCACCGAACCATCGATCTCTCTCTGATTGCGCTAGCCTCGCTGTCTGCTGCAGTTTTTCTATTGGCCTTTGGTGTGATACGCCATCTTGGGCCGCGCCACGGGTTCTGGCTGGAATTGGCCGCGTTGCTGGGCTTTGCCCTTTCGGCGTTGATCTGGGTCGCAGTGGCAGTAGCCACCCCCGCACCGATGACCATGGTTGACGCAGCGAAAGTGGGAGCGCGTCGAGTGCATGATCGCCTGCCGGCGGAAATTCGTGAACGCCTCCCGGAAGAACTTCGTCTGAAAATTACCGGCTCGTAAATTAGCCGCCCGGCTCACCACAGTTCCGCACGGTTGCCGTTCCTGGCACGACTTGTCGCCTGCGCTTCACCCAAGAAACTAGGGCAGAATCCGTAGCCATGGAAAATTCGCTCAAGCTCCTGCGCGCCGTACAGGTGGCGATGCTGATAAGTATTGGTCTCTACGCATTGATCGCTAAGGGCTACGGTCCCGCCCCAAGGACGTCTCCCCTACCCTTGTCTACGCAATGGTGCTTCGGCGACATGCACAGGTGGGGCCATTCTTGTGGTGCGCCGGATTATGCTGAAATCAGCGGAAAGCATGCTCGCGGAAAACCGTGAAAATCCAGCCGCGCTTTATCGCTGGCGTGCGAGCTACATGGCCACTTACGCGCTTAGTGAGGCCGTGGTGCTGTACGGTGTCGTCTTGCGGTTCCTGGGGCTCGAGTTCTCCCAAGTCGCGCCTTTTTTCGTCGCTGGCTTCATCCTGATGCTGTTTTTCGGTGCTCGTTCCTCTAATGCGATAGGCTAGAAGTGGAATCGGCCACTGGAGGCGGAATGTCCATCAACGGTCCTGAAGAGCTTGCCGGCATGCGCGCCGCCGGTGCAATTGTGCGGCGCATGCTTGACGCCATGAAAAAAGCTGTTCGCAGCGGCGTAACTACCGCGCAGCTTGATGAAGTCGGTGCCGAAGTCATGCGGGAGCACGGAGCGCAATCGGCACCGCAGTTAGTCTACAAATTTCCCGGTGTGAACTGCATTAGCGTGAATGATGAAGCGGTGCATGGGATTCCGTCCGAGAGAGTCGTGCAGGAAGGTGATCTCCTCAAGCTCGATGTCACAATCGAGAAAGATGGATTCATGGCGGACGCCGCCGAGACGGTGGCCGTCGGCGAGATTTCCGAAGAAAAGCAACGGTTGATCGACTGCGCGCAGCGTGCCTTCACCAAATCGATGCTGGTGGCTCGCGCCGGATTCCGTGTTTCCGAGATTGGCCGTATCGTTGAACGCGAAGTGCGCCGCAGCGGGTTCTCGGTCATTCGCGATCTCGGCGGGCACGGCATTGGACGCACCATCCACGAAGAGCCTCGCGTTCCGAACTATGCCGATCCGGAGGCCAATCAGATTTTGCGAGAAGGCCTGGTGATTACGGTAGAACCAATCATTGCGGCCGGATCGGGGCGCGCCGTTGTGGCAAAGGACGGTTGGACCGTGCGCACGGCCGACCGCCGTGCTTCGGCGCATTATGAACACACCTTGGTGATCACTCGCGGTGAGCCCATTTTGCTGACGGCCTGAATCAGGGGGCAGTGTTCAGAGCAGGGTCAGCGATAGCGGTTAGCGTGGTGAAGAACGCTAAGTCAGAGGCTGACCACTAATCACCTCTCCGCCCCCGCGCGCTGCATTGCTACAATCCTCTTCGGTGTCCATTTCCTTTCAAATTGACGCGACCCAGAATGCTGCCCGTCTGGGACGCCTCGCCACTCCACACGGTGTCGTCGAAACGCCTGTATTTATGCCGGTCGGCACAGTTGCATCGGTCAAGGGAGTTTCGCAGGACATCCTCGAAGAACTCGGCGCACAGATACTTCTGGGAAATACTTACCATCTCTACCTGCGCCCCGGCGTGGAACAAGTGCGCCAATTGGGTGGGCTGCATCGTTTCATGTCTTGGCCGCGCGCGATCCTCACGGACTCGGGCGGGTTCCAGGTTTTTAGCCTCAATGAATTGCGTAAGGTAACCGAAGCAGGCGTGACATTTCGTTCCCATCTCGACGGATCTTCGCACTTCTTTACCCCTGAAAGCTCCATGGAAGCGCAAATCGGGTTAGGCGCGGACGTCATCATGGCATTTGATGAATGCACCGAGCACCCGGCCGATCGAGAGCGAGTTCAGCAGTCGATGGAAATGACGCTGCGATGGGCAGCGCGCAGCAAGGAATATTTCAAGGCGCATAAACGTGAAGTTCCGTGGGCGAGAACTGCCGAGGTGTGCCCGGCTGGGCATGTCGGGACTTCAGTTCCTGGGCAGACTCAGGGTCTATTCGGCATTGTGCAAGGCGGCATGGATCCGGCGCTGAGAAAGGAATCTGCCGAGCGCACAATCGAAATCGGGTTTGCCGGATATGCGATTGGGGGATTGAGTGTAGGCGAGCCACGAGCGCTCACCCGCGAGGTAGTGGAGTTTACGCTGGAGCATCTTCCTTCGGATAAGCCACGCTACCTGATGGGAGTGGGCACGCCGGAGGAGATTGTGGAATATGCGGGGCTCGGCGTCGATATGATGGATTGCGTGCTGCCGACGCGGGCCGCCCGGCACGGTTTGTTGTTTACATCCGAAGGTCGAGTCTCGATCAAGCAGAAGCGGTACGCTGGCGACCAGGAGCCGCTCGACCCAAAATGCGGCTGCCGGGTATGTCAGAGGTACTCCAGGGCCTATTTGCGCCATCTCTATGCTGCTAATGAAGTTTTGGCGCAGGTCTTGAATAGCATTCATAATCTGAGCTTCTATCTTGACACCATGCGGGCGGTGCGTCATTCTATTGCGCTTGGGAACAAGGCCCAGTTTTTCCCAACGGAGCACTCTCGAGCGAGATAACCTGTTGTTCCCGGTTCATGCCTGAAGTGAAGCATCTCCGGCCTGAGAAAACGAGAATTCAGCGGTAAATTGCACAGGGGTGAGGCAGCGCCGCCCGGGGCGTAGCGCTGAGCTATCTAATATTCGATTCTATGAGTATGACGCACTTATTAGCGTTTCAACTGGCTGGAGCAAGCGGCTGGCTTGGGTTCGCTCCGCTCATCTTCATCTTCGCGATCTTTTATTTCCTGCTGATCATGCCCCAGCAGCGGCGACAGAAGAAGTGGCAGCAAATGTTGAATGATTTGAAGAATGGCGACAAGGTTGTCACCAGCGGCGGATTGCGTGGAACCATTATTGCGCTACGCGATGATTACATCCAATTGCGAGTGCCTCCGGACAACTTGCGGATCGAGGTGACGCGAGCCTCGGTGGCGTCAGTTACCACACCGGACGACAAGAACAAGGCGGCATAAAGAGCCTTCAGAGTTGCTGGAAGGACGCCGGCGCAAACAAGAAATTTTCAGGCCATGAACAAGACTCTAGGTTGGAAGCTCGGACTTGTCGTTGCAACTCTGCTGGTATTCCTATTTGGCATTTTTGGCGTTCCGAAGAACTTTTCGGGGACCGGGTTGCTGGCTTCGCTTCAGGAGCACATTCACCTCGGGCTTGACCTCAAGGGCGGCACCCACCTCATTTTGCAAGTGCAGGTGAACGACGCCGTTAACGGCGATTCTGACCGTGCTGTGGAACGGCTTAAAGAAGACCTGCGCAGCCACAAGATCAATTACACAGAACTCAGTAAACCTGATCCGGTGAATCATCCTGATCAGATTGTATTGAAAGGTGTTCCGCCGGAATCAACTTCGGATTTGCGGTCCACCGTAAGTGAGCGGCTGCCTGAATACGATCTCAATTCCGGTGCCGACAATGCCTGGACCTTCTCGATGAAGCCTCAAGCTTTGGCGGAATTGAAGAACCGGGCGGTGGCCCTGGCGATTGAGACGATCCGCAACCGTATTGACCAGCTCGGAGTCAGCGAGCCGGTGATTCAGGAGCATGGACTGGGGCAGTACCAGATTCTGGTTCAACTGCCCGGAGTGGATGATCCCGCCCGAGTAAAGGAGATCATGCAGTCCACCGCCATGCTGGAAATAAAGCAGGTGTTGGGCGGCCCTTATTCCAGCGAACAAGACGCGTTGCAGCAGCACGGAGGCGTACTGCCGCCCGATTCACTGCTGTTGCGCGGACGAAGCGTAGGAAGCCAAACCGGCGACGAGTCAGGCGAGCAATACTACCTGGTGACGCGCAGTTCAGCGGTGGCAGGAGCTGACTTGCGGTCCGGTGGCGCTACTGTGGGCCGGGATTCGAATACCAATTCCCCAGATGTGGGATTCGTTTTGACCAACGAGGGTGGGAGAAAGTTCGCCGCCTTTACCGGCTCGCATGTGGGTGAAAAGCTTGCGGTTGTGCTGGATAATCGCGTGCGGGAAGTCGCCACGATCAACGAACAGATTCACGATCAGGGCCGAATCAGCGGTGGTGGCATGAGTGATCAGGCGGCTAAAGATTTGGCATTAGTATTGAACTCAGGCGCGTTGCCCGCGGGAATCAAGTACCTCGAAGAACGCACCGTGGGACCGTCTTTAGGAACGGATTCGATCCGTTCCGGTGTGCGTGCGGCCATCATCGGCATGCTGGCCGTGCTGGTGTTCATGCTGGTGTACTATCGCGGCGCGGGCATCAATGCCGATCTTGCGTTGATACTGAATCTGATCATTCTATTGGGTTTCATGGGTTATTTTGGCGCGACCCTGACCCTGCCAGGCATTGCCGGCGTAATTCTCACGGTTGGCATGGGGGTGGACTCGAACGTTCTGATCTTCGAGCGTATTCGGGAAGAGTTGCGAAATGGCAAGACACCGCCGTCGGCGGTGGAGCAGGGATTTGCGCACGCCTGGATCACGATCGTCGACACTCACGTCACTACCATTGTTTCGGCAGCAATTCTGTTTTTGTTTGGGACAGGCCCGGTCAAAGGTTTCGCGGTCACCTTGACCTTCGGTTTGCTGGCAAACCTGTTTACGGCGGTTTTTGTCTCGCGCATGATTTTTGATTGGATTTTGAGCCGCAAGCAACGCGGTGAAGCTTTGAGCATTTAGTGGCGACAAGCGGTTTTGCCTGCGGTTAGGTTTGAGACCGGGCGCTGCAGTTTTCAAAAGGGGTTGAGGGATAGCGTGGAATTTTTTAGAGAGCCCAACATCGATTTTCTTGGCAAGAAGTGGTACTTCCTCGCCTTTTCGCTGGTGTTCAGCGTGGCTGGATTATTTTCCATGTTGTTCTGGCACGGAGTCCCGCTAGGCGTGGATTTCCGCGGTGGAACGCTGGTCTATGTGAAATTTTCGCATCCGCCAGATGACAGCGCGATCCACGCGGCGCTCGGAAAAGTAGGATTGACGCAGGCGAAGATTCAACGTTTGGGTGCGCTGGCGAACAATGAGGTGTTAATCGATCTCGACGTTCGCGAAACCAGCGAAAAAGCACTCGACCAGGGCAAAGTCCAGATTATCAACGCCTTAGAAACTAGTGCTCCCGCAGGCCGGCTGGATTTAAATAACTCCAGTTCGCTGACTGTTGCCAATTACCTCCTGGAAAAAGACCCGCTGCATGCCGGAACCGACGCGAACCAGCGCTATGGGACTGTGGCCAAAGCCATTGTCGATTATCGGGACAAGAATAAAGGCGGGGTACTGGGTTCCTTCGACGAACTCAAGGCTGCGGTTGATCCCGCCGTCGTGGCGACGCTTCCGGACGGGTTTTTTCTTTCGGATTTCGGTGTCTATCAAGTAGAGATCGTGGGACCGCAGGTCGGCGACCAATTGAAGGGTCAAGCCATGCGCGCGGTGTTTTATTCCCTGGCCGGCATGCTGGTCTACTTGGGCTTCCGTTTCGAGTGGATTTACGGCGTGGCAGCTGTAATCACGGTATTCCACGACACTCTGATCACGGTGGGTGCGTTTTCCCTGGCCAACAAGGAAATCTCGCTAACCGTCATCGCGGCGATTTTGACCCTGATCGGTTATTCGAACAACGACACCATTGTTATTTTCGATCGTATTCGAGAAAACCTGAAGCTGATGCGCCGGGAGAAGTTGTCAGAGATCGTAAATCGCAGCATTAATCAGACGCTGAGCCGGACCATCTTGACAGCGGGTTTAACATTTCTCACCGTCCTGGCGCTGTACTTATTTGGCGGAGAGGTGCTTCACGGCTTCTCGTTCGCGCTGGTTATCGGCATCCTGATTGGTACATATTCTTCAATCGCCATTGCGGCTCCGATTCTGGTTGCCTATCAGGATTGGCGGGGGAGCAAAGCGAAGTTGGCCCCGGCCGCAGTGGGGAATGCCAAGGGAAAAGCGCCTGCGAGCAAGGGCCGCGTAGCCACGGGACGCTAGCGGCAGGCATCAGCGCAACCCAGGTTTTTAGCTCAAGCTTAAACAAGGGCATATTTTATGCAAACCCTTGCAGCGTGATCGGGGTTTCAATGGATTGACTTTGTGGAATTGCGGTGTAGGATGCAACACTGGTTTGGGAGCAAACGTGCAGCAGGCGGTGTCTAAGAATAGGGTAGGGTTGTGCCGGGAGAATCCTTATGTTTGAAGACAGCCTCATTGAATCGGGCAACAAGCTGAAGACGAAGCGGGGTATGACCACCATAATCTCCTTCTTTTTTCAGGTGATGTTGATTGGAGTGCTGGTGCTGTTGCCGCTTCTGTTTACGGAAGCTTTGCCGAAAACACAGTTGATGACTTTCCTGGTGGCGCCACCGCCACCACCACCGCCGCCGCCACCACCGGCAGCGGCCCCGGTCAAGGTCGTGAAACAGATCCAGACCGATATCATCAACGGGCAGCTGCGTACCCCTACCAAAATCCCTGAGAAAATCCAAATGATCAAAGAGGAAGAGGCGCCGCCGCCAGTTTCCTCGATGGCAGGAGTTGTGGGCGGGGTTCCGGGCGCAGGTGGCGCCATGGGCGGGGTAATCGGCGGCATCATCAACTCGACTCCAGTAGCGGTTCCCAAGGTGGCCACGCCGCAGAGAGTTCGGGTATCGCAGGGCGTGACTCAGGGTCTCTTGACCCGCAAAATTCAGCCCAATTATCCACCCCTCGCTCGGCAAGCTCGCATCCAAGGCTCAGTGCTGCTGCAAGCTGAGATCAGCAAGGATGGATCGATTCAGAATCTGCGCCTGATCAGTGGTCACCCGATGCTGGCTCCGGCCGCCATCGAAGCCGTGAAGCAGTGGAAGTACAAGCCGTACATTCTGAACGGCGAGCCGGTGGAGGTAGAAACCCAGATTACGGTGAACTTTACTCTTGCCGGGGGTTAATCCTGATCGAGTTCGGCCAGCCTTATCGCAAGCGCTTTTTGTCTAGGTCAGGTGATCAGCCTGACGATTTAGCAGTAAGAAAAGTTCGGAGGAGGAAAGCAACTCATGCTCGTAGCCAATCTAGCAACTGCAGTTCTCGCACACATGTCTACCGCGGCGGCCTGGTTCTTCCAGGAGCAAGCGGCGGTGGGTTGGGACCCTATTTCGCTGTGGCACCAGATGGGTATTCCAGCGAAGGCCGTGGTCATCATTCTTTTCATCATGTCTGGTTGGTCGATCGGTGTCATGATTGACCGCGCTATGGCTTTCAGTGCAGCCCGCAAACAATCGCGCGCTTTCGCTCCGGCCGTGGCAGGCGCATTGCGCGATGGCAAGATTGAAGAAGCCATTAAGGTTGCCGAGCGCAACAAAAAGAGCCATCTAGCCAAGGTCGTCACCTCAGGCCTGATGGAATTCCGCGCCCACCAGGAAAGCGGAGAAATTCCGGGCGAGACCATCGAAGCTTCCAAGCGCGCTCTGGAGCGCACTGAAGCTATCGTTCACGCCGAACTGAAGCGTGGTCTGGGCGGATTGGCAACCATTGGATCGACAGCCCCGTTCGTAGGGCTGCTGGGAACGGTGGTCGGTATCATCAACGCGTTTAAGGGAATTCAATCCGAAAAAGCCACCGGTCTGGCAGCTGTAGCCGGCGGTATTTCGGAAGCGCTGGTGACGACCGCCATCGGGCTGTTCGTGGCCATCCCGGCCGTTATGATGTTCAACTACTTAACCGGTCGCGTGGAAGCGTTTGACGTGGAAATGGATAACTCGTCGAGCGAATTGATTGATTATTTCCTAAAGCGCCGCGGAATGCGCCGCACCTAAGCTGTAGCGGTGTTACATGCAAGCAAGAAGGCTACAACCCTACAACCTCCGAGTTGCTGATTCGGTGCCGGGCCCATGTCCGGCGCCGGATTTAAAACGGGAGACGCTGAGAATCCTACTCAGTTCGGGCGTTTCGTAAGTCATCGCCCAGGAGACTTGAGTCTATGGCGCTGAATAAGCGGAATGAAGGAGTTAAGGTCAACTCCAACATCAACGTGACACCCATGGTGGACGTGATGCTGGTGTTGCTGATTATTTTCATGGTGATCACGCCTATGTTGCAGCACGGCGTGAGCGTCGACATGGCGAAGGTCAACAACCCTGAGTCAATGCCAGACGCGGACAAAGAAGACGCGTTGCTGGTTTCAGTGATGCGCGATGGTACGGTTTATTTTGGGACTGACAAGCTCCCGGCCGACCAGCTCACCGGAAAGGTGAAGGATCGGCTGACGAACCGAGTGGACAAGCGGGTGTTCGTGAAAGCGGATGCGCGCGCCCGGTTCGGATCCGTGGTTGAGGTCGTGGACAACGTACGCGCGGCGGGAGTCGACCAGCTTGGATTGTTGACCGATCAGCGCAAAGCGCCTACCACACCGCCTCCAGCAGGAGCAAGCCCCGCACCAGCAGGCGGACAATAAGACAGTTTTTGCCGCTCTGCCAAGTCAGAGCTGCAGATTTCAGGGCCCAGACGACAGAAAGCCCAGATTTCGAGGAGAACAGTATGGGAATGGCAATGGGATCGGGCGGCGGTCAGAGCGCGGACATGAATGTCACGCCGCTGATTGACGTGCTGCTGGTACTAATCATCATTTTCATGGTGATCACGCCGTTAACCCCGAAGGGGCTGGATGCGCTGGTGCCTCAACCGCCGCCGCCGAATGCCCCCAAAAACAATACGCCTGACCGAACCATCGTGGTGCAACTGATCGATCGCGGCGCGGGCCAGCCCCCGGCACTCAAAATCAACCAGGAAGACACGACCTGGGAAAATCTGCAGGGTCGCCTGACCGACGTTTTCAAGACGCGCGCGGAAAAGGTAATGTTCGTCAAAGGCGATGACGCCGTTCCATTCGCCGATGTGGCCAACGTGATCGACATCGCGCACGCTGCGGGCGTGGACAAAGTTGGCTTGATCACTGCCAAGATCGAAGCCGGCGGCTAGCCTTTGTGAAATTCTAAGGTGGACAGTTGCGCGGCGGATGTTTATCATCCGCCCAATTCTCATCCGCGTATGCGCCCAGCGCGGTATGCTGTGGGTCGATTGAGCGCGGCATAGCCTGACGATTTTGTGGCAAGGAGACTTACAGCGCAATGAAAACAAGCAAAAGCACGCTGGCGATGATAGCCCTCGGGATGTTATTGCTGGCCACTACGGGCTGCAGCAAGCTCAGGGCAAGGGACCAGCTCAACAAGGGCGTGCAGTCCTACAAGAACGCCAAGTATGAAGAGGCTATCAATCACTTCCAGCAATCTGTGTCGCTCGATCCCACCCTGCTGAACGCCCGCCTATATCTGGCTACGGCGTATGCTCAGCAATACATTCCAGGCGTCGATAGCGAAGACAACAATAAAATGGGCGAGAGCGCAATCGACCAGTACAAAGCCGTGCTGGAGCGCGATCCTAAGAACATTAACAGCGTGAAAGGCATTGCGTACCTGTATCTTCAGATGAAGCGGTTCGAGGACGCTAAGTCATTCTATCGCAAGGCCAACGAATTGGATCCCAATGATCCTGAGCCTTATTATTCGGTCGCAGTCATCGACTGGACGCAGAGCTACCAGCCGCGCATGGAAGAACGTGCCAAGGTAGGCCTGAAGCCCGACGAGTGGATCATGAAGGACAAGAGCAACAAGAAAGTTTGCGAGATGCTTCGCGAAAAGAGCTCGGGCGTGATCCAAGATGGCATTGCCATGCTGCAGAAGGCGTTAGAACTTCGGCCGGATTACGATGATGCCATGGCTTATCTAAACCTGCTGTACCGGGAGAAGGGCGATTTGGAGTGCGACGACCCGGCTGCACGCGCAGCCGATCTTAAGACGGCCGATGAGTGGGTCGATAAGACGATGACCACCAAGAAGATCAAGGCCGAGAAGCAGCCAGGCAATCAGGGCATCACCATGCCAAGCCAATAGGAATGCGGTCCAACGTTTAGCGAACGAAAGCCTCTTCCCGCCGGGAAGGGGCTTTTGCTTTGACGGCATTCATCGGTGTCTGTCTTCGACTTCAGGGAGCACAAGCCGGGATGCTCGTGTCTACATAAAAGGCATGTTCAAGAAAATTCTTATTGCGAATCGAGGGGAGATCGCGGTGCGGGTGATTCGTGCCTGCCGCGAGATGAGAATTCCTTCGGTGGCGGTGTACTCGGATGTAGATCGCGCCGCCCTGCATGTGCTGAAGGCCGATGAGGCTTATCGAATTGGGCCAGCGTCAGCGACTGAGTCTTACCTCAATATCAATAAAATCCTTGACGTTGCCCAGCATTGTGGTGCGGATGCGATTCATCCGGGCTATGGATTTCTTTCGGAGAATGCGAAGTTTGCCAGAGCATGCGCTGATGCCAGGGTGAAATTTATCGGACCAACCGCCGCTTCGATGGAAATGATGGGAACGAAGACCCGGGCCAGGCAGGAGATGGAGAAAGCCGGGGTGCCCTTCGTTCCAGGTACTTCACGAGGACTGGAATCAATTCAGCAAGCGAAAGATGTGGCCGCGAACATTGGCTATCCCGTCATGCTGAAGGCGGCGGCGGGAGGGGGCGGAAAGGGAATGCGCCTGGTAAGTTCCCCCAATGATTTGCCATCGGCACTGGAGGCGGCGCGGGGCGAGGCGCAGCGATCGTTCGGGGATGGCGAAGTTTACCTTGAAAAAGCAATTGTGAATCCTCGTCACATAGAGATGCAGGTGCTGGCAGACGAGCATGGCAATACGGTTTACCTCGGAGAACGTGAGTGTTCCATTCAGCGTCGCCATCAGAAAGTGCTCGAGGAAGCGCCGTCCCCCATGGTCGATGCCGGAATGCGTCAGCGAATGGGAGAGGTCGCGGTGAAAGTTGCCAAAGCCGCCCGATACTGGAATGCCGGCACCATCGAATTCCTGGTAGACCAGGAGAAAAATTTCTTCTTCCTGGAGATGAATACGCGTCTGCAAGTCGAGCACCCGGTGACAGAACTCATCACCGGGCTGGATTTAGTGGAATTGCAGATTCGCATCGCAGCGGGAGAGAGGCTTCCATTCCGGCAAGAGGATGTTTCGATCCGAGGCCACGCGATCGAATGCCGCATTTACGCTGAGGATCCTGCCAACCAATATTTCCCTAGTCCGGGCAAGATCACTACATTACTCACTCCGGAAGGTCCAGGAATACGTCTGGACGGTGGTGTATACGAAGGTTGGACTGTGCCAATTGATTACGATCCGTTGCTGGCCAAGCTGATTGGATACGGACAAGACCGGGCGCAGGCGATCTCCAAGCTGCTAAGGGCACTCGACGAACTTTTTGTTGGGGGAATCAAAACCAACGGTGGACTATTTCGGCAAATTCTGGCGGATCAGGATTTCCGCTTGGGCAAGATCGATACCGGATATCTCGAACGATTACTGGGTGGCGGTGTTCCGGAAGAAAAGTCAGAAGAAAAGAAAGACATAGCGCGGATTGCAGCGATCGCTGCTGGGGCTTTCGCAGTATTGGATGCGAACTCGAACGGATCTGGTAATGGCAGCGAAAGATCGCCGGACACGATGCCTTCGACGTGGAAACGCACAGCCAGAAGCGAAGGTTTGACATAGTTGCGAGCCTGAGCTTGAGCAAGGTCGTCGCCTGTGCGAATGATCGACGCGTCTACAAAACTAAATGATTTACAACATCACCATCGACGGAACGGAGCACCGTCTCGACCTGACTCTATCGGGTGGAAAATGGCGCTGCGCGACCGACGGAAACGAAGTTGAGATGGATGTTGTGATGTTGCGGCCAGATGTTCTTTCGGTTGTAATCGACGGCAAAGCATACGAAATCCGGCGCGAGAAAGGTGACTCCGGTCTGCAAGTATGGGTTGGCAATCGCGCTTACTTGGCGGAGGTCCGCGACCCGCGCTCGTTGCGGGGTCGAAAACTTCGGGCCGACGATGGCAAAGGAGCGCGCCGATTGGTGGCTCCCATGCCTGGCAAGGTGGTCCGGTTCATGGTCAACGAGGAATCGGAAGTGGAAGCCGGACAGGGCGTAGTGGTGGTTGAGGCCATGAAGATGCAAAATGAAATCAAGTCACCGAAAAAGGGGATTGTAAGGAAGCTGATGGTGGAAGAGGGCGCGGCGGTGAATGCCGGCGACGTCTTGGCGATCGTTGAGTAAAAACCCGAGGCTCGCTACTGGGCGTTTCCGTTCCCGTCCAGAACCTTCTGTGCGTAGTAATTTTCTACCCGAGCCTGATCGCGCAAGACCTCGTAGTACGCAGCCTTAAGCAGTTGCTCCCGGCGATCGCGGAGCTGGGTGCGAATTGCTTGTTGCACCCGGGGATCGGCCAACTCGCGCTGTCCCGCCGGTTCCTTCGAAATAAGCTTTACTACCTGGTAACCCGCAACCTGTTTGTTCATCGGATTGGCCAGCGGAACTACGGAGCTATATTGACCTGGCTTGAGTTTGGCTACGGCATCGCGGGTGCCAGGGTCAGTATTGTGCAAGGACGATTCGGGCGCGAAGCCGAGATCGCCACCGTTTCCGGAGGTCTCTGGGTCTTCCGAATAGTTCATGGCCAGGGTGGCAAAATCGTCACCGCTGTCGAGATGGTTCATGATGGTTTGAATCTTCTTACGGGCGTCCGCTTCGTTTTGTGCCTTATCGTTTTTCAGGTTATGCACTTGCGGATTGGGGGTAGCCGTCACCAGAATACGGGCCAGATGATATTGCGGCTCGATCAGGTTAAATTCTGACTTGTGCGCATTGTAGTAGTTGGTCACGTCCTGATCAGAGACGTTAATCTTCGAGGTGATTTCCTTGTTGAGAACTTTATCGACGGTGAGCGAACGGCGCAGATCGCGTTTGAAATCGTCAACCGTGATTTTTTTCTCTTTGAGCCGGCCTTCGAACTGCTCGTTATTGTAGGGTGACTTGATGGCGCTCAGTTTGCCCTCGACTTCCTCATCGGTCGCCAGTAGTCCAAGTTTTTCGGCGCGGCGCATCAGGATTTCGTTGTCGATCAATTCCTTCAAGATGCTGAGACGTAGGCTGGTGGCCTGTTCGCCGGCGGGTTGCTGGTCGGAGCCAGCGGTCTGGTTCTGGTAGTACTTCTCCACATCAGCACGATAGATCTTGCGTCCGTCCACGGTAGCCGCCACATCGTCCCCCGGGCGCTTTGAGGAACAGCCCATAACCAGACTCACCAGGATCAGGGCGATTAGTGACAACACGATGCGTTGGACCGGGTTCCGCCGGGTCATGCTGCAACGCAAAAGGGGATAGGTTTTCAAATCGATTCCTCCGCAACGGCATGCGAATTATACGTTGGAGCGATAGGGATGGTTGTCTGGCGGATGTTGGTCATTTAGCTGCCGGTTTCGAAGTTTCCGCGGAAGTTGCCGCCGGATGAACCGGCGCAGCGACACCGGCCTGAACCAGCGCCCGATCCAAAACCGCGCGTAACTCGACAATCGGCAAGGCCCCATCCACCTTCTCACCATTGACGAACATGGTGGGAGTCGCTTCCACGCCCAGGGCTTCGCCTTCATGGACCGAAGCCTTTACTGCATCGTCATTCTGGGCCTTGAGGCAAGCCTGAAGTTTGGTTCCGTCGAGGCTATGCTTTTGAGCCTGCGCGAGGGCGATGCGATCGAGAGCCGCGAATTGCTCATCATGGCTCTTGTCTGAATTCACTTCGCTCTGATTGGCGTGAATGTAATCGGCAAAATCCCAATAGGCGTCCTTGTTTTGCGCGGCCAGGCAGTTGGCGTTCACCGCGGCATGTGTGGCCCAGGGATGAATCTCAGCCAGGGGGAAGTCCTTGTAGATGAAATTGACCCGGTCGCCATACTCCTTCAGCAGTTGCGGGAACAAGGTCTGGTGCATCCGTGAACAGAACGGACATTCGAAGTCGTCGTAGTTGACGGCAACCACTTTGGCGTTGCTATCACCACGCGTGGGGCGATTGCGGACATCGATCTTTTTCATGACCTCGACAAAGGGATCTTTGCTCAGGTCGAGCTTGGTCATACGCAGCAGAGTTTTTCCGTCTTTGGAAAGTAGAAACTCGTAATGCTGCTTCTTCTCGCCGCCATCGAAAGTGATGGTCAGGGCGTCATAATTAGGAAATTCACTCGGTTTGAGATCGCTTAACACGATCTTGACATTGGATGGAATCGTGTAAAAGGTTCTCACCTGTTGCTCAATCCGCCGGGCGACTTCCGGAGCGGCAGATTGAGCTGAACAGCCGAGGCAAACCAGCAGAAGCACGAGTGCAGCGCGCCGCAGAAACGTCACTAAAAACCGCCTGAACATTGGAGTAAAGCATGATTATCTCACACGCTGGAGAAGGGCTGTGCCGGGGGAGGGGGATGACAATGCTGCGAAATGGCAAAGCGATTGTGATCAGCGGGCACGCGTTAACACGTCGGCAGCGAGTAGCACGTTCATCGAACCTGAGCGAAAGCCTTCCAGATCGAGAGTCACAAATTTGAAACCCAGCGCTTTGAAGATTCGAGTGAATTCTGCGGCCATCGTAGAGGTCAGTGCGCGAGGTAATTCATCGGGGGCAATTTCGATTCGAACAATATCGCCATGATGCCGAACCCGGCACTGACGAAAGCCAAGGGCATGGATAGCGTCCTCGCCCTGCTCGACAACCCTCAAGGCCGCGCGGGTAACCTCGCGCCCATACTCGATCCGCGAAGACAGGCAAGCCGACGCGGGTTTATCCCAGATTCGTAAGCCGGCGGAACGGGAGAGTTCACGGATGTCCTGTTTGGTCAATCCAGCGTCGCGAAGTGGGGAGACGATCTGATGTTGCTGGGCAGCCTTTTGGCCGGGACGGAAATCTCCTTGGTCGTCGAGGTTCACGCCGTAGGCGATGGAATCAAAGCCTTGCGCCGCACGGAATTTTTCCATTACAACAAACAGTTCGTCTTTGCAATGAAAGCAACGGGAGGAGTCGTTCCGTATGTATGCTGGGCGATCGACTTCGTCGGTCAAAACGATTTCAAGTGGAATTCCTTGTTCCATGGCAAAAGCGGTCGCATCTGCAAGCTGGGTGCGAGCCAGGCTTGGTGAATCGGCGATGACTGCCAGCATGTCATGGCCCAGTATTTGATGCGAGGCCCAAGCCAGGAAGGCGGAGTCTACACCGCCAGAGTAGGCAATCAGGGTTCGCCCCAAAGCGCGGAGACGCTGATCCAGTAAGGCGCGCTTGGTTACGAGATCGGAGTACGGTGGCACATGTATATCTTACGATGGTTTCGTGCGTGATTGCGAACCGAAAGGAAGGCTTCGCGGCTCTAGAACAGCTTCTCCTGCCGCCGCAAATTTCCGAATGAGCCGATATTGGCCAGGGCGAAGTTAAAGCGGAACTGGTTCTCGTTGCGTACTGATCCCAGCGCAAACCGCCGGTATTCGATGCTCAAGCCACAGCAGTCCCAGTTATAGGCCAGTTGTGCGGCCGCATATTGCAAAAAGCCTAAGTTGGCATCGAAGCCGAGATTGGTGGCGCCGCTAAATCCGCGACGATTGGGATAGCCATAGCCGAACAGCAACCGGAACTGATTGAAATCCTGCGGAAGGGTGGAAGCGGCAGTAGCACTGGGCGCTTGCAGAAACGCGTCGCCGCCGCCAACCGTGTAGGGCCCAAAACGATAGTTGACGAAGGCCGTGCTGGCATTGATCCGGCTGTTCCTAAAATCGTAATCGATGTCCCATTCGGCCTCGGTGCGACTTGTGGGCTGGAAGCGGAGCCGGGAAATCAGAGGCGAAAGCCGTCGAGCTTCATTCAAGAAGGCGATTCCGGTGAAGTCCGCTGTTGTCGTGAAGACATTGCGCTGCCCTGGGACTAGTGCGCCCCCAAAAGTTGGGTCCAGAAAGTATTTCTGCGCTAATTCCCAGGTGATGACTTCGCGTACGGTGGGTTCCTTCACGCAGGGAATGGACCCCGGCTCGGGCGGGCGTTCCCAGGGAATTCGGCTCTCGGCTGCGGGTCGGCCGATGATCAATGACGACATTGAGGGCGCAGTGCAATCTTCGGCTTTTGCCGAAGTGCGCTTGGCGTACAGACGGTTCACAATTCCGTACTCAACCTCGTTGGTGTTGCTCAAGATGTCGCGTTCATCAAAGCGAAGAATGCGGGCGAAATTATCCACCCCAGTGACATAACGGTAGGTCATTTTGGGTTCGATTACATGTTTCCATTTACGCCCGAGCACCTCACGATCGAAGATACGATCCAGAGTGGGTGGTCGGATTTCCACTTCGCCCTCCAGCGCTTTTCGATTGATGACATCGCTTCTCGCAACACCGACTCCTGAAGAGGGGACAAGTTGCTGGGTGTAAAAGGTTTCGCGAAGGGTTAGCGCCGGCCGAAGCGACCAGCCGTGCAGCATAACTGGTAAAGATAACGTCGGACTTAAGTCAAAGCGGCCTACCAGTGGAGCCGTGCGGAACCCAGGTTCACTGCGGGACAGTCCTTCGGCGGCGGCATCATACGACCAGTAAAATGGTGAATGCCCAAGGATGTGCTCCACGCTGGAAGATTCGAAGCTGGGAGCGTGCAGAATGGTAATTACATTGCCGGGAGTGGTGCTCTCAAAGTTCTGGTAACGCTGAGTGGAAGCGTCGTAGAAAAAGCCTTCGTTCGATTTCGACAGGAACGCTTCAGACTTCACTTCCGAGTTCACGGCCTGGCTGAAGACGTCATTAAAAGCCAGGCGGAATACGAACGAACTCAGGTAATCAATACTGGCGACACCTCGCAGATTGTGCCCAAACGTATCCTCCGCGTTGAGGTGGACTTCGTGTCCGCCTTGATCCACAGCGGGGGTTCCGATGCCCCGATCGAACACTCCGAAATAGTTGAGATCGACGTAGGCCTCTTCCGTCGGGCGTGCGCGAAATTCGGCTTGGGGGGCCCACCCGCGGCGCGTGAAATATTCAGCTCCCGCGGTCAGGTCCGTGCTGCGATTGATCGCCCAGAACACCGAATCACCGAGAATTGTTCCTTTGATGGACGATCGTCCGAAGTTCGGGATGAGAAATCCGCTCTGACGTGGTAGGCGTTCGACTGGGTGCGTGGCAAACGGAAAATAGAATATGGGGACGCCTTCAATACGAAAGGCGCTTCGGTAAATGGTGGCGTTGCCACCGACTTCAACCTCGATCTTGTGCGCGTTGAACTCCCATTTGGGACGGGGCAATTCGCATGTTGTGATCGTTCCGTCATAGACGAGATAGTGATCCGGTCCGGTCTTTACAACCACCTTGCCTGTAAAGGCAAACGGGTTGGGCGATGTCAGGATCATTCGCTTACCGCCCAGGCGCATGCCGGTCGTTCCGTGCACGTTCTCAAAGCGTCCGGACTCAGAGCGGACGTTGTAGGCGCCCTGCGTAGCCTCTATGTGCTCGTCATTTGGCCCGCCGTCAAGAACTACGTGACCATCCGCGGTTGCATCACCGGTTTCGGAGTTGTAGTCCACTGTGTCGGCGTGGAGGATGTAAGTGCCGTAATGAATCTCTGCCTCGCCGCGCAATTTGAAGAGGGAGCCGTCTTTTTCCTGCTGAACAGCGCGAATAGTGACATCTTCCGAATTGACGGCGGAAGGGGCGGAGGGAAGAGTTGATTTAGATGGTGAGGCTGTTTGTTTTGAAGAAAGCAACTGGCTGGTAACTATCGAGGGAGCGAGTAGCAGATGACAAACAAACGCCGCCGTGATAAGGAATCGAGTGCGGGATTTCATCGCAAGCGGACGAGACCCCTGGTGAGACCATCCACGCTGGGGTAAGGTGACGTTAGCACGGCGCCAGCCTGAGTGGCAAAGTGCGAAAGGTCTTCGGGTATTGTTGTGTGGGCTCCGGATTTTTTCTGCAGGATGAGTTCATGTTCTGCCGCTTAGCCGCCGCTCCGCCGCTGGCGGCCCATCGCCCGACAATTTTTTCATGAAGCCAAGATTCGAACCCGACAGTAGTCAGAGCGGCGCGAATGATACCTTCTCGCCGTCTCTGATCGACCCTGAAGCATACGATGCCAGCGAGCAGAGATTCGCTGCCAGTCTCGAGCCGATTCCCCACGGCAGAACGCCACGATTTGTAGTGGAGGAAGAATCCGATGCGCTGCCTGAGACTCCGGCCGAAAGTCAGGAACACGAAGATGAAAGAGTAGGTACGGAAATCCACGAAGAAACCGGGCCGTTGTCGACATCGGCTGGTAATGCCGAAGCACCGGATCCTGAGTCTTGGCGCCGCGAGGTGGCCGCTCGGCTTCATCACTATCGTGCGCGCAGGCGTCCCCGGGAGCCTCGCTATCCTTCACTGCAATTGAAATTTGAGAGTGAGCCAGCATCGAGCCCGTCGGTCGATTTGTCGGTTGAGGATACGAACGATTTTGACAGCCGCCCTTCCTTGACAGCGCTTCCGCGCATCATGAAGACTCCCCCGCCTTCCACTGTTCCACGTATTCGATTAGCCGAGCCAGTGGAATCTTCGAGACCACTTTTTGCGGTCGCTAACGAAGCCACGGCCAAGGTAATTGAGTTCGCCAGTTATAGTGCGCCCGTCCGCCCGCTCGACGAGTTGGCGGAGCCGGTATTGTCGCGCCCGCGAATCATAGAGGCTCCTGAACTGGTCCCCCCTCCGCCTGCCTTAGGAGGCATCTCGATCGAAGCAGTGGAAGAGCCACCCAACGAACGACGCCCTGGATTTGAGATTCCGCTACAAGCGGCACCCATGGGGAGACGCATAGCCGCGGCCGGAATTGACGCGGTGCTGGTCCTGGTGGCAGTCGCGGCGTTTGCTTACATTTCTTTCAGGATCATGGGTGAGCCTGCGTCGATCACGAAATTGGCGGGCACTGCCTTCGCTCTTACCGGCGCATTCTGGTGCGCCTACGAGTACCTATTGCTGGTATATAGCGGTACAACGCCGGGCTTGAGACTAGCCCGGCTTGAGTTGCAGCGGTTTGATGGCGACCCGGCACCGAGGCGGTTGCGACAATGGCGCGTGCTGGCGTCGGTGCTGTCAGGCGTATCCCTGGGTTTGGGATATGCATGGTGCCTGCTCGATGAAGATCAACTGTGCTGGCATGATCGAATTACCAGAACCTATATGGCGCCCGGGAGGTAATTTGATTAAATGACGCCCCGCGCTTCTTAGTTTGTTTCGCTTCTAGTTGTTTTTGCTTCTGTTCTTGAATTCCTGCTGTCGGTATCCTCCGCACTTAAGACTGCGGAGCTGCGTTCCCCGGCGACACGAGTTTTGGCTCGGTCTGCTGTCTGCTAACATCTCTTTGTGACTTCTAAGTCTCCTGTCCGAGTGCGCTTTGCTCCGTCTCCCACTGGGCAACTTCACGTCGGCAATGCGCGTACGGCTTTGCTCGATTGGCTTTTTGCCCGGCGAAACGGCGGTACCGTCGTGCTACGCATTGAGGACACGGATGTAGAACGCAGCGAGGCGCGTTTTGAAGATCAGCTCATGGCGGATCTCAAATGGCTTGGGCTGGACTGGGACGAGGGGCCCGATGTGGGTGGACCGTACGCCCCTTATCGCCAGTCCGATCGGTTGGACATTTACCGGGAGCACGCTGAGCGCCTGCTAAGCGAAGGCAAGGCATATCTGTGTTTCTGCTCCGAAGCGGAGTTGCAGAAGGAAAGAGAAAGGGCTCAAGCGGAGCATCGCCAGCCGATCTATTCGGGGAAGTGCAGGGCAATCGACCCGACAGAAGCGAAACATCGGCGAGCCAATCAAGACGCTTGCGCGATACGACTGCGAATTCCCGAGCATCCCATTCGATTTCACGACATCGTGCATGGCGACGTCGAATTTTCTAACGAAGTAGTGAGCGATCCCATCATCCTTCGCTCCAGCGGCATGCCCGTATACAACTATGTCGTGGTGATTGACGACGCGCTGATGAAGATCACACACGTAATCCGCGGCGACGATCACCTTTCGAACACGCCCAAGCAAGTCGCGCTCTATGAGGCATTGGGCTGGCCGGTGCCGGAATTCGCGCACCTCTCGACGATTTTGGGTGCGGATCGTGAACGGCTTTCAAAACGCCATGGGGCGACCTCGATTGCCAACTTCCGCGATATGGGCGTGCTTTCTGAAGCACTGGTGAACTACCTGGTTCTGCTGGGTTGGGCCCCGCCAGGGGGCACGCGCGAGATTTTTACGCGCGAAACGTTGGTCAAGGAATTTTCACTCGAGCGGGTGACGCCTTCGGCGGCAGTGTTTGATATGGAAAAGCTGTACTGGCTGAACCGCCACTACATTAAGAATTGGCCAGTGGAGAAGCTGGTTGCGTTAGGCGTGTGGTTTTTTGGCAAAGCCGGATACATTGAATTGAAGGACGCGAAGTGGCCGCCAGCCGAGAGCGCCCCTGCGGTGGAGCTAAGCGAAGATCTAGAACACTGGCTGAAAAAAGTCATTGAGTTGGTTGCACCCTCGGTCGATCGTCTGGACCAGTTGCCGGAGCGCGCAGGCTTGATCTTTAACTACGATCCGAAAGCTGCGCTCGCATCCTCCGACAACACAGAGGTGCTGGCCTGGCCCAATACAGATGCCGTTCTCACAAGGTTCGTGGTCAAAATACTTGAGGACGAATCGGCGAAAGCGGGGAACCTCACGGTCGAGTGCTTCAAGCTGTTGGTCAACGAAGTGAAGGCCGAAACTGGGGCTAAGGGCAAAGAGCTTTTCCATCCCATTCGCATCATCATCACCGGATCGCACTCCGGACCAGAATTTGACAGGCTGATTCCTATTCTAGAAGCCGGTAGTTCGCTCAAACTCCCCAAGCATGTTCTTAACGTGCACGAGCGAGTGGAAGAATTCGCCCGGGCCCGGGCCGCCAAAGGTTGATTTCGTAAGCGGGACTGGCCATCCTTCATGCTATCTTTTTTTCATGATGCGGATCTTCGCGATTCTGCTCCTACTCCTCTCTTCTGGCGTTTCCGGTTTCGCCAAAGAAAAATATCAACACGCGGGCCCGATTCACCTTGATCGCGGCGGTGAGAAATGGGCAGAGAAGACGCTGCGCCACCTCACGCTGGAAGAAAAAGTCGGACAGCTTTTCATGATCTGGGTGCGCGCAGATTTCCTGAACATCAACAGTCCGGTATATCTCCAGTTGCTGGACGGTATGCATAAGTATCACATCGGCTCGTTCGCCATGACGGTGCGTTGGGACCCGCCTTTTCTGTACCGCAGCGAACCTTATGAAGCTGCCGAGCTCCTGAATCGTCTGCAGGAGCAGAGCAAGCTGCCGCTGCTCGTCGCAGCCGATTTCGAGCGCGGCGTTACCATGCGCCTGCGCGGTGCGACGAACTTTCCCCATGCCATGTCATTCGGAGCGGCGGGAAAGGTCAGCTATGCGGAGGACTTTGGACGGATTGTGGCTCAGGAGTCGCGCGCGGTTGGAGTGGAATGGAACTTCTTTCCGGATGCGGATGTGAACTCCAATCCGGCGAATCCCATTATCAACACGCGTTCGTTTGGAGAAGATCCGCAACAGGTAGGAGATCTGGTGGCCGCTTACATACGAGGCGCCCGAGCCAATGGAATGTTGACCACTGCAAAACACTTCCCCGGTCACGGCGACACCGCGACCGATTCTCACCTCAGCGTGGCGCAGGTGACTGGGGATCGCACCCGGTTAAACTCCGTGGAACTCGCACCCTTCCGCAAGGCTATTGAGGCTGGAGTGGATTCGGTGATGGTAGCGCATGTCACGGTTCCGGCGCTCGAGCCGGACGTCAATCGTGTGGCCACGACGTCGCCGGTCATCGTTAACGATTTGCTGAAGAAGCAGCTTGGTTTCCAGGGAATTGTGGTGACCGACGCCCTCGATATGGCTGGGCTGACTCGTCTTTATTCCACGAATACAGGGCGAGCGGCGGTTGATGCGTTTAAGGCTGGAAGCGACCTTCTGCTGATTCCGGCCGACTTAGACGCCTCCTACAACGCCGTTCTTGATGCGGCTCGCAGTGGCGAAATTCCCACGGCTCAGCTCGACGCGTCGGTCCTTAAGCTGCTGAAGGCAAAGGCTTCCTTAGGTTTACATAAATCGCGCCTGGTAGATATCAATGCTCTCACCGACATTGTGGGGAAACCCGAGAGCCAGTCTCTGGGGCAGCAGATTTCTGACGATGCGGTGACCCTAGTTCGTGACAGTGGCAAGTTGTTGCCGCTAAAACAAACCGGAACTGTTGAGAAGGGACTTCCGTATCAACATGTGGAAGAAACACACAATGGCACGGTGGTGGTCGTGCTTTCCGAAGATGTACGTACCGAGGCCGGCCGCATTTTGGATCGCGCTATCAAGGCTCGTGTTCCGGACGCCAATGTTATTTACGTTGACCCACGCATTGCCGCTGCCATGTCACAAGATGTACTGAAAGCGGTGGATCAGGCTAAATCGGTGATTGCCGCGGTGTTTGTTGTGCCGACTGCCGGAAGGGTTATGAAGGGCGCGAACGGTATCACCAACTCGGTCGCTCTCACCGACGCCAGCGGCACGCTGTTACAGGCAATCCTGGATCACGCCGCGGAAAAGACCGCAGTGCTGGCTATGGGAAATCCATATGTAGCTCAGGACTTTCCTGCCATCCAAAATTATTTATGTACGTTTTCCAACGCCGAGGTTTCGGAAACCAGTGCGGTCAAAGCGTTGTTTGGAGAAATAGCCATCCATGGACACTTGCCGGTCAGTATTCCCAATATCGCTCAGCGTGGCGCCGGTATTGAAAAAATAGGCCACGTCGCAGAAGAGGGTTTCCAACATGACCATGCTCAGATTGCGGGACGTTAATTCGATTCTTGCCCTCACCTTGGTTTTCAGCGCCTCGGTGATTTTTTCCGGCTGCAACGTGAAAGTGAATAAGGACAGTGAAGGCCAGGAGAAGAAGGTAGATATCGATACCCCGATTGGTGGATTGCACGTCAGCAAAGGGGCGGATGTCCGGGATACGGGCCTCTCGGTTTATCCCGGTGCGCGCCGCAAGGAAAAAGACAAGAAAGACGAGGAAGAAGGCAACGAAAATAGTGCGAACATCAATATATCGAGCAGCCTGTTCGGCCTGAAAGTGGTAGCCGTGGAATACCTATCGGATGATCCGCCCGACAAGCTCATCGCGTATTACACCAACCAGTTGAAGAAATACGGCAACGTGCTGGAGTGCCGTACCAACAAGCCGGACGCCAATGCCACCATGAACGTTGACGGCAATTCCGGCGGATCGAAACCGCTCAAGTGTGAGGGCGACAATGAAGGCAATGTGATCGAACTGAAAGTTGGCAGTAAGCAGAGTCAGCACATCGTTTCTATTCATCCTGCAGACTCAGGCAAAGGCACCGATTTCGGCCTGGTGTATGTACAGGTGCGAGGCGAGAAAGACACGATATGACATCGCGACTGGCGCCGTTTGAAGTGCCGGATTGGAGTTGAATTGTTAGGCCGGCAATGTCGAACTTCGTCGATCCCCGAACAATCGCGTCCTCCGTCATTTGCCCGACGGGATTTGGGTTCCTTGCCTGTTGTCGACACCCTGCGGTAACTTGAAAGGAAGTGGAGAATCCCTGTCACCAATGTGGCACGATTGTGCAGGAAGGCACGGCCTTCTGTCCCCAGTGCAACGCGCCACAGATACGGGTAGCCGTTACGGAACGCCTCGCACCGCCACTGGGTGCGGCGGAACGAGACGCTTCTTCGTTATCCGATGCTCAATTCGCATCTCCGTTAACCCCAAGCATTGATTGGTCCAAGGCATTTCCCGCCACCGCTTTGGCGGGCCTTGTGGCGGCGGTTCTCATGATGACTCCGCTGGCGGCGTTTGGCTTGGGAATGCTGATCGGAGGAAGCTTGTCAGTGGTCTTTTACCGGCGACGGAACCCAATCGCCAACATCACTCCCGGAATGGGGTCCCGCTTGGGAATGGTAAGCGGGGGCTTGGGTGGCTGCATTTTTACCGTGCTTCTATTGCTCGGAACCGCCGTGCTCCACGCTTGGGACCAGATCCACCAGAAAGTCATAGAACTGGTCGAACAGGCGATGGCCCGAAACCCAGATCCGCAAGCCCAGCAGGCGATGGAGTTTTTCAAGACGGAACAGGGTATTGCATTGCTCATAACCTCTGCGTTGATCGGGACTTTAGTAGCGTTTGTTATCTTTTCGGGTCTGGGAGGAGCGATAGGGGCGGCTCTACTACGCCGGAAAGAGCGGTTTTAGGCAAACTGGC
>Ga0207693_10000166_pt1 | contig 59607 bp, 47 predicted proteins | sample LARL81metaG_FD_184347 | JGI IMG/M metagenome (GOLD analysis project Ga0207693, IMG submission 184347) | Corn, switchgrass and miscanthus rhizosphere microbial communities from Kellogg Biological Station, Michigan, USA - LAR L8-1 metaG... | ecosystem: Host-associated > Plants > Roots >... | reverse complement strand
GCCGTTCGGCCTGGGCCGCGCGACGCGGCAGGTGCCGGCGCAGGGGCATCGCGAGTGCGCGCGGGACCGGATGGCGCTCACCGCGCCTCCGATCATTGAGAAGATGCCGGACAATCCGATGTTTGATCCGGATGTGCCGCCGGCTGGGGGTTAACGGGCTGGAGGTTGATGCTCATCGCTATCGGCGTCACTCGCCGAACGGCGGATATCGTTGCGGGGTCGTGACGAGTCTCCTGTCAAGACTAAGAAACAGCCGGAGCAAGCCGGCGATGAAACACTCGTTCATCCAGGCGTCGGCGCGCTTTGCTGCCGTATTGACGCCCATCCAATCATATGCGTTCGCCAGTCTGCTTCCTTCGGCGCATGCTTTCGATCACTTTCCCAACAAGTATCGAAACTAAGAAACTGAGCAGCCCAGAGACTGGAATGGCAATCAGAATAAAAGGATCGAAATGCCCAGCATGAGCGTATGCCAATAGCTGGAATCCTACGACACTGATTGCGGTCGCTACCAGACAACCGATCCAGAATCGTGTCGTCCATCGATGAACCAGCGCGGACACAATGACTGTGATTATTACAAGGAGGATTATTCCGACTGCACCATCACTCATTTCGCTCCCCCAACGCTGATCAGCGACAGCACTTTTTTCGGGCATCCACAAAGGCGCTAGATCCGCTCCGCTTGACTGCCCAACAGTAGGCACTCGCGACATCTGTACATAGGCGAAGTACGCTTCCAGAATATCGACCGCACCGGTTCAACATGCATTGACAGAAAGTTTCGTCGCATTCGCTTTGACTTGGTTTGCTGAAGCAGTCGTCGTAGCAATTGTCATGTCGGTTACAACAATGGCTGAACGGAAAGCCGAATGGATTATCAGGCACTAGGCCCTCGCTGAAACCGGAACCGCAGGTATCAAGCCCGAAGAAATCTTTGCGCTTTATTGGGGCATTGAGCGCATAGGCAAACGTGTTGACGCCTCCGTCGAGCCCAATCGGATCGCTCTCCAGATATCGTCCGATCGCAGGGTCGTAGTCGCGGAAGTAGTTGTAGTTCGTACCAGTCTCAGAATCGTAGTACTGCCCGGGGAATCTGAGGTTGTACTTGAAGGTTCCCTGGCCCGACGGGTTTTCGTTCGGTGGATTTGCGCCGAACGGGTCGAGATTGTCCCATTGCCACATAAGCTTGTTGTCACTCGGCCGAGTAACGGCGCGTGCGCTGCCAAGATGATCGGCATGAACGTAGTAGATGTTTATCGAAGTGGGTATGCCACCGATTCCCGTCGGTCGCAGGGTTGCAACCGGCAAATCTTCGAGCCAGACGGTTTCCTCAATTAGACCACCGGTACGATCGTATTCACCCAGGACATGTCCCACCTCGTCATAAACGAAATACGTTATCGCACCGCCGACGTTTTTGCTCACTCGCTGGCCCTGCGCGTTTACGCGATAGGTCGCAATGATTGTGCTGCCATTCAGCGCCGTGCTAAGCCTGTTCGCATTGTTATACGTAAAGGTCCATGTCCCACTTCCGAGTAAGTAATGCGCGGGGAGGGATCCACTGAGCATTTGCAGTTGATTGTTAGTCATTGCGTATGCGGAATTCGTAATCGAATTATCGATCGTAATGTTCAGGCGATTCCCAACCGAGTCATAAGTGAACTGCTGCGTATGTGTCGGCGGGGTACCGGTCTGAGCGACAGTGATCCTATCCAACAGATCGTACTGGTAGTTCTGGTTTACCCCAATTTGATTGGGGTTATTTACAGCGGTAATTCGGCTCGCCGCGTCAAAGGTTTGCTCCTTTCGCAAAATGCTAGCCCCATTCCGGAATTCCCAGCTCGTGACACGGCCATCGCGATCGTAGTTGCGAAGCGTAAACAGGCCGTTGCCCCAGAGCCAGCTGGATAGCGGGCCAAAAGGCATGGTGACTGCGCCGTGGAGCAACGTTTGTCCGTTGATCGTGATTGTGGCAACGCGATTGTTAATGTAGCTGTATCCAATCTGTTGACCTGAAGGCAATGTCATTCCGACCAGTTGGCCTGCATTGTTATATCCGTACGTCACCATCTTCGTAAGGGCGTCTACTGTCTGCGCTTTGCTGGTCACACGCCCTTGACTGTTATATGTCCAGCTAGTGAGTGCCGCCGGATCCATTGTCTGCGTTAGGCGGCCTTTGCCGTTCACTCCGACGTCGTACTGGAATTGGTGTATTTCGTCGACGCCGCCTCGACGAAATATGATATTCATCGCCCGATTGATATTGTCGTAGGTATACGTCGCAGTAACGCCGCGCGCATCCAATTTGGTAAGCAGATTACCGACTAGATCGTAAGTGTTGACTGTCGTTCCCGTATCCGGGCTCTGAATCTTGATCGGGTTGTTTAGTCCATCGTACGTATAGCTAGTCACTAGCCCGCGTTGATCCGTTACTTGTCCAAGGTTGCCAGCCGCGTCGTACGCATAGCGGACGGTTCCAAGGTTAGGATCCAGAACGGCTGTTAGCCGATTGAGCGCATCATAGATATTGCCGTTGGGGTGTCCCAACGGATCGGTCACCGTGGCGAGATTATTGTTGTTGTCATATGTGTACGAAGTACGCTGAGCCTGCGCACCGAGATCAGAGGCCAACTGATTGAGACTACTGAACGTGCGCGACCGGGAGCGCGTCAGGTTGTCCGCCGGATCAAATACCTGCTCTTGAATACGGTTGCCGATTGCGTCCAACGTATAGACGATGCTATCGCCCAGCGCATCACCTATCTCTAAGAGGCGATGCGCGTCATCGTAGATGTACTGCAGGTAAGATCCGTCAGGGAGTGTGACCTTCGTCAGTTGGCCAGCGAAGTCATATGCATACCTTGTCGTCTCAAGCCCGACTCGCCGAGAAGTCACTCTGCCCCGAGCGTCGTAGGTCAATGTTGTGGTCAATCCGTTCGCGTCCGTGGTGACCGTCGGGCGACCTGCAAGGTCGTAGGCGCTTATCAGGGTCACATGGCCAGCGGGATTCGTAATCGACGCCAGATTCCCGCGCTTCCCCGGATTTGGATCCGAATCGGAGTTATAGGCAAAGGTAGTTGTTTTAAGGTTTGGATCGGTTGCGGTCAGCATCCTACCGAAACGTCCATAGGTCCAGCTCCAGGTGCGCGTTATCGTCAAGCCCGTGCCGTCGTTTTTCGGCGCAAGGATCGATTTGGTGAGCAAATTGCCTGACGAATCGTATGTAAGCGTCGTTGTCTTGGTACCTCCTGGTGCTGGTTCGGTTATTTGCGTCGGCAGTCGATATGTCGGATGCCATTGCGTGGTCACTGTGCGTTGTTGCGCCGTACCGATGGCCTCGGTCCGCGAGGTTTCAAGGTTGCGGGTCAAGTCGAAAGCGAAGGTCGTCTTGATACCGTTGAAATCGGTGATGGCCGTTGCATTGCTGTTTTTGTCATAGGTAATCGAGCGGCCGCTAGTGCCGCCACAGGCAACGCAAGGCTGCGACAGCGCCGTGTTGGTGTAGTGGCTGTTCAAATACGAGTAATCGTACTTGCGTTGGGTGCCGAGCGGATCCGTTACCATCGTACTCACCGCCGGAATCGCGCCCGCGTAGCTAAATTGATACCGGTCAACGCCGCCGGCATGCTCTGTCGCAATCGCGCGACCCTTAGCGTCGTAGGAAAAGGTCGCGAATCGCTCTCCATTTTCGTCGATGATGCCGGTCAACAACCATGGCGCGTTTGCATTCTGAACGTGCGCCATCTCGTTGTAGAGATACTGACGGTGCGCTAGATCGGGATATGTCACCGTCGCGAGATTGCCTGCTTGATCGTAACCGTACAAGTATGATTGGCCCGCTTGGTCGAGCACCTTGATAATTCGTGCCTGCGCGTCATAGGTGAATCCGAGACTTCGACCTATCGAATCGGTTACCTGTACCAGCAAGCCAGCCTTTGGTGCCCCAGGCGTTGCGCTGTCGCTGTAAACAAAAGTCTCGGTTATGGCGTTTCGATGGGTAATGGAACGCAATTGTCCGGTGGCGTCGTATAACTCCGTGTCATCGGTCGTGGTGACATAGCGCCACCCTGAAAGATTGTTGTTGCCGTCGAGCACCGGAAGCAGCTGATCGGCAATATCGTGGTCTGGAGTCCATGTCGCACCAAGGCGCCTGAAAATATATCGCTTGCCGTCGGGTCGACTCACGGTAGCGACTGCTCCGGCAGTCGCAACAATAGCGGGCGTCGCAGTGCGATCGTAGCTGTGCCGCCACTGCAAACCCAGAGTATAGGAACCGAGCTGTACGGAATTGTAGTAGCGCTGAAAGCCCAAAGAGCCTAGCGGGGCTGGAGCAATATCGGTTTCCTGCTGATACTTATTGCCACTGGCGATACTTACGGGGTTACCGGCGATCTGGTTCGGCCCGGTACACGCCCCAAGGTTTTTTGCATCAATGGATAACCCCGTCACACAGGCTTCGGGATCGTGCAAGAACTCCGAACCAGTCTCTGCAGTAGGCGCACTGAACTTGAATCCGGCGGGGCAAACGCCGATGCGTCTCTGGAATGGAAGAATGTCTATGGTCTGGGTGCTGGTGCAGGGGCCGTCGCCGCCGGGAACCAACCATTTGTACCAAATCGACGCCTCTTCAGCTTGTCGGTCGGGAGCAACATCCGGCGAGATCCCATCCGCATAGCTCATTGCCGAGGTCGCGGGATAGTTGTTGTAATAGTAGCCAGCCAAACGAGGTTCGTAGGCGAATCCGCGATATAAATAGGGTGCCGTATTGCACCCGGCAGCCACAGGGTTTGCCGCCACGAATGCTTGGATGAGGGCCTCAGCGCTAGGAAAGTCTGGCCAGGGCTCCGGCTTGTAGACATAAAACGCATTCCAGCTACCGCCTGAACTCAGGCCCCAGTGGGCAGTCGAGAAGGTCTCGATCGGAGCACATAGCGCATTGCCGGCATCAGTGCGGGTGCAAAAACCTCCAGCAGCATGTGCAGCCACGGGCAAAACCATCACCGAGAGGACAAAAAGCGCGTAGAAACAACACAACGCCCTGGCCGATCGGTAGGGGTGCGGCGCACATCTTTCATTGCACTGCCCGTGGAGAGGCGTCGAACTTGTCTTTGCACTAGGGGTCATTGCTAACCCTTTTCGTTGCACAGATTGCGAATCCCGGCGTGAGTTGAGCCGATCGTTTCAGTTCGGCGACCCTACGCGTTCAATCTTGATTACGTTGCCGGCTGCATCGTACGTGTATTGGACGATGGCACCCATGGTGACGACGAAGCTCTGATTTACGTTCGTCGCCGCGTTGTAATTGCCATTGCCGGCCTGCTGCGTTTGGATCGTGCAGGTGCCGCCGGCCACGATCGTGACCATCGCCCCGCTCACGGTACACACGGCAGTAGTGGTCGAGACGAAGATGACCGCCAAACCGGACGAGGCGGTAGCGTAGACGGTGAACGGTATTGCGCCGTACGTCTTGCTCGCCAGTGCAGCAAAGGTGATTGTCTGCGACGCTTTGGCGACCGCGAAACTCTGATTGACGGCGGGAGCGGCTGCGTAGGTCGCGTCACCCCCTTGCGAAGCCTGGATCGTGCATGTCCCCGCGCTTCGGATGGTTACCGTCGTCGCGGCGACCGTGCAAACTGGCGTTGCGAGCGAAACAAAACCGACCGCGAGCCCAGACGAGGCAGTAGCGCTTATCGTGAACGGCGCCGCACCAAAACTTTTTCCGCTTAGCGCGGCGAAGCTGATGGTTTGGCTGGTGATGGCACTTGCATCGAGCGAGGCGACAAGCGAGCAGCCCTGGAGCAGCGCGATCGTCGCTGCACGGGCTAGTGTGCGTATGCCGCGGTGATCCACCTTCGGCAAGTGCTTCCGCCTCATCGACGCTTCTCCAGTGACAAATCGGCCTCGCAATCGTCGGACGCAAACGCATCCGATGTCGGCGCGAGTCCAGGCACGCTACGCCCCTCGCCATCAGCAGCGCAGCTGTCAGTTACTACAGGAATACGGCCGGATTCGATGTCAGCCCGGCACCGCCACAGACGGCTGCGACAGAGGAGAAAATGCTTGTAACTCTTGCCGCGCAAGCGTCACGGCAACTAGGCCAAAAGTACTAGGAGGACCGACCTAGGACGATCGACCGAGGGCGAGCGAATCGATTTGTCGAATTGTCCCGCACGTGCTCGAGTGCGGCTTTCTTCCGGGCATCCGTCTTGCTTCACCAAAGACGTTCAGGTCGGTGATCCCAATGATCAAACGCTCGCCCCCCGCACGCGACGACCCCGAGTTTTCGTCGCTATCCGATCTCGCACATGCAATCAACACCTGCCGCCGCTGCGACCTCTGGAAGAACGCGACCCAAGGCGTCCCGGGCGAGGGCACCGCGCACGCCCGCATCATGCTCATTGGCGAGCAGCCCGGCGACCAGGAGGATCTGGCGGGGCGCCCGTTCGTCGGTCCGGCCGGCAAGCTTCTCGACAAGGCGCTGGCGGAAGCGGGTGTGGACCGCAAAGAGGTCTACGTCACCAATGCGGTCAAGCACTTTAGCTGGTTCCCGCGCGGCAAACGGCGGATGCACAAGACGCCGACGCAGCAGGAGGTTGCCGCCTGCCTCGACTGGCTGCGCCAGGAGCTACGGCTGGTGAAGCCCAGCATCATCGTGTGCCTGGGCGCAACCGCGGCCGAGGCGCTGCTCGGGCCGTCGGTCCGGGTCACCGTCGACCGCGGCAAGTGGCTGGAGAGCGACCTGGCCGAGCACGTGATGGTCACCGTCCACCCGTCATCGATCCTGCGCGTGCCGCGCGAGGACTTCGACGACGCCTACGCCGCGCTGGTCCGGGACTTCAAGCTCCTCGCGAAGCTCCGCTGATTGCAATCGGCCGCGTACCGCGGGTGAATCAACGACGTGCAAAGTCGTGGCTGACAGCGTTCGTCTTACCTTCGGCGCTGCTGTGACCTACACCAAAATCGGACGCCTACGGATTGGCTCGCCCACCGTGCCGGGAGACTATGGCTACGGGACCGAGAGTGCGGCAGGCGGGCGACGCAAGATCGCGAAAAGCCACGCCTTCCGGCAACTCCGGCAAACCCGGGGACCGTTTTTCGTCGAAGCATTTTTGTGAGGAGTTTCTCTATGGCCACCCAAACCAACCCGTATGACTCGACCACCCAGCGCTCGGGCGCACAGATCATTCCGTCCGACAACCCGGACAACAGCGGTCCCGGCCCAGAGGTGATGGATGCCGCGACTTTGATCGGCGACAAGGTCGTCAACGCCGCGGGCGAGAGCCTGGGCAAGATCGAAGCGATCATGCTCGACGTCACCACCGGCCGCATCGCCTACGCGGTGCTGTCGTTCGGCGGCTTCCTGGGCATGGGCTCGAAGCTGTTCGCGATTCCGTGGGGCGCGCTGACGCTCGACGCGCGCGAGCACGGCTTCATCCTCGACGTCAGCAAGGAAAAGCTGGAGAACGCCGAAGGCTTCGACAAGGATCACTGGCCGAGCATGGCCGATGCGAACTGGGCAGCCGAGATCCATTCCTATTACAACGTTACCCCGTACTGGGAAGACGACGAGCAGGAATATCGCGAGCGCCGCACGGAGAGGGATCTGGCTGCTGGGGAGCCGAAGGTCTATTGATGCGATTGGCCCGGCGGTCTTCGGCCGTTGAGCGCCGGCGACCGTCGGGGGCGACCCGTCCTGAAGCGATCGTCGCGGGTCGTGGGGACGCCGGCGGAAATGCCGGTGGAACAAAGGGTGGGATGATGTCGTTGCAAGATGAACTCCGCCTGAAGGCGGAACTACGGGCAGCATCGGTTCTGCTGTCCGCGCTGATGCGCCAGACCGACGCGCAGGACTTTCGTCGGGTATTCGAGGACTCTGTCGTGCGCGAGACGGCCCATATGCTCGAGCGCGGTGCCCGCACGGAGGCGATCCGCGCGTTCGAGGACGCCGCCGGCGAGTGGTCGATCCACTCGCGGGCCTTGCGCCATAACGGCGCTGCCCAAGTAGGACGCGGTAACGGCAGCGGAAACGGGCGGTCCCGGCGCCAGCCGAGGTACTGAGGCCCTGTAGCCCAGCGCTCTCAAGACCGAGAGCTGCACACATTTCCGCTTTTTTGCGATACTCGGTACCGGCGCGGCAAGCCGTGGTTTCGGCCGTTGCAGCGCGGGAGCCGATGCGATGACCGACACGAATGGGCGGGATGCCGATGCGATCCGGTACGCGGTGCTGCGCAAGCTCGCCTCCGCGATCCGCCACAGCCTGATGGGCGATCTGCAGACGATACAGTTCTCCGCCGAGCTGGCGGCGCGGATGATCGCCAACGGCTCGGGCGGCCCGAAGCTCGACGAATGCATCAAGCTGCTGCCCGATCAGGCGCGCGCCGCGGTGAACAGCTGCCGTGCGATGATCGAATGGCTGCGCCCTGACGAAAAGGCGGCGACGACAGTCGAAGAAACGCTGCGCCAGTGCCTGAAAGTTGCAGGCGACGATTGGTCGCTCCGCGGCATCGAAGCGTCGACCGACATCCGCAGCGGCGGCGCGCTGGTATCGAAGCCGGTTCTGCGCGAGCTGCTGGTTACGTCGCTGCTCACGCTGTCCGACACGCATCCGGGCCCGATCGATATCGCCATCGCGTCGGAAGCGAACGGCAATGAAGTCCTCGTCAGCTTGTCCGCCAAGTCGGTCGAGCGCAAGACCCAATTCCCGGCGCTGACGCTCTATCGCGCGCTTACCTACGACGACGTGATGACCATCGGCAAGGCGAACGGCGTGCCGTGCTCGTGCGCCGACGGAACGATAAGCCTGCGACTGCCCGCGATAGCGGCGCCCGCTCAGGAGCGCTAAAGGCGCGTCGCAGTCCTGAGTTTCGGTAGGAGGACCGCAAAAGTCTCGGTGTCGGACTGACTCCTACATCGGCGCTGCCCTGCGCCGACGCTAGAACAAGACGCACGCCGATGGCCAATCCTTGGCCGCCGTAGCCAGAATGCACAGGCTCGATGCAAGGAGAGACGATGCTCGTTTGCCCTTACGACATGCATTGGTGCGACCTCGCCGGCTGCAAGAGCGCGTGCGAGCTCTCCGGCGAGAAACCGCTGCTGCAATGCGTCGGCTGCGGCATTTTGATCGTCCGTCCGGTGGCGCACGGCCTGTGCATCGATTGCATCACCGTCCACGTCGCCGAGCAGGAGAAAGGGTAGATCATGGCTCGCTCACTCTGGAAAGGTGCGATTTCGTTCGGCCTGGTCAACATACCGGTCGAGCTTTTCCCCGCGGAAGAGCGCAAGGGATTCCAGTTCTCGATGCTGGACAAGCGCGACCTTTCGCCGGTCGGATACAAGCGCTACAGCAAGAAGAGCGGCAAGGAAGTCGAGTGGTCGAACATCGTCAAGGGCTACGAATACGAAAAAGACCAGTACGTCGTGCTGTCGGACGAGGATTTCCGGCGCGCCAACGTCAAGGCCTCCCGGACGATCGACATCAAGGCGTTCGTGTCGGCCGCTGAAATCCCGCCGCAGTACTACGAGACGCCTTACTATCTCGCGCCAGCCGATCGCGGCGAAAAGGTCTACGCGCTGCTGCGCGAAACCTTGCGGGCGACCGGGCGTGTCGCCGTGGCGCAAGTGGTCATCCGCACGACGGAGCACCTGGCGGCCGTCGTCCCTCAGGGGCGTGCGTTGATGCTCGTCACGATGCGCCATGCCGACGAGATCCGCGGCGCCAGCGGGTTCGAGCTGCCGGCGGAAGGATTGAAGAGCGCCGGCGTCAGCAGCAAGGAAGTCGATCTCGCCAAGCGCCTGGTTGACGACATGACCGAGCACTGGAAGCCGGAGGAGTTCAAGGATACCTATCACGAAGACCTGATGCGTCGCATCCACGAGAAGATCAAGGCGGGCGAAACCAAGGAGATCACCAAGCGGACGGCGGAAGACGGCGAGGAGCCCCGCTCGGCGAAGATTATCGACCTCGCGGCCTTGCTCAAGGAGAGTCTCGACAAGGGCGGGAAGCGACGCAAACCGGCCGACGCGCGCCGTTCGAAGGCCGAGACCGCCAAGCCGGCGCTGCGCATGGTCGCCGCATCGCGCGGATCGGGCCGCTCGACCGCCAAGCGCAAGCGCGCCTGAGCGTCGCGCTCGACACGCATGGGACTGGAACGCTACCGCGAGAAGCGCAATTTTCGGGCGACGCCCGAGCCGCGCGGCCGCGTCGCTCGCAGCAAGGCGAAGGAGTTGAGCTTCGTCATCCAGAAACATGCGGCCAGTCACCTGCACTACGATTTCCGGCTGGAGTTGAACGGCGTCCTGCTGAGCTGGGCGGTGCCCAAGGGCCCGAGCCTCGATCCGCACGACAAGCGGCTGGCGATGCACGTCGAAGATCATCCGCTCGAATACGGCGGCTTCGAAGGCATCATTCCGCCGCGCCAGTACGGATCGGGCACGGTGATGGTGTGGGATCGCGGCAGCTGGCATCCGATCGGCGACCCGGTGGCCGGATATCAGAAGGGCCATCTCAAGTTCGAGCTCGACGGCGAAAAGCTCAAGGGCGGCTGGGCCCTGATCCGCACGCACAGCAGCAAGTACGGCGGCAAATCGGGCAAGCAGGCGTGGCTGCTGATCAAGGAGAGCGACGAGTACGCGAAGGAAGGCAACGCGGCCCGCATCGTCGACGAGGAGCCCGACAGCGTCGTGTCCGGCCGCAGCCTGGAAGAGATCGCGCGCGACAAGACGAACGAATGGCATTCGAACCGTTCGGTCGCGGCGAATGTGCGCGGCGGCGCGCTGGCCGAGGTCGTCTCGGCCAAATCGCGCAAGGCCGCGAAGCCGTCGGCCGGCAAACCGTCGCGCTCGATGAGCGCCGGCGGCGCGAACGGAAAAAACAAGGCACCGCAGTCTCCGGCGTCGGCGGCCGGCGCGAAGAAGGCCCGGATGCCCGCGGCGCTATCGCCGACGTTGGCTACCCTGGTCGACAGCGCGCCGACCGGCGACGACTGGATTCACGAAGTCAAGTTTGACGGCTATCGCATGGTCAGCCGGATCGACCACGGTGACGTTCGCATCTACTCGCGCAACGGGAAGGAATGGACCGCAGCGTTGCAGTCGGTCGTTGCCTCGCTGCAGAGGCTGGACGTCGACCAGGCGTGGCTCGACGGGGAGATTGCCGTCGCCGACGCGCGAGGCTTGACCAGCTTTCAGCAGCTGCAAAACGCGCTGTCCGATCCGCGTGCGAAGAAGATCAGTTATTTCATCTTCGACTTGCCCTATCAGGACGGCTACGATCTCCGCGGCGTCGCATTGACCGAGCGCAAGCAATTGCTGCGGGCACTGGTTGGCAAGTCGGATCCGGTTCTCCGCTACAGCGTCGACGTGCAAGGCTCGGGAGCCGAATTCTTCGAGCAAGCCTGCAAACTGAAGCTCGAAGGCGCGGTGTCGAAGCGCGCCAATTCGGTATATCGCGAAGGCGTGCGCACGCGTGACTGGCTCAAGGTCAAGTGCGGCCAACGCCAGGAAATGGTGATCGGCGGCTTCACCGACCCGCAGGGAAGCCGCACCGGCTTCGGCGCGCTGCTGCTGGGCATCTACGCAGGCGGCAAGCTCCGCTATGCCGGGAAGGTTGGCACCGGATTCGACGACAAGACGCTGACCAAGCTGCGGCCCATCCTCGGCAAGCTCGAGCAGAAGGAAGCACCGTTCATCAACCCGCCGCGCGGCTTCGAGGCCAAGGGCGCGCACTGGGTCAAGCCGCAGCTGGTCGCGGAAATCGCGTTCACCGAGTGGAGCAATGATGGAGCTCTGCGCCATCCTTCGTTCCAGGGCTTGCGCGAAGACAAGAAGGCGACTGACGTCGTGCGCGAGCAGGCGGCGCCGGTCAAAGCAAGTAACAGCGAGGCCGAGCCGGCACCCCGCCAACGGTCGACGCCCTCTCGCGCCACACCTGCTCGGGCAAGTTCCACTCGCGCACCGTCCGCCCGCGCAACGTCCGACGGCAAGACCGCGCAGGCGCCGGCAGCCTCGACCGACACCGTCGCCGGCATCAAGCTTTCCCATCCCGACAAGCCGCTTTTCCCAGAGGCGAAGCTGGTCAAGCGCGACATGGCGCTTTACTACGAGGCCATCGCCGACTGGATCCTGCCGCACTTGCGCGACCGTCCGCTGGCCCTGGTGCGTTGTCCCGACGGCTGGAGCAAGCAATGCTTTTTCCAGAAGCATGCCGACAAGAGCGTCAACGCCGCGGTCACGCGCGTCCAGGTGCCGGAGAGCGACGGCACGGCGACCTATTTCGCCGCCAATTCGCTGCCGGCGCTGGTCGCGCTGGTGCAGTGGGGCGTCGTCGAGCTGCATCCGTGGGGATCGAGGACGCCGAAGCTCGATCGGCCCGATCGCCTGATCTTCGACTTCGATCCGGACGACGACATCGGCTGGAAGCAAATCGTCGAAGCTGTCGGCGTGCTGCGCGCACTGCTCGACGACCTGGGACTCGAAGGCTTTCTCAAGACGACGGGCGGCAAGGGCCTGCATGTCGTCGTGCCGATCCGTCCGACGCTCGACTGGACGCAGGCCAAAGGCTTCACCAAGGCGGTCGCCGATCTCCTGGTCGGCACGTTCCCCGACCGCTTTATCGCGACGCTGTCCAAGGCACAGCGCAAGGGCAAGATCTTTATCGACTACCTGCGCAATGCCGAAGGCGCGACCGCGATCGCGCCTTACGCGATCCGCGCCCGCGCCAAGGCGCCGGTGTCGACGCCGATCGGCTGGAAGGAGCTCGACACCGATGTGCGCTTCGATCACTTCAACGTCCGCAACGTCCCCGAGCGGCTGCGCAGCCTGCGCCAGGATCCTTGGGCGTCCATCGGCGAGGTCCGCCAGACGGTGACGCGCGCGATGTTCAAGCGCGTGCGGTACGAGGGCTAGCACGTGGACGACCTTAGCGAGCGAACCGCAGAGTCCAAAGCGATCCTGGCCGCCGCCGGCCTGGTCTACGTGTCCGACGCGAGTCCGGGCATCCGGCGCATACGGCAGGGCGACAAGTTCGTCTACATGCTCGGCGACCAGCCGCTGACGGACGAGGGGGAGCTCAAGCGAATCGCGAGCCTTGCAATTCCACCCGCCTACGAAGACGTCTGGATCTGCCGCAAGCCGAACGGTCACCTGCAGGCGACGGGACGCGACGCACGCGGCCGAAAGCAGTATCGCTACCATCCGAAATGGCGGCTGTTCCGCGATGGCGCCAAGTTCGAGCGCATGCCGGCGTTCGGCGAAGCTCTGCCGCGGCTGCGCCGGCGCTTGCGTCGCGACTTAGCACTCCCCGGACTACCCAGGGAAAAGGTGCTAGCGGTCATCGTCAGCCTGCTCGATGCGACGCGCGTGCGCATCGGCAACGCCGAGTACGCGCGTGACAACGACAGCTACGGGCTGACGACGCTGCGCAACCGGCATGTGCAGTTCGTCCGCGACGGGCGCCTGCTGTTCCGGTTCCGCGGCAAGGGCGGGGCCGAGCACGAGATCGCCGTCGACGACAAGCGGCTTGCCCGGCTGGTGCGCCATTGTCACGAGCTCCCGGGCCAGCGGCTTTTCCAATACGTCGACGAGACCGGCGAGCGGCGTCCGATCGATTCCGACCAGGTCAATTCATATCTGAAGGAAGCGATGGGCGACGATTTCACCGCCAAGGACTTTCGGACGTGGGGCGCGACGCTTCGGGCCATCGCGATCATGCATGGCACGCCGCTGCCGGATCCCGTCAGCGAGCGGGCGTTGAAGGCGTGCATTGTCGATGCGATCAAGCAGGTCGCGAGCGACCTGCGCAATACGCCGACCGTCTGCCGCAAGTCCTACATCAATCCGCTGGTGTTCGATGCCTGGCGAAGCGGAGCGCTGCACAAGGGCATCGGCGAAAGGATCGCCGGCGCGCCGCGGCGGGCCGAGCGCCTGGTGCCGGCGTTCCTGCGTCGGCAGGCGCGTCGCGCTAGGCGGGCGTCCGCGCCGTCGCTCGCCGCGACGCTCAAGTCCTCGCTGCGGACGCGGGGCATCAAGCCCAAACGCGCGGAACCGTCCGAATTGCGCGCCGCGGCCTGAACCGGCGCTCCGGGCACGGTGTGTTTGTTACTGTTGCCGGTACGTTTGTTCGCGCTCTCGTAATTCGTACATCGAAGGCGGCAGCTGATACGGCTGATGCCCCGGGACCGGCTGGATTTTGCATGGCACGCGACTTGCGTTGCGTTTGGCGCGCGGCTAGTTGCCGCAACCATACCAACGAGGAGGCGCCATGCAAGGCACAGCTCCACAAGCCGCGGTCTATCGGCCCGAAAAGGCGGTCGTCGCGGTGGGAACAGCAAACGAATCGACAGCATCCGCGATTTCCTGGGGTGCCATCATCGGCGGCGCATTTGCCGCCGCGGCGATGGGACTGATACTCGTTGCGCTCGGCACAGGCCTCGGCTTCGCGGCCGTATCGCCCTGGTCGAACTCGGGCGCATCGGCGACGACGATGACCATCGCCGGCGCGATCTGGCTGCTGCTGATGTCGGCGATCGCGTCCGCGATCGGAGGCTATCTCGCCGGCCGGCTGCGCACCCGCTGGGTCGACTTGCACGGCGACGAAGTCTTCTTTCGTGACACCGCGCACGGATTCCTCGCCTGGGCGGTCGGAACGGTGATCACCGCTGCAGTGCTGACGTCGGCCGCCGGAGCCCTCGTCGGCGGTACCGCCAAGGTGGCGGCCGCGGGTACGGGCGCCGCCGTTGCCGGAGCAGGTGCCGCCGGTATGGCGGCGGTGTCGAATGGCGTGACCCCGGGAAAGGCGATCGAAGGTGCCGATCCCAATACGTACTACGTCGACAGCCTGTTTCGCACCGATAAACCGGCCGAAGCTCCCGGAGCGGATGACAGCGCGACACGCGCCGAAGCCAGCGTAATTTTCGCCAACGGCCTGCGCAGTGGCGACATCCCGCCGGCGGATCGGCTTTATCTTTCGCAACGGGTGGCGGCGCGAACCGGCTTGAGCCCGGAGGACGCCGACAAGCGCGTCAACGACGTCTATACGCGGGCCAAGGCGGCCGCTGCCGAAACCGAAGCCAAGGCGCGTGAAGCTGCCGACGCCGCGCGCAAGGCTGCGAGCTATACGTCACTGTGGATGTTCATCGCCCTGTTGGTCGGCGCGTTCTCCGCAACGTTCGCCGCGACTGTCGGCGGCCGGCTGCGCGATAGCGCCTATGCGTAGGAACGCGCGAGCAAACTCGACAACCGCCGGTGGCTGAATGCCACGACGGCACGATCAACCTCACTAGGAGATCCCCATGCGCTCGATTCTGTTGTGGCTGCTCGGTGTGCCGATCCCGATCATCATCCTGATCGCGCTCTTCACACGCTAGGACGGTGGCCTCGTGCGCTTCGCCACGCGCAGCAGCGCACGATCCTCGCCGGGACCTTATTATTTGGCGGGCGACGCAGGAACGGTTTTTTGCCCCAAGGGCGGGGCTTGTTGCGCCTCGAGTTGCTTTTTGCTACTCACCTGCGCACGAAGAATCGCCCACAGCGACAGCTGCTTGGACGTGCTCATGCGGGCAAAGTCGGCGGTGCGTATCTGCGACATGATCAATGCGTCATCCCTGTATTCGAGCATCAGGCGTTCCTCCGCCTCGAACAGCCGCACCGCGGCTTGGCGGCATCGCGGTCCAAGCCCATCCCTTCCACTTGCCTGGCTCCGGCGCTTCGGGCCGGTCCGAGGGCTTTGGAATGGGGTAGGGACCTGTTGGCCCGCCTGACTCGCAAGAGACGTTCCACCTTGGCGCGGGGCTACGCTATCAAGGACTTAGTCTTCAGGGCTCCGGCTGCGGCCGCGCCACCGTAAAATTCATTGACAGGTGTGCTGCGGGCGCGCAGTCCCCAAGGGACCGCGGCCGCAACAGGCTTGCCGACCGGGCTGGTCGCCGCCCGGAAGTACATCGTAGCCCTCGCTTGCTACGACTGGCGCTTGGCGCGCTGGCCGTTGCGTTTTTGCATCGCCTGCTCCCTGCCGGCCAGCGCGGCGACATCGACAGGGGGCTCTTCGCCCTTGAGCTCGGCCTTCCGCGCCTCCAGCTGCTGGCCCAGCGCGACCAGATCGAAGTCTGCCTTCCTGGCCTTCGAAAAGATCGTCGACTCCTCTTCCTGCACATGGTGCTCGACATATTCGGAAAGCACCTTGACGCGCGCTTCAAAATGTTCGTCCCCGGGGCCGCTGCTCGCGATTTGCTCGACGAGCTCCTTGACGTGGCTGTGCTCGACATCGGCTTCGTCGAGCGCGTCGTCGGCGTCGCCAGCCTCGCGCAGCGCCGGATAGAATATTTCCTCTTCGATCTGGGCGTGAACCCGCAGCGCGTCGCAGATTGTCTGCGCGACTTGTTGCATCCCGTCGGTGTCCTCGCTCTTCTTCAGTTTTTCGAACTGCCGGAAAAGCTTCTTTGCTTCCGCATGGTCTGCCTTCAGCAGATCGAGCGCAGTCTGCGTGCGCGTCGTGCGGGTTGCGGTAGTCGTTCTTGGCATCGTCGTCTCCGTGATTTGCGTTGGGCTAAGGCATTTGGGGCGCGCGGCGCCGATCACAAAACCGGTGCCTTCCGCCTGTAGCGGAATTATTCGTGGCATCGCTTGGGCCTTCTATCGGACGCCGTCTGATTTAACCGTAGGACGCATTCAGGAAGGCGAAAGCAGGTCTTGCAACTGATCGATAAATCCGCGCTGTGCGGCCAGCAGTTTGCGACGCGCCGTCGGCAGATCGAACCACCCGCCTCGATCGACTTCGGGAAATTCCTGGGTCTTGCCCGACCGCGGCGGCCATTCGAGCGCAAACGTATTGCTGCGAATCGACGCGGCATCGATATCCCCTTGCACCGCCCAGGCGTGGACGACTTTGCCGCCCGCCTGCTTTATGGGCTCGAGTGGCATCGGTCGACCGTGTAAAGGCGAACCGGTTTCCTCGTGAAATTCGGTGTATGCCGTCTTCAGCAGGTCGGCGCCCTCGGTGGCCTCGCCCTTCGGAATCGACCAAGCGCCATCGTCCTTGCGCGCCCAGTACGGACCGCCGGGATGCACGAGGAACACTTCGACCGCGCCATCCCGGATGCGGTAGAGAAGGATGCCTGCGCTGGTCTTCCTGGTCGCCGACATCAGTGCACGCGCGGTGCGGCAGAGGTGTGCCAGGCTTGCAGCGCGGCACGAACGTTTGTATGCATGGAGCCTCTAACAGTTGGTGCGCGTCAACATCTACACCTGCCCGCGTAGGCGGCGTCTGACAACAAAATCAGCGCCCGTCCGATTGTCGGTCATGGTCTCGATCCACGATAGTCTGTCCCGCGCCGGATCGTCGATTCGGCCAGGTGAGGAGGCTGTGCAATGGCCACGCAAACAAGAAAACGAAATCGCAGAACCTGGCAAAAGCTGTTGCAGCCCATCAAGCTGAATGCGCGGAAGCGCGCCGACTGCGTTCTGCGCGAGGCTCGATGTGCGGCTGAGCCGGGTGCCGTCCGGGCGGCGCTGGAGCAGGCGGTCGCTGTCGAGATCGAGCGCATGCGCGCATTGCACGAAAGCGAAGACACGATCGGGGCATTCCGCGCCGCAACCGAACTGCATATCGCCCTTTGTGAGCGGGAGGCCGCAGAGCATGAGTCATCGGTGCGCGCCCGCAAGCAGCCGATTGCGCTGCATGGCGACGACATCGCTCCGGCGTAAGCGCAGCGGCCCTCAGTTCGACGGCACGAACACCGCGAGCTTTCGCAAGTCGGCGTCGTGCGCGGTGAACATCACGCAATTGTCGGTTGTCAGGCCGGCGATGATCAGTTGATTGACATGCAGCTCGTCGAGCAGAAATTCGAGCGGCGTGCCGAAAAAAGCGGAGTGCCTGGGCTTGAGTATCGACAGATCATCGTCCACCGGGCCGATCGTCGCCACCAGTTTTCGCGCCGCGGGGACGCCGCGGCGACAGGCATCGACGATCATCGCGAAATCCGCTCGCCAGGCGCCGAAGTTATCGTTCGCATAAATGACCGGCACGCGCTTGCGCTTGAGCCGCGATTTCAGGCGCGCTGCCGCAGCGGCTGCCGCGAGGGTGCGCGGAGCGAGCGCGTGGGCGCCGGCAAAATCCATCGGATTGATGAAATCGACCAGCAGCAAGGCCGATCGCCCCCGACCTCCACGTCCTGCTGCCTTCATCGCCGTCACGCGGCGAGCGCTTGACGGCGCCGCCGTCCGCTCCGGGTGCGTCGCGCCGCGATCTATATTCGACCCATCACCGCCAGGATGATGAGGATCAACAACACCAGTCCGAGACCGCCGCTGGGGTAGTAGCCCCAACCGGCGCTATACGGCCACGCCGGCAGCGCACCGATCAAAAGGAGAATGACCAGGATCAGCAATATCGTACGCATGGCTTGTCACCTTGTAATGGTTGATTGCGCTTCAGCAGCGATGCTGTCCTTCCGCTTGTGCGTCATGGCGCCAGGCTGGCTGGCAAGTTCCCGTCGGCCACGGCCGCAGCAATCGCTGCCGTGGCCGTCGAACGGCTCGACCGTTCATCGTTGAATCAAAGCATGTCGCGTGCCAGCGGTCGCTGGGGGCGCCGTCGTGCTCTCGAGCAGGGCGACCGGCACCGTATCGAACAATGACGCGACGGCCAGGCGCGCGCCTTTGGTCGCCGGCGCGCTCTCGCGAATCGCGCCGGTAAGGATGTCGCGGTACGTCGTCCGCGCTGGCAGCACGATGCGGGTATCGCCCCAGATCCCGCCGAGCGGCGGACGCGCCGCCCGCGCCGTCAGGTCCAGCAGCAGCCTCGGCACGACTGTCAATGCGCTGCCGCCGGCGTGCACGCGAGCGAACGCACAGATGTGCGCGGCATGCGCCCCGGCCACGGGGAGGGCAACATAGCGTCCGTGCTCGAACAGTCCCGGAAGCCGCGCCCGCAGCGCCAGCGCCCGCCAGATGACATACAGCTTGAGCCGTCCGTCGTCGATCGATTCGAACAGCTCGCGTGCCTGCGCCTGATGCGGGCCGTCGGATCCGAACGAGCGCGTGATCTCTCGCAGCAGCGTGCGCCGCCTGGCGTAATCGACCGGGCGCCGATTGTCCGGATCGACGAGGCTGAAGTCCCAGAGCTCGTTGCCCTGATAGATGTCGGGAACGCCGGGTGAGGTGAGCTTGAGGAGGGTTTGCGCGAGGCTGTTGTACAGGCCGCAGCGCGCGACCAGCGCGTGCAGCGCATGGAATTCGTGCAGGAAGGGGTTGGGCTCGAGGCGTCCGAGCAGGCCGTCGATGAACGAGGCCAGCGCCGTTTCGTAGGCGTCGTCGGGGCTGGCCCAGCTGCTGTGGACCTTGGCCTCGCGTACGGCTTTGCGCATGTACGCCTGGACGCGCTGGCGAAGCGCGTCGAGCTCGCCGGCGTCAGGTTGAGCCGAAGGCCAGATGCCGAGCAAGGTCTGATAAAGCAGATACTGGTCGTTGCGGTCGGGCGCCGGCAGATCGTACAGCCGCGTCTCGTGCCGCCGGTTCAGGCGTGTCCATCGGCGGAGTGCGAGCCGCCACGCGGCGGGCATTTCGCTCAGCACCGCGATCCGCGCGCGGACGTCCTCCGATCGCTTGTTATCATGAGTCGATGTCGCCAGCATTTCTCCTGGCCAGTCGCGCTGGCGTTCGTGCGCCGCGGCGTGGAAGGCGGCGACGCTTACGCCGAATCGCCGCGGATCGCCGCCGACCTCATTCAGCGCGACCAGCCGGTTGTACACATAGAAGCTCGTGTCTTCCATCGCCTTCGCCATGACCGGCCCGGTGAATTGCTGCAGCCGGCGCGCGAAGCGATCGATGTCAGCGCGCAGCGGGCCCGGCGCCGCGGCATCCTCGCCGGTCAGCACCCGGCGGAGGAAATCGAAGGCGATCCGATCGGGAGCAGGCCGCCATTGCCGGGCGACACCGATCGCCCAGTCGATGTAGCGCAAATCGCTCGCGCCAGGGCCGCGGCCGTCGATGTAGGTGCGGTAGACCGGCAGCGCCGCGGTGTAGAGCATTACCGTGCGACGCAGGACATTGAACGAGAGATCGCGTGTGTTGCGGTCGGCCTCGGCGATGCGGGTCAGTGCGTGCGCGAGCAGGTTGAGGTCGGATGCGAGGGCGCCGGACATGATCAGCAATTTCGCTTCACGCAGGATCTGATCGAAATCGACCCATCCGCCGATGAAGGCCGCGTAGACACGATCGAATCGAGACTTTGCCGCGCCGTCGACCCACAGCCCACCGACCAGGTTGGCGAACCGGTAGCCGGTCGTCCCCTGTACCGGCCAATCCGCCGGCAAGGCTTCGTGCTCGGCCAGGATTTTTTCCACGGTGGTGTACAGCGCGGCCGCAGGCGAGGGGCTTTCGCGCTGCGCGCGCTTTGCCCCGCTTGGCAGCAGCGCGGAGCGCACGGCGGTCTGCAGCCGTTCGAAATACGCCTTCGGATCGTACAGGCCATCGGGATGGTCGATGCGCAGCGCGTCGATCTTGCGCTCGCCCACCAGTCGCAGCACCAGCCGATGCGATTCGGTGAAGACCTGCGGATCTTCGGCGCGCAACGCGGCGAGCTCGTTGATGTCGAAGAATCGGCGGTAGTTGATGTCATCCGCCGCGACTCGCCAGCCGGTCAGGCGGAACGCTTGGACCTCGAGCAGCGCGTGCAGCGCGTCGAAGCTGGCTGCGTCGCCCGGGCGGCCATTGAGCCGCGCCACGGCGTCGCCGATACGCTTGCGGATTTCCGGGGTGCCGGCCGCCAGCGCCGCGAGCTGCTGCTTCAGGCGCTCCTTGTCACGCCATCGTCGGGCGAGTCGGCGTGGCGTGGCATGGTCATGCCCGGGCAACGCCGCGAATGCATGCGCCAGATCGACCATCCGATACGCCGCCTGGCCGCGGGGGATGGCACCCGGCGCCGCCGCATCGTGCAGGATAGGCGCGTACGAGCGTGGATCGAGCGGAAAGCGATGCTGGAAATAGCGAATGCTGAATTCGCCGGTCTCCGAATCGAATCCAAGCTGCAGCTCGCCTCGGAGCAGCACCTCGCCGTAATTGTCGGCCAGCACCGGAACCAGAACCTTGTCCGAAAGCGCGGCCAGCGGCGGCGTCCAGTCGATGTCGAAGTAGCCGGCGAATCGCGAAGCGCGCCCGTTCTCGAGCACATCGAGCCACCAGGCGTTGTCGCTGCCCATGACGCCCATGTGATTGGGCACAATGTCGGCCATCTGCCCCATGGCGTGGGCGGCAAGCGAAGCGGCGAGCGCGGCAAAGTCATCGTCGCTGCCCAGTTCGGGATTGAGTCGGCCATGATCGACGATGTCGTAGCCGTGCGTGCTTCCGGGGCGCGCCTTGAGCCAGGGCGACAGATAGATGTGGCTGATGCCCAATTCGGCGAGATACGGGACCAGTGCGGTGGCGTCGGCGAATCCGAAGTCGCGATGCAGCTGCAGGCGATAGGTCGCTCGAGGGATATTCATCCCGCATCGCGGCCGAGCGACCAGCCGTCGCCAGCAGGGCGATGCGGGTCGTGCGGTGCCCGCCGTCGCCGTTCCTTGCGCAGCATCCGGGTGAGCGCGGCGAAGCGTCGGTTCGACGCCCAGGATTCGAGCGGGATGTTCAGCTTGCGCCGCCAGTTTGGATATTGGTCTTCGGTGGTGCTGGGGAGATTGACCTGCGTGTCCTGGCCGAAAACGTCCTCGAGTTGCACGGCCATGACCGCCGCTGGCGTGCGGGCCAGGAATCGATGCACGGCGATCATCAGATCGACGGTCATGCGCCGCGGCGCATCGGTGGCGGCGAAAACCCCGGCGCGCTCGAGCGCGCTCATCAGGCGTCCCCGATCGCGCGATCGCGCAGCCAGCTGTTCCGCCGGGGCATTCTCGTCGGGATACAGGCGCAGCCTCCTGCGCGCGGCGATGTCGCGCCCGGCCCAGAAACCGGATAGAGTCGGCAGGTCGTGCGTGCCGATGGTGACGAGCGCCTGCGCCGGATAACTTTCGGGCGGCGCGAATTCGGCGTCGCCGGTGCGCTCGAAATACAGCGGCCGGTAGGAGAGCACTCCCGCCGTTCCGAGCGCGGCGCGAACGCCGGGCGCGATCGTCCCCAGGTCCTCGCCGATGACGAGGCAGTGATTGCGACTGCTTTCGAGCGCGACGATGCCCAGCAGTTCGGAAAAAGGATAGGCGACGTAGGCGCCGTCGACGGGCACGGTCCCTTGCGGCACCCAGAACAAGCGCATGAGCGCCATGACGTGATCGATGCGCAATGCGCCCGCATGGCGCATGGCCGCGCGCAAGGCGGTGATAAACGGGGCGTAGCCTGCGGCCTTCAGACGCTGCGGCAGCATCGGCGGCAAGCCCCAGTCCTGTCCGCCCAGATTGAAGTCATCCGGCGGGGCGCCGATGTTCATGTCCGGCGCGTAGACGGCGGACTGAATCCACGTTTCCGCGCCGCCTGAGTCCGCGCCAACGGCAAAATCGCCGTACAGTCCGATCGCAAGGCCGCAGGTGCGGGCGTGCTCGCTCGCTGCGCCGAGCTGCAATTCCGCCTGCCACTGCAGGTACTGGAAATACTCGGCGCGCTCGGCATGGCGGCGATAGAGCTCGTCATCGCCGGTGGCCGACGGCGGACGATACTCGGCCGGCCAGCTCCGCCAGCCGCCGCGATCGCCGGTGATCCCCGCGATGTGCTCGTGCAGTGCATCGAACAGCCCATGCAGCTTGAGCGCCGGCCCGCGTTCGCGCTGAAATTCGCGGAAGGCGTGACCGCGCTCGCCCGGGCTCGAGCCGAGCTGATGCTCGCGGAAGTGATCGTATAGCAGCGCGAGAATCTCGAACTTCAGTCGCGCGACCGCGACGTAGTCGACATGGTCGAACGCTCGCAAGCGTGCGAGCGTGCTCTGGAAGGTGGGACTGTAGACGCGCGCGCGAGCGGCCTTGCAGTCGACGAAGTCGTGGACCGCCTCGACGTCGATATAGAGCACGTTCAGGGCCGCGCGATTCGATGGGCTGTAGGGGCTCGCCGCTTCCGGTCGGGTGGGAAACAGTGCATGCAGCGGATTGGTGCCGACGAAGTCGGCGCCTGTGGCGGCCGCGATGCCGACGGCGTTGCGTAAGTCGGTAAAGTCACCCATGCCCCAGTTGCGATGCGAACGCAGCGCGTAAAGCTGCAGCGCCAATCCCCAGATCCGGGAGCCGCCGGCGAGCAGCGGCGGGCTGTAGCAACGCGAAGGCGTGACGATCAAAGGCGACGATGCAAGCCGCGCGCCTGTCGCGTGGTCGCGAATCGTCAGCGTGTGATATCCGGTGGCCTGCGGCAGCGGGATCTCGAAGGCGCTCCGACCGTCGCCATCGGCCACTGATGCTGGCGCGGCAACGCCTTCCAGGCATTCGCCGGTTTCCAGATCGATCCGCCAGTCGACTGAGCTCGATGGCCCCAGCCGCAGCGTGATTCTGCCCGCGCGTTCGTCGACAACGATGGCCGGCGCCGGTTCGCCGCTTGCGCGGGCATCGGGGTCGGCACCCGAGGCATCGTTGGCCGCCGCGGCGACGTCGATTCCCATCGCCCGCAGCAGCGCAAGCTTGGTGTCTTCCGGCGTCTGGCGCGAGACGCCCCACGCATCCTCGTAGCCGGCCGCGATGCCGTAACGCTCGCACAAGTGCTCGAGGATCGCGCGCTCAGGCATCGCGTGTCTCCGCGGTGCGCTCGTCGATCAGCAACCAGGTTGTCGACCAGGTCGAGACGAGCGCCTGCGCGGCCGTAGGGCCTGTCGTGTAGACGAGCTTGCCGGGAGGCAGCGCCGGTCCGGCGTCGGGTGCCCCGCCCAGGTTTGCGAAAAGCAGCAGGCGGGCGCCATCGTCGGTCGACCAGTGCGCGGCAAGGCTGCGCGGACCGGTGATCGCGAAACCGCACCGCTGTGGATCGAGTTTGGCCAGCATCGGGATCACGGCGTCGCGCCTGACCTTCAGCAGCTCGCGATACCGGTCGAGCCAGCGTGCATGCTCGGAATCCGTGCTGGAGTCCCAGTCGAGTTTGCTCTGAGCGAACGTCGTCGGCGCCTGCGGATCGGGAATCGCCGCCACGGAGGCGGCGTCGGCAAAGTGCGCGAAGCGCGCGAACTCCTTGAGTCTGCCGGCGCGCACTGCCGCAGCAAGCGGCGCGTCGAAATCGCAGAAGTACAGAAACGGCGTCGTCGCGCCGAATTCTTCGCCCATGAACAATAGCGGGGGCGAAGGAGCGAGCAAAACGATTGCGATCGCCGCGGCGAGCGCCGCCGGCTCGGCGAGCACCGTCAGCCGTTCGCCGAAGGCGCGGTTCCCGACCTGATCGTGGTTCTGCAGGAAAGAGACGAATGCCGTCAGCGGCAGTCCGGCCGTCGAGCTGCCGCGCGGCCGCCCGCGCAGCGAAGAATACTCACCCTGATAGGCGAACCCGGCGGTAAGGCAACGCCCAAGATGCTTGAGCGGCGCATCGGCATAATCGACGTAATAGCCGCCACGCTCGCCGGTCAGGCGGGTGTGCAGAGTGTGGTGGATGTCGTCGTTCCATTGCGCGGTGTAGCGCGCGGCGGCGCCGTCGGCATCGCGCGCGAGAAATCCGGCGGCGTTGTCGTCGTTCTCCAGGATCAGGTGGACGTGACGGCCGCCGGCGCAGCGCCGGCGCACCGTCGCAGCCAGCTCGTCGAGGAAATGCGGCGCCGAGTCGACATCGCGAATGGCATGCACAGCATCGAGGCGCAAGCCGTCGAAGTGAAACTCGTCGAGCCAATACAGTGCGTTGTCGATGAAGAAATCGCGCACGACGCGGCTGTCCTCGCCATCGAAATTGATCGCATGTCCCCACGGAGTGAGGTGGCGCGAGCTGAAGAATTGCGGTGCGTAGCGATGCAGGTAGTTGCCGACCGGCCCGAAATGATTGTAGACCACGTCGAGGAACACCATCAGCCCGCGGCGGTGGGCCGCGAGTACCAGTTGCTTCAACGCAACGGGGTCGCCGTAGCTCGCATCGGGTGCGAACGGCAGGACGCCGTCGTAACCCCAGCCGCGCGTGCCGCTGAAATCGCCGATCGGCATCATTTCGAGCGCGGTCACGCCCAGGTCGCACAGGTGGTCGAGCTTCGCCTCGATCGCCGCGAACGTGCCGGCGCTGGTGAACGTGCCGACATGGAGCTCGTAGACGACCGCGTCTTCCCAGCGCCGGCCGAGCCAGTCTTCATCGTCCCAGTCGAAGGCGAACGGATCGACGACGGCGCTCGGTCCGTCGACGTCCTGCGGGTTGTGCCGCGACGCTGGATCGGGCACCGATAATTCGTCGTCGATCCGATAGCGGTAGCGCGTGCCGTGCGCCGCTTCGCGCGTCGTGAGCTCGAACCATCCGTCTGAGCCGGCGGCTAGCGGCAACGAATGCGATGCACCGTCGAGGCACAGCCCGACTTGGCGCGCCGCCGGCGCCCAGAGGCGGAAGCGCACCGCCCCATCGTCGAGGACCATCGCCCCGAAGCCCATTTCATGCCGGCGTTTCATCGTCGCCCGGCGTGCTGCACAACACCGCCATCGAGCGGCCCTGCAACGGGTACGGCGCGCCGAACGGCAGCGGCTCGGGTGACGGCGCGTCGGCGGCGATAGCGGTGTCTAGCAGCACAATCCAATGCGTCAGGCGCGGCTTCGGCAGCACGAACGGAATCGCTTCGTGATGCGCGTTCAACAGCAGCAGCAGGTCGTCGTCGTCGAGCGGGTCGCCGTGCGCATCGCTTTCGGCCAGGCCGTGCCCCGACAGGAACACGCCCAGGCAGCGCGCGAACGCCTTGTGCCAATCGTCGCCGGTGATTTCCTGGCCGTCGGGATTGAGCCAGGCAATGTCCTTGGCGTCGGCAGCGGCGATCGAGCGGCCATGAAAGAACGTTCGCCGACGAAACAGCGGATGGCCGTTGCGCAGCGCGACCAGCCGATGGGTGAAATCGATCAGGTTCTGCGCGTCCGGCCCGAGCTTCCAGTCGATCCACGACAGCTCCGAGTCCTGGCAATACGCGTTGTTGTTGCCTTGCTGTGTGCGGCCCATTTCGTCGCCGCCCAGTAGCATCGGAACGCCTTGCGACAGCAGCAGGGTCGTCAGGAAATTGCGCTTTTGCCGCTCTCGCAGCGCACGGATCGCCGGATCGTCGGTCGGGCCTTCGACGCCGCAGTTCCAGCTGCGGTTGTCGGCTTCGCCGTCGCGGTTGTCTTCGCCGTTGGCCTCGTTGTGCTTTTCGTTGTAGCTGACGAGGTCGTGCAGCGTGAATCCGTCGTGCGCGGTGACGAAATTGATGCTTGCCGTCGGACCTCGGCCCTGGAACAGGTCGCTCGATCCCGACAACCGGGACGCCAGCTCGCCGATGACGCCGCCGTCGCCCTTCCAGTACGAGCGTACGGCGTCGCGATATTTGCCGTTCCATTCCGACCAGCCGGGAGGGAAATTTCCGACCTGATAGCCGTCCTGACCAAGGTCCCAGGGCTCGGCGATCAGTTTGACGTGCGCCAGCTCAGGGTCCTGGCGCACGCAATGGAAAAAACCGCTTTGCTGATCGACCAGGCGATCGGTCCGGCCGAGCGTCGCCGCGAGGTCGAAGCGGAAGCCGTCGACATGCATTTCGGTGACCCAGTAACGCAAGCTGTCCATCACCACCTGCAGCGCAGCCGGATGCACGGTATTGAGCGTGTTTCCGGTGCCGGTGTAATCGACGTAATGGCGCGGATTTTCGGGGTCGAGACGATAGTAGACACGATTGTCGATACCGCGAAACGACAGCGTCGGGCCAAGATGATTGCCTTCGGCCGTATGGTTGTAAACGACGTCGAGCAGGACTTCGATCCCGGCGGCATGCAGCGTCTTGACCATCGTCTTGAACTCGTTGACCGCATCGCCCGCGGCATAGCGGGTGTCCGGCGAGAAAAAGCCGATGCTGTTGTACCCCCAGTAGTTGCGCAGCCCGCGTTGGACCAGCGCCTGGTCGTCGACGAACAGGTGGACGGGCATCAGCTCGACCGTGGTGACGCCGAGCCGCTGCAAATGAGCGATCACCGGGGCGGTCGACAGGCCGGCATAGGTTCCGCGAAGCTGCGGCCGGATCGCGGGATGCAGCTGGGTGAAACCCTTGACGTGCAATTCGTAGATGACCGTGTGCTCCCACGGCGTTTGCGGTCGTATGTCGTTGCCCCAGGTGAACGAGGAGTCGATCACCCGGCACTTGGGCATCGCCGACGCGCTGTCCCGGGTGTCGAAGCTCAGATCTTCGCGTCGGCTTCCGACGCGATAGCCGTAATGCGCGTCGGTCCAGCGCAGCGGCCCCGCCACCAAACGGGCGTACGGGTCGAGCAACAGCTTGTGCGCGTTGAACCGATCGCCGCGCTCCGGCGCGTACGGACCGTGCACCCGGTACCCGTAGAGCTGGCCGGGGCGGGCTTCGGGAAGATAGCAATGCCAGACGAAGTTGGTGCGCTCGCGTATGTCGATCCGCGCTATCTCCCTCCGGCCCTTGGGGTCGAACAGGCACAGTTGGACGGCTTCCGCGTTTTCCGAATACAGCGCGAAGTTGACGCCCGCGCCATCCCAGGATGAGCCCAACGGCCTCGGTTTGCCGCGCCAGACGCTGATCGGCGCGGGCGTCGCGTGCTCGCCGGCTTTCACGAGACCGCTGCCGCGACTTGCATGCGTTCGAGCAGGCCGGCGATCGGAATGCGAACCCAGTCCGGACGCGAGCCCAGCTCGTAGCGGACCTCGTAGAGCGCCTTTTCCAGGACGAACAAGTCGATCAGCCGCGCCACGTCGACGGGATCGGATGGATACGAGCTTGCGCCGCGGACCGCGCGCGCGTAGGCGGTCAAAAACGCCGCTGCGGTCTCGCGCTCCCAGCGGGTCATGTGCGCGGCGGCGCGAACACGATCGGCAGGCCGGTCGCTGATTGCCTCGTCCAGCGCAATGGCGGCGGCATAGCTGAACGAGCGCAGCATGCCGGCGACGTCGCGCAGCGGCGAATGCTTGCGCCGACGCTGGTCCATCGGACGGAACGGCTCGCCCTCGAAATCGACGACGATGAAATCATGCTCGACCACTAGCAGCTGGCCCAGATGGAAGTCGCCGTGGAAACGGGTTTTGGTGAACGTCAGGACGCGAGGTGCCAGCGCGGCGATGCGGTCCTTTAAGCTCGCACGCATGGCGAGCAGGCGTCCGGCCGCCGCACGTACGGGCGGTGGAAGATCGCCCTGGCGCTGCGATAGCTGATCGAAGGTCTGATCGACCTCGGCGACGACCGCGGCAATCCATGCGGCAACGTCGTCGGTCGACACCGGTTCGGGATCGAACGCGGGATCGCCGGACGCGGCGGCGAGTGCGACATGCAGCTCCCCGGTGCGCTGCCCGACCATCGCGACCAGCGTGAGAAAGCTGCCGTGCGGCGTCGGCGTGCCAGCGGTGGTCGCCGCGGCGCCCGCAGCAGACGCGCCGGCCGCGCCGCGCGCGACGCTTTGGCCGGGTGCCGGCACGATGGCCGGCGAAACGGTCGCCGAATCGGCGGCTGTCACTGCGGCATTCGCCGCCGCATTCGCCGCCGCAGCGGCGTCGGCTTCGTCCGGCGCCATCGGAAGCTGCTGGTCGAGGTAGCGCCGCAAGTATTCGATGACGTAGTTCCAGCCACTGCCCTGGTTGTGTACGTATCGCTGCAGCACCGCGAGTGCGGTGGGCCGTCCGTCATCGTCCAGGAACTGCAGCGCGCCGAGCACCGGTGCGATGTTCGGGTATGGCGACACGTCGGTCAGGTATCGTCCGACCTCGATCTCCGGATTGATGCCCTGCCGCAGCCGCCGATAGCACTTGAGAACCAGCTTTTCGTCGAGGATGACTATCGAATTGCTCTGCTCGAATGCGGGGTGGCGCGCCGACAGCACTTCGACCCCGGCCGCCTCGGCGAATGCGCGGGTGTGGGTGAATTCGAGCTTGCCGCCATGCACCGGCAAGACCAGCTCGCCGCCCATCGCTTTTACGATGCTGCGACAAAAGGCGCGGTCCCAGAACGCGTCGTAGACGATGCCGACACGCGCGTGCTGGCGGACCTGGGCCAGCGTGCAATAACGCAACGCCGGCATGCGCTCGCCGTCGCTATCTTCCCACGCCAGCGCGAGAGGCAGCGCGTAGTTTTGCGTTTCCCCGTCGGCGAACTCGACCTGCGCGAATCCCAGCAGCCAGCTTCCCTCCGGCGTTTGCCATTCGTCCTGCTCGGTCAGTCGCGCCGCGACGATCGGCCGGCCTTTGCCGGCGAACCAGCGCCGCGCGGCAAGAAAGTCTGGCAGGATCTGGTGCTCGAGCATCGTGCGCACGCGCACGGCCATCAAGCCGCGTATGTCGCTGGGCTCGCTCGGTTGCGAGGCGAACAGCGCACGCAGACCTTCGGGAATCACCAGCACCGGGAGCTCGACCGGCACCGGACGCTCGTCGTGCCACTCCGGCACCTTGGCGTCGGTCGCGAGCACGAACCAGTAGAACCCCCACGCGGGCAAGGTCAGAAGGTAAGGGAGATCGCCGATCGGCGGGAACGGCGTCCGGCCGAGCATCTCGACCGGGATGCGGCCCTTGTACATGCCCAGATCGAGCTCGACCGGCTGGCTCGAGCGTGAGAGGTTGGCGACGCAAAGAATGATCTCGTCCTGGTATTCGCGCACGTAGGCGAGAATCTTGCGATTGCCGGGATGGATGAAGCGCAGGCTGCCACGACCGAAGGCAGGGTGCGCGCTGCGCACGGCGATCAGCCGGCGCATCCACTGGAGCGGCGACGAAGGGCTGCGGCTCTGCGCCTCGACGTTGACCGACTGGAAGCCGTAGACCGCGTCCATGATCGGCGGCAGATACAGCGATTGCGGATCGGCCCGCGAGAATCCCGCGTTGCGATCGGGGCTCCATTGCATCGGGGTGCGCACGCCGTGCCGGTCGCCCAGAAAGACATTGTCGCCCATGCCGATTTCGTCGCCGTAATACAGGATCGGCGAGCCGATCGTCGAAAGCAGAAGACTCTTGAGAAGCTCGATCTTGCGCCGGTTGTTCTCCATCAGCGGCGTCAGCCGGCGGCGTATGCCGACGTTGATCCGCATGCGCTTGTCGGCCGCGTAGGTCCGGTACATGTAGTCGCGCTCGCGCTCGGTGACCATCTCGAGTGTCAACTCGTCGTGGTTGCGCAGGAAAATCGCCCACTGGCAGTTGTCGGGTATGTCGGGCGTTTGCGACATGATGTCGACGATCGGATGCCGGTCTTCCTCGGCGACGGCCATGTAGATGCGCGGCATCAGCGGGAAGTGATATGCCATGTGGCACTCGTCGCCATTGCCGAAGTATTCGCGGACGTCCTCCGGCCACTGGTTGACCTCGGCGAGCAAGAAGCGGTTCTGATACCGCGAGTCGAGCTCGGACCGTATGTATTTCAACACCTCGTGCGTCTCCGGCAGGTTTTCGTTGTTGGTGCCGTCGCGCTCGCACAGATACGGGATCGCGTCGAGGCGCATGCCGTCGACGCCCATGTCGAGCCAGTAGCGCATCACGCGCACGACCGCGCGGATGACGTTCGGATTGGCGAAGTTGAGGTCCGGCTGGTGCGAGAAGAATCGGTGCCAATAGTAGGCGCCGGCGACCGGGTCCCAGGTCCAGTTCGACTTCTCGGTGTCGGTGAATATGATGCGTGTCTCCGGCCATTTCTTGTCGGTGTCGCTCCAGACGTAGTAATTGCGCTTCGACGACTGGGGCGGCGCGCGCCGGGCGGCCTGGAACCACGGGTGCTGGTCGGAGGTGTGATTGATGACCAGTTCGGTGATCACCTTCAGGTGGCGCCGGTGCGCCTCGCGGATGAAATGGCGGAAGTCGGCGAGCGTGCCGTAGTCGGGATGCACGCCGTGGTAGTCGGCGATGTCGTAGCCGTCGTCTTTCAGCGGCGACGGGTAGAACGGCAGCAGCCAGAGCGTGTTGACGCCCAGGTCACGGATGTAGTCGAGCTTTTCGGTCAGCCCTTTAAAATCGCCGATGCCATCGCCGTTGCTGTCGTAGAACGCCTTGACGTGCACCTGGTAGATGATCGCGTCCTTGTACCACAGCGGATCCTCGAGCGACGGCTTGGGCTGGGTCGACCCGCTTGCCGGAGCGGTGTCGGCGACGAGTTCGGAATAGGTGTCCATTTCGGGCCTAGGCGTAATAGTCGAAGTTCTGTTCCTGGCGCGACTCGTGGCGCACGACGAAAATGTGCGCCGGCGAAAAGGCCGGATCGAGCTGTACGTAGTTGCGCGCGCCGTGCCACATGTAGCGCGCGTCGTTCAGCAGGTCGTGCACCTGGAACGGCTTGTCGGCGGCGATGCCCAGGTTTTCGAGCTGGAGCGTCACCCAGCCCGACTGTGTATGGTGATAATCGAGATTGACGATCGTGACGACGACGTTCGACAGGTCCGGCGTCGACTTGGCGTAGCACAGCAACTGATCGTTGTCGGTCGGCTGGAACTCGAGCCGCCAGTCCTGCTGCAGCGCCGGCTGCTCGCGACGGATGCGGTTGAGCCGTGCGAGCAGCGGCGCCAGGCTGTCGGCGCGTCCCAAGTCCCATTGCCGCAGCTGGTATTTTTCCGAATCTAGATATTCCTCGCTGCCCGCTTCGCGCGGGACGTGCTCCTGTAATTCGAATGCCGGCCCGTACACACCGTAGTTCGCGGCGAGCGTTCCGGCCAGCACGGCGCGCGCGATGAACGCGGGCCGGCCTCCGATTTGCAGCGGCTCCGGCAGGATGTCTGGCGTGTTCGGCCAGGCGTTGGGCCGGAAATAGTCACGCGATTCCGACTGCGTGAGCTCGGTGAAATACGCGGTGAGCTCCGCCTTGCTGTTGCGCCAGCTGAAATAGGTATACGACTGGGTGAAACCAAGCTTGGCCAGCCGATGCATGATCTTCGGCCGGGTGAAGGCTTCCGCCAGGAAGATCGTGTCCGGATGCTCGTGCTTGATCTCGCCGATCAACCACTCCCACAGCGCGAACGGCTTGGTATGCGGATTATCCACCCGGAAGATGCGCACCCCCTGTGCGATCCAGTAGTCGAATATCGCTCTGACTTCGCGCCACAGGCCGCGCCAGTCCTCGTTCTCGAAGTCGAACGGATAGATGTCTTCGTATTTCTTCGGCGGATTCTCGGCGAACTGCAGCGTGCCATCCGGCCGCTGCCGAAACCAGTCGGGATGAGCGCTGATGTACGGATGGTCGGGCGAGCATTGCAGCGCGATGTCGAGCGCGATGTCGATGCCGACGGTGCGTGCGGCGACAAGCAACTGGCGAAAGTCCTCGATCGTGCCGAGCTCGCGATGCACGGCCGTATGGCCGCCATCGGAGCCGCCAATCGCCCAGGGGCTGCCGCAGTCGTTGAGCGAAGCGACCAGTGCGTTGTTCTTGCCCTTGCGCCGCGTCAGTCCTATCGGATGAATCGGCGGAAAGTAAAGCACGTCGAAGCCCATGTCGACGATGTGCGGGAGCCGCGCTTCGCAATCGGCGAAGGTGCCGTGCGTGCGTCCGTCGCCGGCCGAGCGCGGGAACATTTCGTACCAGCTGCTGAACCGCGCGCGGGGCGGGTCGACCGTCAGTTTCAACGCCGGCTCGAACGTGGTCGCGAGGCTGCGATCGACGTGGCGTGCGGCGATTTCCGCCAGCGCCGCATCGAGCGCCTCGGCGCGCCTCGCATCCACGGGCTCATCGCCGCCGATGCGATGCGCCCATTCGCGCAGCGCCTTCGCATCGGCGCCACGCGCGCGGCGCGACAGTCCGGTGATCAGTGCGGCGCCGGCCTGCAGTGCGAGGACGATATCCTCCGGTGCGACCCAGCGGGCGAGATCGTGGCGCCATGACGCGAAGCGGTCGACCCAGGCGATGATCGTATATTCGTAGCTGCCGATATCCGGGACCGGAAAGGCGCCGCACCAGCGGTCGTTGACCAGCGCGACCATGTCGAACTCGGTCCATTTGGCGGAGCCAGATTTGCGCACGAGCAGCAGGGCGCGCAAGCGATCGTGCCCGTCGGCGAAGATGTCGGCCTCGACTGTGACCAGGTCACCGGCGCAGCGCTTGGCCGCGAAGCGTCCATGATCGACGCAGGGCGAGATGTTTTCGATGACCGCGCGCCGGCGGCCGTCGGCGGCACCTGCCGGCTTCACGGCGTCTGCTCCAGAATGACCGTTGCCAGCGGCGGCAGCGACAAGGTCAGCGAGTACGGTCGGCCGTGCGAGGGCAGCGGCGCGGCATGGACACCGCCCAGATTGCCCTGGCCGCTGCCGCCGTAGACCGTCGCGTCGCTGTTCAGCACTTCGCGCCAGAATCCGCCGCCCGGTACGCCGAGCACGTAGTTGCGGCGCGGCACTGGTGTGAAGTTGCAGGCGACCAGCAACGTGCGGCCTTCGCCGGCGGGAAAGCGCAGAAAGCCGACTACGCTGTTCTGGGCGTCGTCGGCATCGCTCCAGGCAAACCCGGCGGGATCGAAATCGCGCTGATACAGCGCGGGCGTCGCGCGGTAGCAGCGATTGAGGTCGCGCACCCAGGCCTGAATGCCGCGGTGCTCGGCGTGCTGCAGCACGAACCACTCGAGCGCGGCGTCGTGCGTCCATTCGCGGCGCTGGCCGAACTCGCCGCCCATGAACAGCAGCTTCTTGCCCGGATGCGTCCACATGTAGCCGAGCAGGCAGCGCAGGGTCGCGAAGCGCTGCCAGTCGTCGCCAGGCATCTTGCCCAGCAGCGAGCCTTTGCCGTGCACAACCTCATCGTGCGACAGCGGCAGGACGAAATTCTCCGTGAACGCGTACCAGAGGCTGAACGTCAGCTGGTGATGGTGGTAGCGGCGGAACAACGGATCGGTGGCGGCGTAGGCCAGCGTATCGTGCATCCACCCCATGTTCCATTTCAGCCCGAATCCCAGCCCGCCGACGTAGACCGGACGCGAAACCGCAGGCCAGGCGGTCGATTCCTCGGCGAAGGTCTGCGTGTCGGGAAAGTCGCGGTACGCGGCCTGGTTCAGATCCTGCAGAAACTTCACCGCCGCGAGATTCTCGCGCCCGCCGTATTCGTTAGGGATCCATTCGCCGGCCGCGCGCGCGTAGTCGAGATAGAGCATCGAGGCAACGCCATCGACGCGCAGGCCGTCGACATGGTAACGGTCGAGCCAGAACAACGCGCTGCTGATCAGGAAAGCGCGGACCTCGTGTCGGCCATAGTTGAAGATCAGGCTCTTCCATTCGGGATGGAAGCCCTGACGGGGGTCTGCATGCTCATAGAGATGGCTGCCGTCGAATTGCGCCAGGCCGTGCGGATCGTTGGGAAAGTGCGAAGGCACCCAGTCCAGGATGACGCCGATACCGTTTTGGTGAAGATGGTCGACAAAGCGCATGAAGTCTTGCGGCGTACCGTAACGCGACGTCGGCGCGAAATAGCCGGTCGTCTGGTAGCCCCATGAGCCATAGAACGGATGCTCGCAAACCGGCATCAGCTCGACGTGCGTAAACCCCATCTCGAGGACGTAGCGCGCGAGCTCCTCGGCGATCTCGCCGTAGCCGGGCAGGCGAGTCGAGTCCTCGGCGAAGCGGCGCCACGAGCCCAGATGCAGCTCGTAGATCGACATCGGCGCGTTCAGCGCGTTGGCCGCGGATCGCCGGCGCATCCATTCGCCGTCTCCCCAGCCATAGTCGAGCGCCCAGACCCGCGACGCCGTTCGCGGCGGGACTTCGCAGTAGAAGGCGAAAGGATCGCTTTTTTCGAACGTGTCGCCGTTCGCCGCGGTAATCCGGTACTTGTAATTGGCGCCGCCTGTTGCGGCGGGGACTGAGGCCTCCCAGATGCCGGAACTGTCGGCGCGCGGCATCAGCAGATCGGCATCGTCGCGCCAGCCGTTGAAATCGCCGATGACGGCAACACGACTGGCGTTCGGCGCCCAGACGGCAAAACGCGCGCCGGGCTTTCCGTCGTCGAAGAGGTGAGCGCCCAGGCGATCGTAAAGGCGGGTGTGGGTGCCTTGCCGGAACAGGAAGACGTCGAAATCGGACAGCGGGGAGGCCTGGTCGAGCGCCAACCCCGCACCCGGCTTCGCGGCTCTTGCCAAAGGATCGGCAGGGCGGGTCATATCGGTGTGGGACCGGTCGATGCAGGTTTGCAAATTTTACAAGCCGCGCATGTCTTATTTGCTGCGATTCGAGCTTCTTTTTGCCCGGCGCGTACGCAATGGCCCGATTTTCGGCGTCGCGGACGTCTTTCCCCGGTCGAGACCGGTCGCACGCGGCTTGTCAAATGCGACGCAAGGCCCATGCCAACGCCGGCTGCTTGCTTGCGAGTTGCGTTGCGGCGAACTGTCTCGACCGCCGAAATCGCTGCTGCTAAGCTAGGTGAGAAGGAAGGACGGATGTACTCGCCGCAAACGACATGACAATCGGCATTCCTCCGCCGCGCGCGGCTATCGCTGGCGATACGGCGGAACCCAGCATCGCGGCGGCGCCGGCGTTTGTCCGGCGAGCGCCGGGTATGCGAACGGCGTGGATGTTGGGGAGCGAAACGGTGTCGGGCTGGATCGACCATCGTGCATCGAGCCTCGGCGCGGCGCTCGCCTACTACACGGCGTTCTCGCTTGCCCCGCTGCTGTTGATCGCGATCGCGGTCGCGGGCATTTGGGTCGATTCGGACGTCGCTGCGCAAACGATCGCCGAACAGGCATCGGCCTTGCTCGGATCGAAGGCTGCCGAGGGCGTCGAATTCATGCTGCGCGCGGCGCCGCATGCAGCTAGCGGCTGGCTGGCCGGTGCCGTGGGCCTGGTGACGCTGATCATCGGCGCAACGACGGTGTTGACCGAGGTGCAATACGACCTCGATATGATCTGGCGCGCGCCGCCTCGAAAATCAAGCGGCTTGATCACCGCGGTCAGTTCAAGGCTTCTCTCGTTCGGTCTGGTGATTTGCATCGGCTTTCTATTCCTTGCCTCGCTGGTCGTCAGCACGGGGCTTTCGGCGCTGTCGGCGCACGGCATCGCGGTCCTGCCGGGATCGCCGATCGTGCTTACGGCGGCGCATGTCCTCGCGTGGGGCCTGATGCTCACCGTTTGCTTTGCGCTCCTGTACAAGTGGCTGCCCAACATACGGCTGGGGTGGGGCGACGTTCTGGCTGGCGCACTGGTCACGACCGTGTTGTTCAGCATCGGCAGGCTGGTGATCGGGGTTTATCTGACGCATACGGCGACCGGCTCGATGCACGGCGCGGCGGGCGCGCTGATCATCCTTCTGCTGTGGTTCTACTATTCGGCGCAGGTTTTCCTTCTGGGCGCGGAATTCACCGCCGTCTACGCCCGTCGGCTCGGTTCGCTCGCAAAATCCCCCGCGCCGGCTGCGGTCGCCGCGACGTAAGACGAATGCCGACGGACGGCGCCGATCGCGCCTAGACCCAAAACAGCGATTCGCCGATAGTTGCGCGCGCGCTCGCGCGGCATCATCCCACCTGTCGACACAAGCCCTGCGGCAAACCGTCTACGGTCTCTGCCGGGAGGGCCGGCCTGCGAACGGATCTGCGCGGCGCACGGTGGAGAGCTTTGCCGGCATCGAGTGCCACTCATGTCGAAAGGATGAATATCATGAAACGTCGTTACCTAATGCAAGCTTTGCTGGTCGCATCGTTAGGCGCCTTTGCCGCGACCGGCTACGCACAGACGAACACGACTACCGATCAGACGCCGGGGTCGCCCGGCGCGGCCACACCTGCGGCCGGCACCGGAACTACCGCCGGAGGCACGACTGGCGCGACCACCAATACGATGGGCGCCGGCGCCTACGGCACGACGACTCAGACGGGGACCAGGCCGATGTCATTGGAGAGACTCCGCGCTTACGAGCATGCGCGTGCCAATTGCGAGGCGGGACCTGCGGCGCAGCGCAGCGAATGCCAGTCGGTCCTGAACAGGGACTACGCGGGGATCCCCGGTCCATGCCAGAAACTGACCGGAAATGCCTTGGACGCGTGCGTTCACGGAGATTACCCGGCGAACGCAGGCATGCCGGTCAAGCCAGCCAAATAAGACCGGTCCACGGCGCACTCTCGGGGGCGCATCGCGCTCCCTTTTTTTGCACAACGTTTTCAGCGAGGACGCGGGATGGCTCGAAATTCAGCCGCCGGTCGTTTCGCCGCCCATCACCTGGATGATTGTTCCGGTGATGTACGAGGAGTCTGCTTCGGACGCGAGGAAGACATAAGTCGGGGCGAGCTCTTCCGGCTGCGCCGGCCGTCCCATCGGGTTGTCCTGTCCGAATTTGGCGACGCGATCCGGCGTCAGGCCGGCATCGGACGGATTCAGCGGTGTCCACACCGGACCGGGCGCAACCGCGTTGACTCGAATGCCGCGGTCGATCAGCTCGAGGGCCAGTGTCTTGGTAAATGCGTTGATGGCGCCCTTGGTCGCGGAATAGTCCGGCAGCTCCTTCGAGCCCATGATGCCGGTTTCCGAGCTGGTCGCGATGATCGCCGCGCCGCGCTGCATGTGGCGAAGCGCAGCGCGCGCAAGCCAGAAATAGGCATACATGTTGGTTTTGAACGTCCTGTCGAACTCTTCGTCGCTGACCTCGGCGAGCGATTTCTTGCGATGCTGATGTGCGGCATTGGCCACCAGAATATCGAGCCGGCCAAACGTTTCGACCGTCTGTTCCACCGCCTGGTCGCAAGCGCGGACATCGGTAAGATCGCCCGGAATCTGCAGGCATTTCGTGCCGGCCGCTTCGACCGCGGTCCGGGTTTCGTCGGCGTCGGATTGCTCGACGGGCAAATAGCAGATCGCGACGTTGGCGCCTTCGCGAGCATAGAGCAGGGCGACGGCGCGACCGATGCCGGAATCGCCGCCGGTGATCAAGGCGACCTTGCCTTCGAGCTTGCGGGCGGCGCGATAGCGATCGGCGCGATAGCGCGGACGCGGGTTGAGTTCGGATTCGAGACCGGGCGCGCTCTGGTGCTGTTCTGCGAACGGCGGCCGGGGCTGCTCCAGCGGCGGAGGAGCGAGCTCGGTGGATGGGCCCTGCGGACCTTTGGCTTTGGACTTCGACCGGGTCTTGGCGGTAGCGATGTCGTTCATGATCAGGATTCCGTCTACATGCCGGCCCCCGATCGCCAGCGGGGGCGTCGGCCGCGGAGCCTATTTGTGCGCCAGCTTTTGCTCAGCGAAGAGCAACGAGATATTGTTCGCCGGCGGACGCGATTCATCTCGCTGCATTTCTTGTGCGCGAGCTTCGCGCCTCAATCGCGCAAAGGTCTTGCGCAGATCGGTATGGATACTCGGCGTGTAGCGGAATGTCGGGTCGAGAACGGATTTCATGATCACCCCCAGTCGGCCTGGCAACGTCGCAAACGTTACACAAAGCGAACAACGGCTGCTGTCGGTGTTTGTCTGATTTTTCTTCCGCTATGTGCGCCGTCGCTATAGGACGCGCTCCTACACTCGGTAGCGCTCTCTGCTGTCCGTTTCCCTCGGCGCGAGCGGAGAGGACCGGCGTCGCCAGCACCATTTCTCGCGGCAATGTCAGATGAACACGCGTCCACGGGGCTTGTTACGCAAGCTTGGCCCCGGCCTAATCACGGGCGCCGCGGACGATGATCCGAGCGGAATCGCGACCTATTCGCAGGCAGGCGCGCAACTGGGGTTCGCGCTCGGCTGGACGGTGGTCCTTACGCTGCCGCTGATGATCGGAATACAGATGATCAGCGCGCGCATCGGCCGGGTGACCGGTCACGGCCTCGCCAGCAACATTCGCCGTCACTATCCCGCGCCGGTGCTGTACGCGGTCGTCGTTCTGCTGTTCGTCGCGAATACCATCAATGTGGCTGCCGACATCGCCGCAATGGCAGAAAGCGTCCGCCTGGTCGCTGGTGGCCCCACGCAGCTTTATGCGGTTGCCTTCGGCACGGTGTGTCTCGGCCTCGAGGTCTTCATGTCGTATCGCAAATATGTGCGTTATCTCAAGTGGCTGACGCTGGCGCTGTTTGCCTATGTCGGCGTAGTGCTGTCGGTCGATGTACCGTGGGGCGAAGTGGTCGCCGGAATCGCGTTGCCGCGAATGGAGTTGTCGGCCGCCGCGGTGACGCTGGTCGTCGCGATTTTCGGCACGACGATCAGCCCTTATCTGTTCTTCTGGCAGGCGGCGCAGGAAGTCGAGGAGGCTGCCTCTGCAGCTTCGGGGGGCAAGCGCGCAAACGCGGCTTCGATAGGTCGCCAATTGCGGCGCATCGAATTCGATACGATCGCCGGCATGACCTTTTCGAACCTGATTGCATTGGCGATCATCGTCAGCGCGGCAGCGACCCTGCATCCGGCGGGTATCACCCACATCGAAACCTCAGCGCAGGCAGCAGAAGCGCTTCGGCCCGTCGCCGGACCGTTCGCCTTCGTGCTGTTCTGCCTGGGCATCGTCGGCACGGGCATGCTGGCGGTCCCGGTGCTCGCCGGGTCCGCTGCGTACGCCGTTGCCGAGACCTTTCGCTGGAAGCATGGCCTCGATCTAAAGCCGCACCAGGCTCGAGGGTTTTATGCAATCGTCGCAGTGGCGACTGCCGGCGGCGTTTTGCTCAACTTTATCGGCATCGATCCGATCCGCGCGCTCGTCTGGGCGGCGGTTATCAACGGTGTCGCCGCGGTGCCGATCATGGCAGTGATGATGCTGCTGGCGACCGACTCGCGCGTGCTGGGCAAGTTTGCCGTGCGAAGCTGGCTGAAGGTCGCCGGCTGGTTGGCGATGGCGACGATGGCCGCGGCGGTGGCGGCGATGCTGATGCTCTAAGCTGGCCGGAGCCGCCTTGGGGTCGAGGCGGCCTGCGATATCGCGCCTTGCCGGGGCCGCTTGTAAGCGGTGCGTGAGGTCGGTAGCATCGCCGCAGGGAGCGACGCGCCTGCCGCTATACCATTCGGCCGCGGCGCGTCGACCGACTCCGGATGGCGTCGCCATGACACGGCCACGCGCAGGGGGAATTTGCAATGAGTAACGGGTACGCGCTGCATGGGTCGGTGGCAGTGATCACGCTCGACAATCCGCCAGTCAACGGCTTGAATCACCCGTTGCGCACAGCGATCGTCGAAGGGATCGATCGCGCGCAGGCCGACTCGTCGGTCGCCGCGATTGTTCTGACCGGCGCCGGAGCCCTGTTTTCGGGCGGCGCAGACATCCGCGAATTCACCACGCCACAGGCGCGGGCAGAACCGACGCTGCCGACGGTCATCGCCATTGCCGAGGCGAGCGAAAAGCCGGTCATCGCCGCGATCGGCGGCAGCTGCATGGGCGGCGGACTGGAGCTGGCACTCGGCTGCCACTTCCGCGTCGCCGTGCCTCACGCGCAAATAGCACTGCCGGAGGTCAGGCTGGGTCTGCTGCCGGGCGCCGGAGGCACGCAAAGGCTGCCGCGCGCGATCGGTGTCGAAGCCGCGTTGAACATGATCGTTTCCGGCGCCAGCATGCCTTGCGAACGCTTTCGCGGCACGGCATTGTTCGACGCCATCGTCGACGGCGATCTGTTGCAGGGCGCGCTGGCGTTCGCTTCGAGCGAACGCGCCGCACAGCGCCCGTTGCCGCGCGTGCGCGATATCGTTATCGACTATCCGAATGCCGACGCTCTGTTCCAGTTTGCACGCAACACCGTCGGCGCCATGGCCCGCGGCTTTCCCGCCCCCCTCAAATGCATCGACGCGGTGGCGGCGGCCGTCACGATGCCCTTCGATGACGGCTTGCGTTACGAGCGGGAGCTGTTCATTCAGCTTGCGCAGACACCGGAATCGCGCGCGCTGCGCCACGCATTTTTCGCCGAGCGCGCGGCGGCGAAGATCCTCGATGTTCCTTCGGGCACCGCGCCGCGCGCGATCAACGCCGCGGCGGTGATCGGGGCCGGAACGATGGGCGGTGGCATTGCGATCTGCCTGCTCGACGCCGGCATCCCGGTTACGTTGCTCGAAACGAAACAGGAAGCACTCGACAAGGGCATAACGACTATCCGGCAGCACTACGACAAGGCTCTCGCCAAGGGCCGCCTCGATGCCGTCGAGCTCCAGCGAAGGATCGGCATGCTGAAGCCGACACTGGCGTACGATGATCTTGCCGGCGCCGATCTCGTCATCGAGGCGGTGTTCGAGGACCTGGCGGTGAAGAAGGTCGTGTTCGAGCGTCTGGACGCGGTGGCGAAGCCCGCTGCGATCCTCGCCAGCAATACCTCTACCCTGGATCTGAACAAGATCGCCGGCTTCACCGCGCGTCCGCAGAATGTCGTCGGCATGCATTTTTTCAGTCCTGCCAACGTAATGAAGCTGCTGGAGGTCGTGCGCGGCGCCAGGACCGCGAGCGACGTGCTGGTCACCGTCATGACTGTCGCCAAGAGGATGCGCAAGACCGCCGTCGTCTCGGGCGTATGCGACGGCTTCATCGGGAACCGCATGATCGAGCAGTATCTGCGCCAGGCGCTTTTTTTGCTGGAGGAAGGCGCCTCGCCCGGACAAGTCGATCGTGCGCTGGAGAAATTCGGCATGGCGATGGGGCCGTTTCGCATGAGCGACCTCGCCGGCAACGACGTCGGCTGGTACATTCGCAAGCGCCGCTATGTCGAGAAGCCGGATGTGGTCTATTCGCGTATCGCCGACCGGCTTTGCGAGCTTGGCCGCTTCGGCCAGAAGACCGGTCTGGGCTGGTACCGGTACGAGCCGGGACGCCGCGATGCGCTTCCCGATCCCGCGGTCGACGCCTTGATCGCGAGCTACCGGAGCGAGCATGGCATGGCGCCTCGAAAGATCGCAGACCGGGAGATCGTCGACCGCTGCATCTATGCGCTGGTCAACGAGGGTGCGCGCATATTGGAAGATGGCATAGCATCGCGCGCCTCGGACATCGACGTCGTCTATCTGACAGGCTACGGCTTTCCGCTCTATCGCGGCGGGCCGATGCAATACGCTGACACCATCGGCCTGTTCAACGTGATCCGCGCGATGCACCGGTTTGCCGCCACGGGCCGCGGCGATCCGGCATTCTGGCAGCCGGCGCCGCTGCTCGCCCGGCTCGCCGCCGAAGGCAAGACGTTCAACAGCTGAGGCATGCCGTCATGACCGACGCAGTCGTCGTATCCTATGCGCGCACCGGACTCGCGAAATCCTGGCGCGGCGCGCTCAACATGACGCATGGCGCGACCGTGGGTGCCCACGCCGTACGGCACGCGATCGAGCGCGCGGGACTGGCGCCGGGAGAAGTCGACGACGTCCTGATCGGATCCGCGTTTCCCGAAGGCGCCACCGGACACAACATCGCGCGCCAGATCGCGATCCGTGCCGGTTGCCCGGTCAGCGTCCCCGGCGCAACGGTCAATCGTTTCTGCTCATCGGGCCTGCAGACGATCGCGCTGGCCGCGCAGCGCATCATCGCAGGCGAAGCCGAGACGTTCGTCGCGGGTGGCGTCGAATCGATCTCGTGCGTTCAAAACGAAATGAACAAGCACATGTTGCGCGAATCGTGGCTCGTCGAGAACAAGCCCGCCATCTACTGGCCGATGCTGGAGACCGCAGAGAACGTCGCGCGGCGCTACGGCATTTCCCGGGAGGCGCAGGACCAGTACGGCGCGCGCAGCCAGCAGCGCGCGGCCGCAGCCGCGGCAGCGCACCGGTTCGACGCCGAAATCGTCCCGCTGACGGTGACGATGGGGGTTGCCGACAAAGAGTCCAATCGTCTGTACACGCGCGAAGTCACGCTGGCGTCGGACGAAGGCATTCGCGCCGATACGACCTACGACGCCGTGGCGCGGATCAAGCCCGCGTTGCCCGGCGGCGTCATCGCCGCCGGCAACGCCAGCCAGTTCTCCGACGGCGCAGCGGCATGCGTCGTCATGAGCGACAAGCTTGCCGCGAAGCGTGGCCTCGAGCCGCTGGGGATATTCCGCGGCTTCGCCGTCGCCGGCTGCGAACCCGACGAAATGGGCATCGGACCGGTCTTTGCCGTACCGAAGCTGCTCGCGCGAACCGGCGTAAACATCGGCGACATCGGTCTGTGGGAGCTCAATGAGGCGTTCGCCGTGCAGGTCATCTACTGCCGCGACAAACTGGGAATACCCGACGATCGCCTGAACGTCGACGGGGGCGCGATCGCCGTCGGACATCCTTACGGCGTGTCGGGGACTCGGCTGACCGGGCACGCATTGCTCGAGGGCAAGCGTCGCGGAGTCAAATACGTCGTGGTGACGATGTGCATAGGCGGCGGCATGGGCGCCGCCGGCCTGTTCGAGATCGCGTAAGCATTCGCTGAGACCTTCATGTCGGCAGCGTCGGTCTTGCGGGCGGCGGAAGATCCTGACCGATGACGCCGGCACCGAAGCGCGGCCGCATCGTCGTCACCTATTCGTGCCGTGCCTCTCGCCATCATGAAAGCGTGACGCTGCGGGAGCTCGCGTCCCGGCTGGCCGCGATCAAGGGCTGCGGCTTCGTGGGTGAATACGATCCTGCGCTTCGCTATTCGGACCCTTTGTACTTCGTGCCGAACGATACGCTCGTCGGGATAGACGCCGCACGGCGCTTGGGCATAAAAGGGGAGGCGGATTTGTTCGGCGGTGTCGTGCCCTTCGCATTCACCGCCACGAAGACGATCACCCATCCATTGCCCGATGCCGAGTCGCACTCACCGGAGGGATGGTCTCCGGAATTCGCGGATCGCGTTCGCGACCTGGTGGTTCCGGGTTACTCGGCGTTTGCGCGGCGCGATGCTCGCGTCGCCGGGATGCGACTGCTCGAACTGGGACGCGTTCGCCTGAAGCTTCCTACGGGGATAGGTGGCCTTGGGCAGTCGATCGTCGAAGATGAACGGGCGCTCGATGGAGAGCTCGGGTCCCTCGATGACGCCGCACTGTCGCGCGAGGGCCTCGTGCTCGAACAGGACCTGGCGGACGTGGTTACGCACAGCGTCGGACAGGTCTGCGTGGACGATATGCGCGCAAGCTACTGCGGCGTGCAGCGGCTCACGACCAATCATCACGGCGAGCAGGTGTACGGAGGTTCCGACCTGACCATTGCACGCGGCGGCTTCGACCGGTTGATCAAGCTCGCGCTGGCCAGCGAAGTCGAGACCGCCATCCACCAGGCCCGCGGCTATCACACAGCCGCGATGGCGTCGTTTCGCGGCATGTTCGCATCGCGCTGCAACTATGATGTCGTCCAGGGTATCGATGACCGGGGACAGTGGCGCTCGGGCGTGCTTGAGCAATCCTGGCGCGCTGGCGGCGCGAGCGCGGCGGAAGTGGCGGCGCTTGAGGCTTTCCGTGCCGACCGATCGCTCGAGGTCGTCCGCGCCGCGACCACCGAAGTGTATTCTACCGGGTCGATCCCCGCCGATGCGCACGTGTATTTTCGCGGCGTCGACGAGCACGCGGGGGCCATGACCAAGTACGTGCGTATCGAGCGCTATGCCAACCCGTGACCAGGCGATCGAAGTCGCGATCGGCGACGGCCACGTCGCCGGAACGCTGATCATGCCGGGGACCCGAATTCCCGGCGTACTGTTCGTGCACGGTTGGGGCGGCAGCCAGCAACAATACCTGGCGCGGGCGCGCGAGGTCTCCGCGCTGGGATGCGCTTGCCTGACCTTCGACTTGCGCGGCCACGCGGAAACGCGGGTCCAATACGAAGCCGTCTCGCGGGAGCAGAATCTGGCCGATGTCGCGGCGGCCTACGATGTGATCGCCGGCAACCCCAATGTCGACAGCTCCGCCATCGCAGTGGTGGGCAGCAGTTACGGCGGTTACTTGGCCGCCGTTCTTACGTCGATGCGCGCCGTCAAATGGCTGGCGCTGCGCGCACCGGCGCTATATCTCGATACTGGCTGGGAATTGCCCAAGCTGCAATTGCACCGCGACCACGATCTGGTCGCGTATCGGAAGAAGCTGATTCCGCCGGCCGAAAATCGGGCGCTGCGCGCATGTCTGGAGTTTCAGGGCGACGTGCTGGTGATCGAGTCGGAAAACGACGGCGTGATCCCGCACACCGTGATCACCAGCTACGTGGAGGCGTGCACGCGAGCCCATTCGCTTACCTACCGGATGATTCAAGGCGCGGATCACGGCTTATCGGACGAAGCCTCGCAGCGTTCGTACACGTCGTTGCTGGTGAACTGGATGACCGAGATGGTGCAGGGCGCCAGGGTGGGCGAGGGCGCTCCGACCGATGCGACGCGGTCAGCCCCGCAGCGATCGACGTAGGCGCGCCCGGCGACGTAAACTTGGCGCGTCCGTCCGTACCTCTTGTTGCCGACCGCCGGCCTCGGCCATCGTCGGCATCAGTCGCGGCACATCCGTCGCCGTCGGCCAAGCGTGGGTGCGCCCAGGGGCGTAGGTCCGCCGTCTCAAGCCTGGTCGGCCGTCCACAACCGCCGCCATCCCTCGTGGCCGAGCCGGCGCAGCGTGTCGATATTGCGCTCGTAGATCGTGGCGGCGTCGGGAAACGCCGCCACGGCGCGGTCGATGCTGGCCTCGCGCAAAAGATGCAGCATTGGGTACGGTGAACGGTTAGTGAAGTTCGCGATGTCGTCGGGTGCGCTGCCGGCGAACTCGTAAGACGGGTGGAAGCTCGCAATCTGCAGGCTTCCTTCCTGTCCAAGGTTCCTGATTGCGACATCGGCGCGCTTCAGGAACCTGTGATAGTCGATGAAGTCGTTCAGCGCCTGCGGATGGATCAGCAGCGTCGTATCGATTTGTTCCGGATCCGCCTTTCCCAATAGCTCGATCTCGTGCCGAAGTTCCGCGAGCAAGGCTTTAGCCGTTGTCGCCGCGGTGACCGCGTACCGGATCTGCCGCTTGACGTAGACGGCCTTGGCGAAGGGGCACAGGTTGAGTCCGATCACTGCCCGCTCCAGCCAGTGCTGTGTCGACGCGATGACGTCCGCTGCAGTGGCCGCATAGTCGAAGGGGCTGAGGACATCACTCATGGGCGGACGTAAACGATGATTTGCGCTTGCCAAGCCTACGCGAACTCGCCCGTGGCTGAGACCCCAACCAGCGCCGAAGTGTCCGGTAGCGTTCCGGCGATCGTTTGACGCAGATCAATCGCCCCACCATGGAAAGGCATATCGTGCATCTGGATGAAATCTTCTATGTCGCGCACCTGGTTGATCGCAGCAGCCGCATTGGGAATGGCGTTCGGCTGGACGCCGGTGGCTGCGCAGCAGAGCAAAACGGTCGGCGGGCTAATCATCAATTTCGGCCTGATGCCCGCCGAGATCGCCTTGCGTGCCGATGGCCATCGCGATGCGCATCCGTTGCATCCCCCCGGGGGCTCGCAGCATTTTCTGATCACGCTGGACGACGAGAAAAGCGGCGCGCGTATCGGCGATGCGGAGGTGGCAGTAGAAGTGACCGATCCTCACGGCCGCGTCGACAAGAAAGCGTTGTTGCACACGCAGTCAGGCGGCTTTCCCGACTACAGCGAACTTTTCGTGTTCGGCTGGTCCGGCGAGTACTCGATCCGGGTCACCATCACGCGACCTGCGGCAAAGCCGATCGAAACGCGGTTCAAGGTCAACCATACGATCTGAACGACGGGCGGACTAGCTTGTAACTGCGGCGGCGCAGCGGTGGCCGAAGCCCCGCCTCTTCCCCACGAGGCCACGGGCACCGGCATGCGGAGACGGCTCAGGATCGCCGGCGCAGGCCAGCGCCCAAAGTACGCTCGACCTGAATTACGGCTTGGGCGCGACGGCGATGACCTCAAGCGTCTGATTCTTCACCTGCTTGATCAGCGGGCCTGTGACGGTGAGGAATTCCAGATTGACGTCCGCCGTGTCGTTAGGGTTCAGCACCGGACGCTTGGTCGATGCGGTCGCGGTTCCGAGCACCTTTCCGTTGGCATCGAACACCTTGCCGGCGACCTTGATCGGACCGACCGGCGCCTCGGTGAGGTTCTGCACGGTGCCCTTGATATGCAGGTGGCCTTCCGCGCAGACATACATCCCCGGCGCCATGTCGGCATGAGACGCTGCGCTCTGAATCTCGACCGTGACTTCCTTTTTGAGCTCGGCGGCGCCGACTGTCAGCATGCCTGCTGACACCACCAATGTGACGATCGCTATCATCACCCTTTTCATCGTCATTCCTCCTGTCGTTGAGCGCCTGTCGACGTTCGACAAGTCACTTTCGCAAGACACGTGTTCGCGGTCCCGATCATGATGTGACCATACGCCGCGCGGCCGACGGGATCAAGCGGGCCGGCGCGGCGGTGACTGCCGATCGCGGCGCATGTGCCGTGTGGGTAAAGCGGGAATACTCGGCGGCATCGATAACCTGCCTAGGCTAGCCTGACCAGCTGCTTGCCGAAGTTTTCGCCCTTGAGCAGGCCGATCAGACCGCGCGGCGCATTGTCGATGCCTTCCACGATCGACTCGCGGTACTTGAGTTTACCGGCCGCGAAAAGCGCCACCAGCTGCTGCAGTGCCTCGCCGTAGCGGTCCTTCCAGTCGAACACGATCATCCCTTGCATCTTGATGCGCTTGACCAGGATCGCGCGCAGCGATTTGTAGCGATACGGTTCGGTGGCACAGTATTCGGCGATCAGTCCGCACAGGACCACGCGCGAGTGCGGATTCATCAAGCGCAGGACCGTGTCGAGCAGTTCGCCGCCGACATTCTCGAAATTGACGTCGATACCGTCGGGACAGCTTTCGCTCAGGTCGTGTTCCAGGCTGCCCGCCTTGTAATCGACGCATGCATCGAATCCGAGATCCTCGACCACGTACCGGCATTTGGCGCTGCCGCCGGCGATGCCGACGGCGCGGCAACCGCTGATCTTCGCCAGCTGCCCGACGACGCTGCCGACCGCGCCCGATGCCGCCGACACCACGACGGTGTCGCCGGGTTTGGGCTGACCGATTTCGTGCAGGCCGAACCACGCGGTGATGCCGGGCATGCCGAGCGGGCCCAGGTAAGTCGATGCGGGTGCGCGCGTCGCATCGATCCGGGCCAGGTCGCGCGCTTTGGCGACCCCGTACAGCTGCCAGCCAAGCGATGTCAGGACCTTGTCGCCAGGACGGAAAGCCGCATCACGGGATTGGACAACTTCGCCGACGGTCTGGCCGACCATCACCGCGCCAAGTTGTACCGGCGGCACATAGGATTTGACGTCGTTCATCCGGCCGCGCATGTAGGGATCGAGCGACAGCCATTCGTTTCTGACCAGCACCTCGCCGTCGCCCGGCTGCGCGATCGGCGTTTCGACGATGCGAAAATTGTCCTCGCTGACCTGGTCGCGCGGACGGCTGGCCAGCAGGACCTGCCTGTTGTTTGCAGTCATCGGGCAACCTCGGCGCGTCGGGGATGATGGCGTCAATTCGGAAGGCGGAAGACCCCGTCGACCGACGCAATCGATCCCGCGTTGGCGGACAATGTTAACCTGAATGCGGCGGTCACGGCGGTGCGCGGACGCACGGCTAGCCGGTGCCAATCGCACGATCGACGTACAAAAAAGGGCGGCGGGACGACCATGAGCGTCAAGCAACGATTCGATCTTACCGGAAAGGCGGCGCTGGTCACCGGAGGTTCGCGGGGACTGGGATTGCAGATGGCCGAGGCGCTGGCGGAGATGGGTGCTAGGCTCGCCCTCGTTGCCCGCAAAGGAGACGAGCTCGACGAGGCCGCGGCCGAGCTGCGCGCGCAATGGGACGCCGACGTCGTTACCCTGGTTGCCGATCTGTCGAAACCGGCCGCGATCGGCCCGGTCGTCGAGCGGGCGATTGCCGCGCTCGGACCGATCGACGTGCTGATCAACAACGCCGGGACCACCTGGGGCGCGGCCACGATCGAGCATCCGCTCGAGGCGTGGCAGAAAGTCGTCGATCTCAATCTGACCTCGATGTTCGTCGTATGCCAGGAAGTCGGCCGCCGGTCGATGCTTCCTCGGCGGCAGGGCAAGATCATCAACATCGCATCGATACTCGGACTCGTCGGCGGCGGCGACCCTGGCCGGCCCGCGACCCTAGCGTACAACACGACCAAGGGCGGGGTGGTCAATTTCACGCGCTCACTCGCGGCCGAATGGGCGCAGTACAACATCAATGTCAACGCGATCGCGCCCGGTTTTTTCCCGACCAAGATGACCAAGGGCGTGCTGGAGATGATGGGCGACGCGGTCGCGGCCAGGGCGCCGCTGAAGCGGGTCGGCGGTCCGGAAGACCTGAAGGGTCTGACCGTGCTGCTGGCCTCCGACGCGGGCGCGTTCATCACCGGCCAGATCGTAGCGGTCGATGGCGGCGTCACCGCCGTCTAGAGCATGCCGGCCACACGTAGATGAGCGATTACCGTCAGTTCGCAGGTACGCGTCCGGTCGCCGACGCCCTTCGCTTCGACGTCACTGCGCTCGAGCGATATCTCGAAGCCAATATCGTGGGTTTCGCCGGCCCGCTCGACGTCGTGCAGTTCAAAGGCGGGCAGTCAAATCCGACTTACAAGCTCACCGCCGGCGGAAAGTCGTACGTGCTGCGCCGCAAGCCGCCGGGCAAGCTGCTCCCATCGGCGCACGCGATCGATCGCGAATATCGGGTGATCCGCGCGCTCGCCGGGAGCGCGGTGCCGGTCGCGCGCACGCACTGCCTGTGCCTGGACGAGACGGTGCTCGGCACACCTTTCTATCTGATGGACTTTGTCGACGGCCGGATCCTCTGGGATCCGCTGCTGCCGGGAATGGCGCGCGAGGAGCGTGGCGCGATTTACGCCGAGATGAATCGGGTCATCGCCGCATTGCATCGCATCGACTTCGCCGCGATCGGTCTTGCCGATTACGGGCGCCCCGGCAATTATCTCGCGCGGCAGATCGACCGATGGAGCCGCCAATACCAGGCGTCGGCGACCGAAACCATCGACTCGATGGATCGCCTGATCGAATGGCTGCCGCGGCACATTCCGCCGGGCGAGCGAACGTCGCTGGTCCACGGCGACTTCCGCCTGGACAACATGATCTTCGACAAGCACGAGCCCAGGGTGCTGGCGGTGCTCGACTGGGAATTGTCTACGCTGGGTGATCCGCTGGCGGACTTCGCCTATCACCTGATGACCTGGCGGCTCGCGCCGAACGAGTTTCGCGGCCTGCGCGGCTGCGATTTCGCGGCACTCGGGATTCCAACCGAGGCCGAATACGTCGCGATGTATCTGCGCGACAATCCGACGCTCGAGCAACCGGACGGGCAGGCCTGGGATTTTTACATGGCGTACAACATGTTTCGCATGGCGGGCATACTTCAGGGCGTTCTGCGCCGCGCCCTGGCTGGCAACGCCGCAAGCGAGCAAGCGCTGGAGGCCGGGCGGCGCGCCCGGCCGCTGGCCGAGCTCGCGTGGAAACAGGTCGAGGAGCGAAGCCGCGCGCAGGAAACGCGGCGCGGCTGAAACGGCGAGATGCGCGCCACGAAAGGATGACGATGGACTTCGATTACTCGCCTGCGGTTGTCCAATGGCAGGCTCGCCTCAACGCATTCTTCGACGAGTTCGTCTATCCCAATGAGCAGCGCTATTACCAGGAAGTGGCCGCCGGCGATCGCTGGCAGCCGACGGAGCTGGTCGAAGAGCTCAAGTCGGCGGCCCGATCAGCCGGCCTGTGGAATCTGTTTCTTCCGGCGTCGGCTCGCGGCGCGGGCCTGACCAACATCGAGTACGCCCCGCTGTGCGAAATCATGGGGCGCGTGCTCTGGGCGCCCGAAGTCTTCAATTGTTCGGCGCCTGACACGGGCAACATGGAAGTGCTCGAGCGCTACGGCACGCCCGCGCAAAAGGCGCAATGGCTCGAGCCGCTGCTGGCGGGAACGATCCGCTCGGCGTTCTGCATGACCGAGCCCGACGTCGCATCGTCGGATGCGACCAACATCGAAAGCTCGATCATGCGCGACGGCGACCATTATGTCGTCAACGGGCGCAAGTGGTGGTCGTCGGGTGCGGGCGATCCGCGCTGTCGCATCTTTATCGTGATGGGCAAGAGCGACCGACAAGCGCCGCGTCACGCGCAGCAGTCGATGCTGTTGGTGCCGCGCGACGTACCCGGCGTGAAAATCCTGCGTCATCTGCCGGTGTTCGGCTATGACGATGCGCCGCACGGCCACATGGAAATCGAGTTCGAGAACGTGCGCGTCCCGCAGTCCAGCATGCTGCTCGGCGAGGGCAGGGGGTTCGAGATCGCGCAGGGGCGGCTGGGACCCGGCCGCATTCACCACTGCATGCGCCTGATCGGGCTGGCCGAGCGGGCACTGGAAAAGATGTGCCTGCGGGTCAAGTCACGAACGACGTTCGGCAAGCCGGTGGCAGAACGCACGGTGACCCTGGAGAGGATCGCGGAGTCGCGCATCATGATCGACCAGGCGCGGCTGCTGACGCTCAAGGCAGCCTACATGATGGATACAGTGGGCAACAAGGCCGCGAGGGCCGAGATCGCGATGATCAAGGTCGCAGCGCCCGCGATGGCTTGCCGGATCCTGGATTGGGCGATCCAGGCGCATGGCGCCGCAGGTGTCTGCGACGACTTCGGCCTTGCGCAGGCGTATGCGCACGCCCGGACCTTGCGCCTGGCCGACGGACCCGACGAAGTGCATCGCAACCAGATCGGCAAGCTGGAGCTCGCCAAGCACTGATCGCGATCAGCCCGGCCGCGCGCGCCGTTTCATCCTGGCCGGCGGTTTCAGCAACAGGGTGCCACGGCAGCGCTTCGCGCCGCAGTGGCAGCGCAGCGCTTCACGCGCCCGCCTGCTGATCGGGCCGACGAAGCTCAGGCGGTAATCGTAAGTCAGCTCTTCTCCGGCGCGTATCGTGCGCCTGGCGTGAATGAAGACCCGACCGTCGTCGTATTCGATCGCCTCGCAGTTCGGCTCGCAGCCGTGGTTGATCCAGCGCGCCGCGTTGCCACGCACGCCCGCGTCGATCACGCTGCCATCGGCAAGCTCGAACAGCAGCGTGTGGTAGGGGTCGGAGGGATCGCTCGGAGGGCGCTCGCAAGCCACATCCCAACTCGAGCGAGCGCCACGGTACTCGACGATGCGGGCGCCTTTCCTTATCGTCCGGGTCGCGAATGCGCCCCGGCCGTGCGTGGGAGATGACCGGACCGTGTACGGCCGCCTCGCGCGTCCAGGCGCCATTCTTAGCGTCGGGCGATCAATACGGCGGCGACGCGGTACATCGGCGGCGGCCCGGGGGCCCGCCGTCTCACAGGCCGAGCCAGGCGATCGCCTTCAGTTCGTCGTCGCGATTCGGTGCTACGAATCCCTGGTAACCGAGCGTGGTAAGAGCGTGCTTGCCACCGTCGCTCTGCCCCAACGTCGTGAGCACCGCGCGCACTTTCTCGTCGTCGTCGGCGGACAGCCTGGACGAGGCAATGAACTGCTTGATCGGCGTCGGCCGCGAGGTCAGCAGGATCTTGCCACCCTTCGAGGTCCACGACTTCGCCACCGACTTGGCCGCAGTCGCGCCGGCTTGCGCAAAACCGTACTCGACGTAAAACGGCACCGCGTCCTGGTAGCGCGTGGTGATCACCTTGACGTCGGTCGAGCCGAACTTCTGGTCGCGCAGCATCGCCCGCAACATTGCTGCGGTGATCGAATCCGGATCGGGACTGACGACCGTCTGGCCCTTCAGATCATCGAACTTGGTGTACGACTGATCCTTGTTGATCAGCAGAAATACCGAGTAGTCGGTGAAGCCGGTCGTCCACGCGACCGAATGATACTGGCCCGACTTGATCGCAGCGAGAGAAACGTGCGCGGGATGGATGAACGATAAGTCGTATTCCTGCTTGGCAAGACCTTCGCGCAGGTCGTTGTAGGGGCTGACTACCACCATGCGCACCGGCCGCTTCAGCGCTTTCGCCAGCAGGTCCGACAACGGCTGGAACCGCGCCTGGATTTCGCGGTTGGTCTGATAGTAGGTGACGCCCTCGGTGATCGAAAAAACGAAATCCGCGGCCACTGCGCGCGGTGCAATGAGCGCGAACGCCGCCACCAAGATCGACATCCTGCGCAAAATGTTCATCGTCGTCATGCGTGATTCCCCTGATCATTCCGGGCCGCGTGCGCCTGTTGGCGGCTTGTCGCCGCGGCCCCGAAAAAGCATACGCCCAACCGCCAAACACCCGTTGTCATGACATCGTCATTACCGGGTCGCGCGAACGCGACACGGCGCGGCGCTTTGCGACGCAGCGCGTCACCCGATCGGCACCATCACGCCGAGCGATCAGTCGCTCAACGGGCGGAAGGAGCACGATCGTCGCAATCATCCAAGCCTATGCAACTCTCGTTCCAGCTGAACTGAACACCTTGAACGCCATCTGCAATTACGCCACAATCGCCGATGCACCGACCGCCATATTCGAGCGCATTTCCTGCTGCGTCGGACGCTGCGTGACGCAGTGACACATTGAACGCAAACCCACCGTATCTTTCGATCGAAGCGCTGACCGTCTCGTACGGCGCGACGCGAGTACTCGACCACGTCAGCCTGGGAGTCGACCGCGGCGAGATGATCGCGCTCCTGGGCAGCTCCGGCTGCGGAAAGACCACGTTGTTGCGCGCGATCGCCGGATTCGTGCGGCCGGAATCGGGCGCGATCCGGGTCGCCGGCAAGGACATCACCGGCCTGCCGCCCGAAGCGCGCGGGACGGCGATGATGTTCCAGTCCTATGCGCTGTGGCCGCACATGAACGTCGCCGACAATATTGCCTACGGTTTGCGCATGCGCGGCTGGACGAAAGCCGCGATTGCCGGCCGGGTCGCGGACATGCTGAAGCTGTTGCAACTCGACGGCTTCGGGCCGAGGCCGGTGACGCAACTGTCCGGCGGCCAGCGTCAGCGCGTCGCTCTCGGGCGCGCACTGGCGATCGACCCGCACCTCTTGCTGCTCGACGAGCCGATGTCGAACCTCGACTACAAGGTGCGCCTGGAGCTGCGCCATGAGCTGCGCGCGCTGCAGCAGCGCATCGGCATAACGGCGGTCTATGTCACGCATGATCGGGAGGAAGCGCTGACCTTGTCTGACCGGATCGCGGTCATCGACGCCGGCCGCATCGTCCAGGTTGGTGCGCCCGAGGAAATCTTTCATCGACCGACGTCGGCGTTCGTGGCCGGCTTCATGGGAGCGGACAACGCGATCGATGTCGCTCAGCACGACGACGGCGCGCTGATCGCGGCGTCGGACGCCGGATCGGACCGGCGCGTGCGCGCGCATTTCCGCAGCGATTCGGCTCGACTGGGGACCGCGACGGCGTCGACGGATGGCAGCCTGGTTCTCTCGGGGACGATTGCGCAGGCCGTGTATGTCGGCCAGGGCTATCGTTACCGCGTGCGCACCGCCGGCGGCGATGTGTGGGTCCATGCGCCGGACCGCCTGCCCGAAGGGACCGCCGCCTGCGTCATCGTTCCGCGCGAAGCGGTGCTGCTTTTTCCGCGCGACCAGGACAAGGCGGACAAGGCCGCCGCGGGCGCAATGCGTCCGGCGGCATAGCCGGGCGCCGATGTCGGTTGCGGACGATTTGGGGTATTGTCGTCAATTGTGACTGCACTGCCGCGGCGGTGCGGGCGGATGCGCCGTTTGCGCGAGCGACATCCGCCACGAGAATCGCCGCCGGAACAAAATAGGAGGGTTCGATGAAATCTCGCCTGATTGCATTCGCTTCCGCGCTCGCCTTCGCCGGCGCGGCGTTCGCGCAAACCACGCTGAACGTCGTCACCGCGGGCGACCAGAACATGGTCGACTACGTCAACAACTACCTGGCGCCGAAATTCGAGGCGGCGAACCCCGGCGTCAAAGTGCGCGCCGTGGGCACCGGCCCCGGTGATTCGGGTTCGCAGAAGATCTATGAAAAGCTGTCGGCACAGCAGAAGGCGGGTACCGCCGAATGGGATGTCGACGTGGCGGTGATCCACCAGCTCGCGTCGGCGACGATGGTCAACGAGAAGCTGTTGATGCCGTATCGCAACGACATCAGTGCCGGCAAGCTGGTCTCGCGAGACACGGCCAAGAACGCGCTGGGCGCGAACGTCGACGGGTATGTGATGCCGATGTTCCACAGCCAGATCGTGTTCGCCTACAACCCCGAGCTCGTGAAGGCGCCGCCGAGATCGTTCGCCGAATTGACCGAGTGGGTGAAAAAGAACCCGAAACAATTCGGCTACAACGGCGTCAAGGGCGGGATGTCGGGCGTGGGCTTCGTCACCGGCTGGGTGTCGGCATACAGCGGCATCGGCGACAAGCTGGAAAAGGGCCCGTTCGATGCCTCTTCGGGACCGGCGATCGACAAGGCGCTGGCCGGCCTGAAGGATTTCAACCAGTACGTCGTGATGACGCCGGGCAACGCGGGCACGCTGGATATGCTGAACCGCGGCGAGATCGCGATCGGCCCCGTCTGGGTCGACATGTTCTACACCTGGCAGGCCGACGGGCGTATGAGTCCCAAGATGAAGCTGGCGCTGCCGTCGCCGGGACTTCCCGGCCAGCCGATGTACTACGTGATTCCCGCCAAGGCGGCGCATGCGCAGCTCGCCAAGAAATTCATCGAGCTCGCGGAAAGCCCTGAGGTCCAGGCCGACGGCATCATCAAGCAGTTCAACTGGTATCCGGGCATTGATCCGCAGTACGTGCAGCCCAAGCTCGATCAGGCGGCGTGGAACAAGCTGTTCACCGATGTCTCGCCGCAGGATCTGGCCAAGTATGGCCGCCCGTTTCCGTTGTCGCCTTACTTCAAGGAAATCGTCGAAGGCTACGAGCGGGTTGTCCTGAAGTAGCGATTCAGGGCTGCGGCGAGAGGGCCCTCGGTTGGCCGCAGCGAGACGGCCTGCTGATCGCTGGACGGGGGTCGCCCTCGCCGCGCCGGCGCTCGCTGTCGTCGGCGCGTTCTTCATCGCGCCGCTGGCGATGTCGGCGATCGTCGCCTTTCGCAGCAAGGGCGGCGGCTTTACCCTCGAGCATTTCAGCAAGGCCTTCGACCTCTACACGACCGACCTGCTGTTCACGCTTGCGATCGTGCTGCTGTCGACGGTGTTGATCGGCCTGTTGTCGATCGCGATCGCAGGCTATCTGACCCTCGGCGAGAATCCGCGCGCCGTCGCAATGCTGCGCTGGCTTTACCGCTGGCCGCTGTTCATTCCATTCGTTGTCGCCGGACAGGTGATGCGGACCTTCCTGGCCAAGAACGGGATGCTGAATCATGTCCTGATCGGCAGCGGGCTGATCGAGCCTCTGTCAGCGCAAAGCATGCTCGACTGGCGCGGCATCGTCGTCGCATTCGTGTGGAAGCAGGCCCCGTTCGTAACTCTGTTATTGGCCGGCGCGATGGCGTCGCTCGAGTCGCAGCACATCGAGGCGGCACGCAACCTCGGCGCGCGGCGGCTGCGCGTGCTGATCGACATCGTACTGCCACAGGTGCGCGGCACTTTGCTGGTCGGGCTGGTCCTTTCGTTCGTGACGATGCTCTCGGTGCTGTCGGTGCCGCTGATGATCAATCCGAATTCGCCGACGATGGTCACCGTCGACGTTGCCTATCGGATCAATACCTTCGCCGATTATCCGGTCGCCAACGCGTTGTGCCTGTTGTCGCTCGTACTTGCCGCAGGCGGGGCTTGGTTCTATCTGCGGCACGCGTCGAAGAAGATCGAGGCCACCGCATGAGCGACGGAGCGGGGGACTCATGAATGCGATGACGCTCCCTTCGCCGCTGCGGTCCCTGCTGCGCGCCGTGCTGCTGGCTCTGTTCGCGTTTGCGATTTTCGGCCCGCTGCTCAACCTGTTCCTGTGGGCGTTCGCCGAACGCTGGTACTTCCCGAGCAAGCTGCCGCTCGAGTACGGGCTGACCTTCTGGTACCGCGTTTTTCAGCCGCGCGGCAACGCGCTGGCTTCGCTCGGCACCAGCATATGGATTGCCGTGCTGACGGTCTTTCTGAGCCTCGCCGTCGCGGTGCCGGCCGGATATGCTCTGGCCCGGCTAAGGCTGCCGTGGCGCAGCGGGATCCTGCTCGCATTTCTGCTGCCGCAGGCGGTGCCCAACCTGCCGGTCTACGTCAACATCGCGCAGGTGTTCTATCAGATCGGCCTCAACGGGACGATTCTCGGCGTGGTGCTCGTGCATGCCTCGCACGGGCTGGTACTGGCAGTCTGGATCGCGTCGGCAGCGTTCGCCTCGGTCGACGTTTCGCTCGAAGAGGCCGCGCGCAACCTTGGCGCTTCGGCCTGGACGTGCTTTCGCACGGTCACGCTTCCGATCGCCGCCCCCGGTCTGATTGCCAGCGCGATTTTCGTATTTCTCGAATCGCTGGACGAATTTACCGGGACTTACTTTGTCGGCGTCCCGGATGTGACGACCTTGCCGCTGCTGATGTTCAACGCCAGCATGGGCGGCAATTACCAGATCGCGTCGATCACCGCGCTGTTGCTGCTGATCCCGTCGATCGGATTCATGCTGGTCGTCGAGCGCTTTCTCAAGGCCGACGTGCTGGCGATGGTCGGCCGCTGAAGCGCGTTTCGCCGCTCGGCGCGAGTCGGTCAGGGCTTGCGCTTCTTCAGCCCCCACCAGAGCACGATCAGGCCCACGGCGAGCAGTAGCAGGGTTGCCGGCTCGGGAACCTGTCCGACCAGCGTAAAGGCCGCGTTGAACGTCGGCGCCGGGGCGATCGATGACGGGCCGACAATGTCGGTGCCGATGCGCAGCCAATCGGGATCAAGGTCGGCGTTGCGGATCCAACTCTGCAGGTCGGGAGAAAAAGGTGTCCCGGGCGGCACGATCGGTTTCGGCGCCGACAGCCACAGGAAGTCGCCAGTGTCCAGCATTACCTGAGGGACGAAAAAGTAATGGTCGGCCGGCAGGCTGAACGGCGTGAGAAAGCTCACGCTGAACAAAACTTCCTGGCCGGTGACCGGACCTTCGCCACCGGTCGTCTGGTTGGGCGACGGGTTGATTCCGTTTACGACGCTGTTGCCCGCGGTGAAACTGGGACTGAGCAATGCGGTCGAGAAATTCAGCTGTCCAGGGAAGTCGCGGCTGTCGAAGGCCACGTCGGAAGGTGAGTTCACGCGCGTCGGTACCTGACCGCTGGGCGGAACGGTCGAGTCTTTGGGAAAGACCCGGTAGATCTCGATGGTGACGTCGATGGCCGTGGAACCCAGCGGCACGAGTCCGGTGAATGTTGCGCCGGTGATATTCGTCGCACTGGCAAGAACAAAGTCGTCGGCCGATTCGATTTCGATCTTTCCGGCGCTCTCGGGACGAGACGCTGTCGCGATCAGCCCATCCGGATCTCCAGTGCTGAAAAAGAACGGAGCGCCGGCCGCTGACGCCGCCCATAGAAAGAGTGCGGCAACGGCTGTGGCCCACCGCAACACGCTCAAAATTCTGGACTTGGGCTGGAAAGGCATCGGACCCCCGCTAACGCTGACGAGTTACTTGGCGACACGTTGTACGCAACAACCGTACCGATGAGCGCAAGTGCAATGATTACAATCGCTTAGCGCGCAAGGCCGAGAATAAGGTCCAGCAGTTCGTAAGAATTGTCGACACTAAGTCCGGCGTTGGACGCGACCGGGCTTCGATCACGGCAGCGTATAGGCGGTCTTGACCACGGTAAAGAATTCCCGGGCGTAGCGTCCCTGCTCGCGCGGACCGTAGCTCGAGCCTTTGCGGCCGCCGAATGGGACGTGGTAGTCGACCCCGGCGGTCGGCAGGTTGACCATCACCATGCCGGCCTCGCTGCTGCGCTTGAAATGCGAGGCGTGCTTCAGCGATGTGGTCACGATGCCGGCGGAAAGACCGAAGTCGGTGTCGTTGGCTACAGAAAGAGCTTCTTCGTAGTCCCTGACGCGGATCACGCTCGCGACCGGTCCGAAGATTTCTTCTCGAGACGTGCGCATCGCGTTGGTCGCCTCGGTCAGCAGCGCCGGCGCCAGGTAATGCCCTTTCTTGCTGCGCTGGAGAACTTCGCCGCCGGCCACTAGCTTCGCTCCTTCCTTCTGGCCGATGCCGATGTATTCGAGGTCCTGCTTGAGTTGTGTCTCGTCGACAACCGGCCCGATATCGGTTCCCGGCGCAAGCGCATCGTCGACCTTGAGCTTGCTCAGCCGTTCGGACAGCGCGGAAACGAAACGGTCGTGGATGCCCGCGCCGACGATCAGACGCGACGAGGCCGTGCAGCGCTGCCCGGTCGAAAAGAAAGCCCCATTGATCGCGCAATTGACCGCCACACCCAGGTCGGCGTCGTCCAGGACGACCAGCGGATTCTTGCCGCCCATTTCGAGCTGCAGCTTGGCCATGCGCTTTATCGCTTTTGCCGCGATCGCGTGGCCGGTCGCGACGGAGCCGGTGAAGCTGATGCCGTCGACGCGGCGGTCGTTGATCATCGCCTCGCCGACGATGCTGCCGCGTCCCATGACGAGGTTGAATACGCCTTTGGGCACGCCAGCGTTGACGATGATTTCGGCGAGCGCCCACGCCGATCCGGGCACGAGCTCGGCCGGCTTGAACACGACGCAATTGCCGTAAGCGAGAGCCGGCGCGATTTTCCAGGCGGGAATTGCGATCGGAAAGTTCCACGGCGTGATAATGCCGACGACGCCGATCGGCTCG
>Ga0207693_10000164_pt1 | contig 59739 bp, 56 predicted proteins | sample LARL81metaG_FD_184347 | JGI IMG/M metagenome (GOLD analysis project Ga0207693, IMG submission 184347) | Corn, switchgrass and miscanthus rhizosphere microbial communities from Kellogg Biological Station, Michigan, USA - LAR L8-1 metaG... | ecosystem: Host-associated > Plants > Roots >... | reverse complement strand
TCTCGTAGAGACGTTGGTTGCAACGTCTCTACCGACGCTGCCACAAATGTCTTCCGGGATAGAGAGGTAGCGAGCTACGTCTCTACATTTCCTCCCATTTTTCCTTCCATTGCGTTCCCCTCTTTGGTGGAGCATAATCGAATCTGGTAGCCGGCTGGCCACCGGAACCCTCCTGAAGTGTGAATCTACCTAACTCCATCACGTTGAGCCGCATCTGCAGTATCCCTCTGCTGGTCTGGATCCTTTCCGGTTCGCATTTCAGTAGCACGCATGGAGCTAAGGAATTGCTAGCGTCCGCCTTGTTTATCGCAGCGGCGATGACCGATGGCATCGACGGATATCTCGCTCGCAAACGCGATCAGATCACCACGATGGGAATCTTGCTCGATCCCATTGCGGACAAACTTTTGATTGCTGCGGCTTTTATCGTTCTCGTGCAGATCAGCCCCATCCTGGTGCCGGCGTGGGTCGCAATCATCGTCATTGGGCGCGAGTTTCTGGTCAGCGGCTTGCGTTCGATTGCTGCTTCTGAAGGCTTCACCATCGAGGCGAGCAATCTCGGCAAGTTCAAAATGGTGGTCCAGATTGTGGCCGTAGTCGCTGTGATACTGGACCACCACTGGAAAGAATGGCCGGTTTACGGTCCCTATATTTTCCCGGTCCACTGGATTGCTTCGATCGCGATCTGGTTCATGGTGTGTGTATCGTTGGTGTCTGGGATCGACTATTTTGTCGCGTTCTGGACGAAAATTGACCGGCGAGTCGTCAAGCGCCGCCGCCGCGCCTTCATTCTGAGCCGGCGTCAAAAACCAGTCACGCCTCCGCGGGCTGACCGTGATGTCGCTGCCTCGACCTAGTTCGGTTGACCTGGAGCAAGGCGAGTTCTCGCCCGAGGAAAGAACTCTTCTCCTCAAGCTCGCTCACGACGCAATTCTGTCCGCCCTCGAAGACCGTCCTCTTTCGACCGACCCTCCAACACCGCATCTGTCCGAACCTCGTGGGGCATTCACCTCACTCTACTTGCGCGGAGATTTGAGGGGATGCGTCGGTTATGTATCTCCAATCACTTCCGTATATCGTGCCGTGATCGAGACCGCTCGTGCCGCGGCATTTGAAGACACCCGCTTTTATCCGGTGAAAATTGGGGAAGCGGAACTTCTCTCGATCGAACTGAGCATACTCTCGCCTCCGCGTCCGATTTCAGCCGAGGAGGTGGAAATCGGTCGCCACGGTGTCCTCATCAGCATGTCCGCGAATAGAGGTCTGCTTTTGCCGCAAGTGCCCGTGGAGCGAAACTGGGACCGCGTAACGTTTCTGGAGCAAACCTGCCGCAAAGCTGGTCTGCCGCCGGACGCATGGCAGAAGGGCGCACAGATCGAGGCGTTTACTGCTGAGGTGTTCGGAGAGAAGCACATCTAACAAGGGCGGTTTGGGACCGAAGCCGAGGCCAGTGGCCTTGAAAGGCAAAGAAAACCGGGGACGGTTTCCCGTCCCCGGCCTGGGACTATCTGAGCGGAGAACTTAGTTTACCTGGTCCAACTCCACGCCATCGCCTGCGTGTACATCTTCCATAGAAAAGACGATCATGCCGGTGGCAGTCGTGTTGGTGACCCCGATGATGACGATCTCTCCAACGGCGCGCCGGGGCAGATCCCGAACATGGATCACGGGGCCGTTTTCCTTCTCGAACATTTGAGGATCAAACGACGCCATCTTTTTCTGAGTGTCCTCGGCGATCGCTGCACGGAATGATAGCGAATCGACCGGATCCTTCAGGTCTTCCTCATAACTGCGTACCGCCCGGAAGTAGTCGCCGATCTTCACACCCTGGTTCGATCCGACGTTGATGTACACCTTGTGTCCGGTGCCGAGTTGCGAGTCGAAATCTTTACCCATGACAATCCGGCCTGACACTTTGCTGCTGGCAGGAAGGAATCGATCGAACTTCACCGGCCCATGGAATGTAACAAATTGCTTCTCAGCAAAGGGGATCGTGGTGTCGCCGGGGTTCACTCCATCGCACGCATATTCAATTTGGGCGATCGCCGACTTGCTGCGCGTGTCGATCACCTTCACGCGCCCCACTTCCTCGTACGGCTGGCCGGCTTCCTTGAGCAACTTGCGCTGCCCCGGGAATACCTCGTACTCGTTGACGTCACGCAATGCGCGCACGATCTCATACTCCGCGCCGTTGGTGTATCCGGTGCCTTTCAGATACACGATGTCGCCGCGGGTGAAGTGCGTCGTGGTGGGCGTGTGAATTCCGCCCATGATGAAATTGGCGTCGGGCAGGAGCTGTTTGCTGATGAAGCCTGCGCAGTACAGATCAGCGTAGGTGGGCGTAGGAATACGCTCGATGGGAAAGCTATATGCCGTCGGCGATGTGCCGTCCGGCGCCTGAAATGTGCTCGGATCGGTCGTTTGCGACCATGCAGCCGCCGTCAGCAATAACAGCAACAGTCCTGTTTTCTTCATGTTACCTCCGGAAATGACCGCATCAGCGGCCCTTTCCCCCAGTTAAATGCCAGAAAAGAAAGGCTTCAGCCGGAAGGTAACAAGCGGGTAAGGGTGGGTCAAGGTTACGAGGGTGATAGGGACCGTGGAGCCCGGCTTTTTTTCCGGGCTTTGTTAATCCCTTGTTGCATAAATAATTAGGTGCCTGTAATAATTCGCCGTTCATTCCGGATAGGAACTGAACCAAGGTCGATCCCACGGAACAATGAACTTAGCGCACTTTTCACCGCGTCTGCTGCCCCACCGCCTGCCAAGGGTGTGCGCTGCGGTCACCGGCTCCGACCCCAATGAAATGGCCGAAAGAGCCGAGGCGTTGGTGCGCGATAACTCCTTTCTGGAGTTTCGTTTGGACTACCTTTCGAAGCCCGGGATGGCGATTCCCCGCCTCAGGCGATTCTTGGAGTCGAACCTAGGCACGATTGTGATCGCCACCTGTCGCCGTGCGGCGAGCGGAGGAAAGTTCCGGGGCTCCATTGCCTCGCAACTGGACATCCTGGGAAAAGCGGCGGCCGCCGGATGTCAACTCGTCGACGTGGAGCTTCAGACCGCAGCAAAATGTAAACCCGAGCAGCTTCAAAAGCTGCGCGGCCGTGCAGGGCTGATCCTTTCGTTTCACGACTTTCGCGCGACCAAAAAACTCGACGAAACGCTGCAGAAGATGCTGGCTTATCCGGCTGACTTCTACAAGGTCGTCAGCACCGCCACAAACCTTGCCGACAACGTAACCATGATCAAGTTTCTCGCGCGCGAAGGCGACCGCCATTCCATGGTGGGAATGTGCATGGGCGAGCAAGGCGTGATCAGCCGCGTTCTGGGCGTACGTGCGGGCAGTGTTTTCACGTTTGCTTCCGCGGGAGCGGGACAGGAAACCGCTCCCGGCCAGATCACAGCCCAGGAACTACGCAGCGTCTACCGCATTGAGCAGGTCGATGTCGCCACACGCGTTTACGGGGTCGTTGGGGATCCGATTGCGCATTCGCTGTCCCCGACGATCATGAACGCCGCGTTTCGTCGTGAAAATGTCAATGCCGTTTATCTCGCCCTGCACGCGAAAACGCTCAAGGATTTGCTGACCTGCGTGAAGGAGATTCCAATTCACGGCATCAGCGTGACCATGCCGTACAAGGAATCCATCCTGACTCATCTCGACAATAGTGATTCCCATTCCACCAAGATTGGGGCTTGCAACACGGTGGTGAGAGCGCAAGATGGCAAGCTATATGGGTTTAATACCGACACCGCAGGAATCGTGCGGCCTCTGGAGCGCCGTTTGAACACGCTGGAAGGGGCTCGGATTCTGGTGCTTGGCGCCGGAGGTGCGGCGCGTGCGGCTGTTTTCGGTCTTAAGGAGCGCGGGTCGGAGGTCTATATCCTCAATCGAAGCGTAGCGCCCGCAAAAAAATTAGCGCATCAGGCTCGTGCGCGCATGGTAAAGCGGCAAGACCTGAAGAAGTTGGCGTTCGACGTGATCATCAACGCCACGCCGGTTGGCATGGGAAACACGCGCGAAACTCCGCTACAGGACAAAGAGATCAATGCCCGCTATGTGTTTGATATGGTGTACGATCCAGCCGAAACTCGGTTGCTGAAACAGGCCAAGGAGCGGGGAGCCCAGATCATTCCCGGCATCGAGATGTTCGTTCATCAGGCTGCCCGCCAGTTCGAGATCTGGACCGGCAAGCCGGCACCTTGGGACGATATGTTGCGAGTGGTTTTGTTGGCGCTACAAGAGCGCGCGAATCGCGTAAGTCATTCAGTCGGCGGGAAATGAAAGCATCCGATGCGATTCGCAAAGAAAAAGTTGCATTTTTAGCAATGCCCAAAGTAATATGCAAGTAGAGAGCGCGATAGTAAACGCTTTCAATGATGGGTTGTAGTAGCCCAGTACCGCCCGGTTCCATACTTCCAAAACTCGCTGTTACAAGCTTTGGCGAAAAACTCGACGCAAGAGGTGGATTCGTCCGCCTCCATCCCGGTTCGGAGAGTTCAAAAATGGCGTGGTACGCGTACTGCTTGACCGAGCATCAAACCCTCCCAAATGGAACCCGCACTCGCCGCCCTTTCCTGCTAGAAGGTGTACAAGGAGTTAACGGCGCTGCGGTTCTTAGCTATCCAAGTGGCGAATTCGCGGTAATCGTGAGTGAATACGACCACACAGCCGGTGAACTGGACCAAAAAGCCGCAATCGAGCACGCAAGAGTCGTAAGTACCTGCTTCCGTAATTCCACGGTTCTTCCCTTTAAGTTCGGCACGATTTTCGAGAGCGATGACGCCCTTCGCCAGGCAGTCCGGGTGAACCGGCGAGCTTTCGGCCAGAGCGTCGCAAAACTTCGCGGCAAATCCGAAATGCACATCAAGCTGGTCGTGCGCGACGGTTCGCTCCGCGAAGCCATGATCGATGTGGAACTGCCAGACACGGTCGGCGGCGATTATCTCTCGAAGCTGCGAGTAAAGGCCTCACGCGAGCGTGAACGCCAGACCAAGGCCCGGGCCCTTTCCGTGCAAGTCCACAAGCTCTTTAACCCGCTCGAAGAAGAAGTCAGCTGCAAGAAGGTGGCTCCCGAGGGCATGTTGATTGATATCGCCCACCTGATCGACAACAAGAGTGTGGAAAAATACCAGAACCGCTACAACACTGCGGCCAAGCAGTTGAAGAACTGCGAAGTTTCGGTGAGTGGCCCGTGGCCCCCGTATCACTTTCTGCCAGGGAAGCTGCGGACAGTAGCGGGTAACAGTTAAGTAGAACGGGATTTCAAGAGTTGATACGGCGCCGGGAATGTATGCCCGGCGCTTTCTATTTGTCTCGGAAGTGGATTCGGCGTGGACATCCTGCGAGGAGTGTTTTGGCATCCACGTGCAGGGAATATGCATTGTTCTGCACTTCGGAATTTTGCTGAATTCCCATCCCGTTCGGTCTAACCCCACGCGAACAGGTTTAAGCCTCGGCAAATCATGCATTTGGGATTAGCTGTGATCCTGATCACGCTACCTCCCAGCTTTGGCGCGGCAAATGCACTATCTCCATGTAACTAAGAGGCCGCAAAAAGTATGACCTTCACTCTCGACACAGAGCGTCACTTCTTTAGCCGTCCTGGCTGGCGGGACGGCGTCATGCATCGCCTTTCCTGAATTGCCTACCAATTTCGCCTCTTGAACGTGGCCCCGTAAGGGGCCATTTTTATTTCCGCGCTACAGCGTCTGCAACTTTCCGTTCATTTGGCCAATTTCAGCTCCCATCGCGGCAATTCCGCTATCATGTGCTGCCATGAAGTCTTGGGCCAAATCCCCACGAGCGCGACGTGCGCTTCGGGAAATCCTGTTGTACAGCCTGGCCGGCGGGTTGTTGATCACGATTCTGAAGCTGACGGAATATCGTTTTCTGGTGATCGAGCATTCGCTGGAGATCTACGGCGGTCTGATCGCAGCGCTGTTCTCGGCACTGGGAATCTGGCTGGGACTAACCCTGACGCGAAAGAAGACACCGTCAGTTCCAACCCCTGCCTTCGAACTTGATCAGAAACGGCAAGGAGAATTGGGAATAACCGCCCGAGAGTTGGAGATTCTTGGACTCATCGCCGCCGGACTCAGCAACCGCGAGATCGCCGACCGCTTGTTTGTCAGCGAGAATACCGTCAAGACTCATTCCAGCCGGCTGTTCGACAAGTTGGGCGCCCGAAGACGCACTCAGGCGGTCCAACTCGGGAAGGAAGCGCGTTTGATCCCCTGATGCATCCCTCAAAAGTTAGTTTTGGGCGTTTTCCTGCAAAATCACCCGAAGGTATGACGACAATCTTCGGCTTTCTGGCTGAGAATCCGGCCTGCACGACTAAATTCCGACAGGAGAATGCACCTCAATGAAGAAAACCGTACTCGTTTTCGGAGTGATTTCCGGAGTCATCATCGCGGCGGAAATGCTGGCAGGTCTTCCTTTCCTCGAGAAGATTGGGCAAGAAACCGCATTGGTCCTCGGCTACACCACCATGGTCCTAGCCGGCCTGCTGGTGTACTTCGGGATACGCTCCTACCGCGACAACGTCGACGGCGGAAAGCTGACTTTCGGCCGAGGTTTCGTAGTGGGAATTCTCATCTCTCTGATTGCTTGTTGCTTCTACGTGGGAACCTGGGAAATTGTTAATTACAGGTTCATGCCCGACTTCGCTGACAAGTATGCCGCGGGGATGGTGAAACGTGCCCAGGATTCCGGCGCGAGCCAACAAAAGATCGATGAGACGATCCGAAACGCCGAGGAGTTCAAGCGCAACTATCGCAACCCGGTCTACAACGTCGGAATGACATTCCTGGAAGTGTTTCCTGTCTTTCTGCTGATTACCTTGATTTCGGCGGGGATACTGCGGAGGAAGTCGCCAACACTGGCGGTCCCATAGTAGTGCGGGGCCGCTTATTGATCGGACTTCTGTTTCCGCGTGGCGGCCAACGCGACGCCGATAACTACACACCACAGCAACAAGGTCCACACGATCCAACTGGTGGCATTCTGCACCTGCTCGATATTCCGATCCACCAGGTAAGCACGTTCTTTGATTACCTGTTCATATTGTGTGCAGCCGTGCTGGTTGTAGCTGACCCCAAGAAATCCCAGAACTGACGCCGCAGTCATGGAAAGAACCATGGTCCTTTTCAGCCATGTTTGACGAGGGTTCCCCACGATCGAGTCGGCCACCCGTTCGAACGGCTTGCGCAGGATGTAATACACGAGCAGCCCAAGACCGAAGCAAAGAGCGGCAAAGGCAAAATATGAAACGATCAGATATCGTTCGTTGCTCATTGTTGTCTTCGCCGCAGGGCCGCCACCAGGATGGTGATCATCGCAACGTAGCCGAGAAGCACTCCGAAGATGCCCTCCATCGCGCTTTTGAGAGTGTCCGCAGTGGACCAGACATATTCCATGAACCGCGAAGTGGCGCTCAGGTCGCCGTGCGCTGAGCCGAGCGCGCTTGACCCTGCCACAAAGAAAACAACGATAGCGAACGAGCGTAGATAGAATTCCGTCGCGGCCGGCAGAACGGTGATCTCTTCCAGTAGTTGCCGCAGGCTCGGACGAATCAGCCGGTCTACTAATAATGCAACCGCAATCACCACCACAAATGACGCGCAAAAGGCAATGGAACGAGGACTCATCGTCCGGTCCTCCTATTCGTATGTGGCGCGAATTATAGACCGCAGATCAAGACTTGACTATGCGGCTGCGCACTCCGAGTGCGCGCCTTTCCCTCTCAAGCATTGAATTATGAACGCAACGTGAGTCTGGGATGGCTTCTATTTCGAGTGGGCATTCCCCCAAGAATTGAGAATTGTACGTTACACTTGTTCTCCAAACATGAGGACCTTTCAAGCTCTTTTGCTAGTGCTGCTCGCCAACTTTCGTACGGTTGCCCAAAATCAGACCAAACCGACGCCTCCACCAGCGTTCTTTTCGCTCCCGCAGATGACGCCCGCGCAGCAGGAGAATTTTCCGCCCGAACTACTGGATCAACTGGCGGCAATCAAAACCGCAGCCCTCGCCGATGACTACGCCTATCGACAGGTCGCGCATTTGACCGAAAACATCGGTCCGCGGCCCAGCGGATCGCCTCAAGCGAAAGCCGCCGCGGATTATGTCGCCTCTGAATTGCGCCAGCTCGGACTTGACGTTCAACTGGAAGAAGTGAAAGTTCCTCATTGGGTTCGCGGGGCAGAGGCTGCGGAGCTCGTTGAATATCCCGGCCAGGCGTCGGGCACTACACAGAAAATCGTCCTCACTGCACTGGGTGGAAGTACCTCTACACCGTCCGAAGGCCTGACTTCCGAGGTCGTGGTAGTGAAGAACTTCGACGAGCTCAGGGCACTAGGCCGCGACAAAGTTGCGGGAAAGATCGTGCTCTTCAACGAGATCTTCGATAAGAAGAAAGCCGAGGCCGGGCTGGCGTTCGCAGCTTATGGTGACGCTGTGCGGTATCGCGGAGCCGGTGCAACGGCAGCCGCTCAATTCGGTGCCACTGCGGCGCTAGTGCGCTCGGTTGGAAGCGCGGACTATCGCTTGCCGCATACCGGCTTCAGCTTTCCAGCAGGAATTCCTGCTGGAGCCGTCACCGCAGAAGATGCCGATCTCATCGCTCATCTTGCGGCAGAAGGCAAAGTCCGCATGCACCTCACGCTCACGCCGCAGAAATTTCCTGATGCCACGGGCTACAACGTCATTGCAGACCTGAAGGGCAGCGAGCATCCAGAACAAATTGTGGTCGTATCAGGACATTTGGATTCATGGGATCTCGGCACCGGTGCCATCGACGACGGCGCGGGCGTAGCGGTCGCGATGGCGAGCGCTGAAATTCTACAAAAGCTACACCTGCATCCGAAGCGAACGCTGCGCGTGATCGCATGGATGGACGAGGAGAGCGGCGGCGCCGGCAGCCAGACGTACAAGAAGGATCACGAGAACGAGTTTCCGCGTCATGCCGCTGCCATCGAGAGCGACGCCGGAGCGGCACATCCGCTCGGATTTGACGTCCGCATGAATACCGCAGCCGCCGATCTTCTTCGCCCTGTTCTCACTGTGCTTGAGAGCTTCGGCGCCTCGGCAGTTCAGCCGACCAGCTATCCGCCTGGCGCTGATATTTCGGGTCTCTCCGATGCCGGAGTGCCCACGCTCGGATTGATGCAGGATGGGCGCACTTATTTCAACTATCACCACACGGCGGCCGATACGCTCGACAAGATCGTACCCTCAGAACTGCGGGAGAATGCTGCGGCCATGGCAGTCATGGGCTACGCTCTGGCAAGCATGAAAAATCCATTGCCCAGATAGTAGAAAGAGGTTAGCGCAACCGATTTAGGCCCCCCGAACTTCCCTACAGCCATTCGTGCGGTTGACGCATCTTATTTCTCGCGCTTATCATTTCCGTTTGGCTTTAATGACGATGGACGCCTCGGGAACGGGCGTCCTAAAACTTTGATAGGCAATTATCGGATTGAAGTGACCATGGATAAGAAGAAGCTGGAAGCATTCAAGAAGCGTCTGGAAACGCGGCAGCAGGAACTGCGCCGCACGGTAAACCGCAATCAGGCTGACGGCCGGATCGCGGATGAAGACACCGCTGCGGCCGACATCGCTGATCGCGCCGCAAGTTCTTACAACAAGGAATTCCTGTTCAGCCAGAGCAACAACGAACGGCAACTGCTCATGATGGTTGACGGCGCACTCGCCCGAATCCGCGAAGGAAGCTTTGGCGAGTGCATCAGCTGCGGCAAAGAAATCAATGCCAAGCGGCTTGAAGCAGTGCCCTGGACACGCCACTGCATCGAATGCCAGGAAAAGTTGGAGCAAGGCATCCTGGAAGAAACCTCGCACTAGCGAGGTTGATTTGTCCATTTACGCATCTGGTACTTGTGTATGCAAGGTGGAAGCCCTCTGCACCTTGATACTGACGTAATCTATCTTCACTCCCACACCGTGCGCTAGCATCACTGTTCCCCAAAATGGAGGGATCAGTATGCTCTGCTCCGCTGCACTCTTAAGTCTTTTCAAACGGCTCCTCAAATCTGCTTCTTCGATCATCCTATTCCTCCTGACATTGGCCATATTCCATTTTCAAGTGGCTGCCCAAGACAAACTGCAGAGCGCAAGCACTTCCTGCGCAAAGTTTGGTGACGCTTTTCAGAGCAGCAATGATCTGGTCGCGCTAAAAGCATATCGATCGGCCGTGCAACGACTGGTTGAGGCCGAGGATTTTCAGCAGCTCGATTGCATCGCGGATGCGGCCCGAGTAAATCAATCCCGTTTTAGAGGCGGGAAGTGGCAGCTCCACACTTTCTATCGTGGCGTATCTGAGATCGAGGGCCATGCTACCGAAGAGGACTGGAACAATCGTATCGGCCACTTGCAGAAATGGACCTCAGCCAATCCGAAATCGACCACGGCCAATGTGGCGCTAGCCCAAGCTTATCTGAACTTCGCATGGCACGCGCGCGGTGACGGCTTTAGTGACACCGTGACCGAAAGCGGATGGAGACTCTTCGGCCAGCGTGTCGGCAAAGCGAAAGCTATCCTCGATGCGGCGTCCTCCCTTTCTGAGAAGTGCCCGCAGTGGTATCTCTCGATGTTTCAAGTCGCCAGGGCCCAAGGATGGGATATTGAACGGTCGACACAGTTGCTTAGACAGGCGACCGCTTCTTTTCCCGAGTACTACTACTTCTATGGGTCGCTCGCCGGTTACATGCTCCCGAAATGGGGAGGTGAGGAAGGCGATGCCGCAAACTTCGCCCAACAGAGCGCCGATCGTGAAGGTGGCACCAAGGGCGACATCCTTTATTTCCGAATCGGCGAGCGTCTCGTCTGCTCCTGTGATGAACCGGAGTTCCGGCGCCTCTCCTGGGCACGCTTGCAAAAAGGATACCAAGCCCTGGAGAAGGAGTATGGAGCATCGGATTCCGATTTGAACGTACTCGCGCTCATGGCGACCAAGAACAACGATTCTGTCATCGCAGATGCGGCCTTCAAACGTATCGGCGACCACTACGACATCGAGAAGTGGATGACTGACGATTTCTTCAAGCAAATGAAGAACTGGGCAGCCGATGTGGCACCGGTCGATGCACGCTCTCGCAAGATTGAGGAAGAAGCCGCAGCAAACGAGCTAAGTCCAGAGGGCTCGGCATATCAGAAGAAGGCCGAGCAGGCCCTCGCCGGTATGGTGCATGAATGTGCCAAGGGAACAGAGGACAAATCGCTGTTCAAATTTATTTTCCAAATTAGTACGGATGGAGTTCCAAAAGACGGATGGGTGGAAGATATAACAACGGTCAGCCGCTGCTTTGTGAAGAATATCCAGGATTCCAGCGTGAAAAAACAAGCGCTGTTTCCGAAGCCTCCACACGCCGATTACTGGATCAAATTGACGTTTGATCCAAGAGTATCGGTCGCCACAAATTGATCGCAGCAATCGTGAAAAACGCCCCATTTCTCGAGCACGAGAAATGGGGCGTTTGTTTGTACGCACAGATGGATAATCGTGTTCTGAAGCTCGCCCTTAGCCCCTAGGCCGTCTTCAGTTGGAACGGCAGTTTCCTGACCCGCTGCCCCGAAGCGGCGAAGATCGCATTCGCCACTGCCGGCGCAGCCGGAGGCAATGCCGGTTCACCCATACCACCTGGTTCACTCTTGCTTTTCATTAAATACACTTCGATGGGCGGTGCCTCCTGTATCCGGATCGGGTCGTAACCGTCGAAGTTTGTCTGCTCGATCGCGCCGTTCTTCACGGTGATCTCGTTTTTCAGGGCGGCACTCAGTCCATAGATAATCGCGCTCTCCGCCTGCGCCCGCACTGACTCGGGATTGACGATCTGCCCGCAATCGATGGCGGCTACCATCCGATCGATTTTGAAGCTGTTGCCGTTGACCGTAACCTCGGCCACTTCGGCAATATAGCTGCCAAACGAGTGATAGGTAGCGATCCCCCGCCCTTTGCCCTTGCCCAACGGCTTTCCCCATCCAGCCTTGTCGGCCGCCAATTCCATCACTGCGCGAAGGCGCGCGGGATCGGGATCTTCTTCATTCTTCGCTTTCCAGTTCTCAGGTTTCACCAGCAGTTTCCGGCGAAACTCAACCGGATCCTGACCAGCAGCCGCGGCGAGCTCATCAATGAAGCATTCGACCGCAAATCCGTTGAACGAGTGCTCGACCGAGCGCCACCACAACGGCGGCACGGCGCTAGCCACCGCGTTATATTCCAACCGCACGTTCGGAATTGCGTAAGGCATCTGCTCGGCACCGCCGACTTCGGAGGCTTCCGGTTTCCCTCCGTCGGGATGCCAGTAAGCCTCGATCGATGTGGAAGCGATCGTATGCGACCATGCCAGCGGACGTCCGTTCTGATCGACCGCGCCTTTCATCTGGTGACACGCCGCGGGACGATAGAAATCGTGCGTCATATCGTCTTCGCGCGACCAGACTAACTGCACCGGCTTACCGACTTTCTTGGCGATCTGCGCGCCTTCTGCCGGATAGTCCGCCATATAGCGCCGGCCAAAGCCGCCGCCCATTAATGTCGTATGGACCGTAACCTTCTCAGGTTTCAGATCGAGAACTTTCGCAACCGTGCGTTGCACCCAGTCCGGCGATTGCGTGGGCGCCCACACCTCGGCTTCGCCGGAACGGGCGTGAACAGTGATGTTCATCGGCTCCATGGTCGCATGGGCCAGAAATGGAAACTCATACGTGGCCTCGACGCGCTTGACCGCATTTGGCAAGACGGCCTCGACGTCTCCGTCATTGCGCACGCGCTTCCCTGGTTTTCCCGCCCCGGCGTGCAAGGAAGTATGCAGTGTGGCGGTTGATTCTACCGCTGATGGCCCGTTGTCCCATTTGATCTCGAGGGCATCTCGACCCTTCATTGCGGCCCAGGTGGAATTCGCAACCACAGCCACTCCGCCCGCGGTGAACATGTCACTGCCAATCGCCGGAATTTCGAACACGTCTTTCACTCCGGGCACGGCCTTCGCCTTGGTGGCATCGAAGTGGGCATGTTTGCCACCGAAGGTTGGACAGCGCGCCACGACGGCATACAGCATGTCAGGCACGCGCACATCCAATCCGAATACCGCACTGCCATTCACCTTTGCCGGAATATCGACGCGAGGTGTGGCGTGCCCGATCAGTTCGAACGCGGACTCATCTTTCAGTTCCACTTTCTCTGGATCGGGGAGCGGAAGTTTTGCCGCCGCTTCTACAAGTTCGCCGTAGCTGGCCCGGCGAGAGGATTTCTCGTGAAGCACGCTCCCCTTCTTGGCGGCGCACTCCTTCGCGGAAACATTCCACTTCTCGGCAGCCGCGGTAATCATCAGTGTGCGAACAGTTGCCCCAGCGCGGCGCAGCGGCATGAATCCTTCCATGGTGCTGCCGCTGCCCCCGGTTCCCATGTGCGCGTAGACGTCGGGCCGCGTCTCAGCTTGCTCCACGCGAACCGAGTTGAAATCTACTTCGGCTTCCTCCGCCAGAAGCATCGCCAGCCCCGTCTTGATTCCCTGCCCCATCTCGGACTTCGCGACAATCAATGAAATCTGGCCGTCCGGTTTCACGTGGATGTAAGCATCGAACGGGTTCACCACCTTTGCCTTGGGGCCCTTCTCGTTTTCCTGTGCGAACAGCTTGGTCGGCGATAGCCTCACGCCGATCACCAATCCAGTTCCGGCGACCGTTCCCTGCGCGACGAATGTTCTGCGGCTGATGGCCATGGCTATGCTCCTTCCCCGGCGGCGCGGTGAATCGCCTTGCGAATCCGCTGGTACATTCCGCAGCGGCACAAGTTGCCCATCATAGCGGAATCGATTTGATCATCCGTAGGCTTCGGCGTCTTTGACAGGAGCGCTGCCGCTGACATGATCTGGCCCGGCTGGCAGTATCCGCACTGCGGGACCTGCTCGGCAATCCATGCACGCTGCACGGCATGAGAGTTGTCGGCCGAGAGGCCTTCGATCGTCGTAATCTTCTTAGCGCCGATCGTCGAAACCTCTGTCTGACAGGCGCGAACGGCTTCGCCGTCGACGTGAACCGTACAAGCGCCGCACAGGCCCATTCCACAGCCATACTTCGTGCCGGTCATGTTGAGAGAATCGCGAAGCACCCATAACAAAGGCGTATCCGGAGACACGTCCACATCGTGAGCCCGATCATTGATCGTCAAACGGAAGGCAGACATAGGAGAACTCCCCAGAAAAGGTTGTTGCTTTAGACGAGGCTACTCCAGAAAGGTTTATTGGGCAAACCAGGGACGGCGCCCACATGTGCGGTCTAGTTTTGCGACTCGCCCAGCACCCACGTACTTTCAATGCTGACCGTAGATATTGAATCTGCGGGTAATTCCACCATGGCTGCGCGATCCAGCACGCGCATTTCGACCCGCTGTGGACGTGGTTGCTCGTTGCGAATCAGCAGCGCAAGTGATCCATCGGGATTTATATATCCTAAAGCGTCATCGCAGGTGCCGGTCGTTACAAGATTACGAGCACCGACGTCGACGAAATGCGTGAGATGCTTCAGGAGATAATAATCGTGGTTGTAGCGGTAAGTTTTCGAAACCGAGTTGACACTGACCAGCGAATTCTGCGCCCAGCCCCACGTGCTCTTCCCGTCATCGGCCGTCGAGATGTTCCAATACATGTAACCTGACGCGCCGCTACCCAGATAGTGCTTCATCAAGTGCCAGCAGTATGAAGTGTAGCTCCACGTATTGCTGCCGTCGCCACATTCCTGCTCCGATTGAAAAACGAGCAGTGCGGGAAACTCATTGTGAATCGCCGGTAGCGCATTCTTTCCGGCCCACTGCACTCCGACGCCTTTGATGGAATGTGCAACTTCCTGATCGTGCATCGCAGTTTCGAGGAGTTTGGAATTGCCCCGCTCCAGCGTCCCGAAAAATACTTCGACTCCGCGTTTCGCCATCTCAGGACCCAGGTACCGCAGGAAGCGCGTGAGTCCTTCGGCGGTCCAGGTGCAACTCGGAAAATTCTGTGCGGAATTGAATTCATTCTGCGGCATCACCATCCCAACGGTGATTCCCCTCGCCCGATACGCATCGATGTAGCGCCCGAAGTAACGCGCATAGGCCTCGAAGTACATGGGATCCTGGATAAACATGTCCTCGCCTTCGTGGCCGATCTGATCGGGACGAATGCCGTTGTCCTTCATTCCCGGGTAAGCTTTGGCCTCGGCATAGAAATGATTGCGCTTCATCCAACTCGGCGGAGACCACGGCGACGCCCACAGCTTCAACTTCGGTTGATAGCGAAGTGCAGCCTGTATGAATGGCACTAGCGTCTTTTCATCATGAGCGATGCTGAAATTCTTCATCGCGAAGTCGCGGTCGGTTTCGTCGTAGCTGTATGCCTCGGTTGCGAAGTCGTTGGCTCCAATCGGAGTGCGGCAGTAGCTGAACCGGGCACCGGCCCTGGGATCGAACAGTTCACGCAAGACAATTTCGCGATCGGCTTCGTTGAGTAGCTGTAACGACGTCCAGCCGAGTTCGTTGAAGCAGGCCCCGAAGCCTTGGATTGGCTTTGATCCCGGACGTACCTGCGCGGGGTCCACGTTGAGGTTCAGCGTGTCCCAACTGAAGCTCGGGCTATAGACTCTCTTGCTCAGCCACGGTTCTGCTTCGGTCGTGGCAACCATGCGAACGCGTGAATCGTCGAGCAGTGTGGGCGGCCCGAACTGCGCGAAAACCTTAAGTGGAGTTCCGGCGACGGCTGCAACTCCCGCGGCAGCGCGCGCACCGTTTTTCAGCAGTCGACGTCGAGTCCAGCTTGTCATCACCATGAAAGCTTATTCGATGAACTGCGCAATTAAGTTTAGTTTGTCATCCTGAGCGAAGCGAAGGACCTATGCGTTTGCTTGCAGCGCCGATGCTGTCTGCAGGACTGCATAGGTCCTTCGCGCCAACAAGAAGGCGCTCAGGATGACAAAATTTGAAATTATTTACAGTCCCGATTTTTCTCTTCTTCAGGCGCTTTCTCCGCGCCCGGCATCACATTCTTAAGCGGAGCCTTCCGCTGCTCATCCAGCTCCGGATGCGGCAGCGGCTTGCGCGGCAGCATCTGATCGCGCATCGCTGTGTTGTAAACGAAGATCGCCTCTACGGTAGCGGCCTGCGCCAGATCATCCGCCTGCAAACGCTCGTACACATCCATGTTCGAATGATGAGTGCGCGAGCCGTAGTCGAGCATGTCCTGGATGAATTGGAATCCCGGGATTCCGACGGAATCGAACGCCTCATGATCCGTTCCGCCGGTGTCACGCATGGTGATGCTGCTGACCCCGAGGTCTGCTAGTGGCGTGATCCACTGCTGGAAGATAGATGCGATCGCTGCATTCTGCTGCAGATAGACTCCGCGAATCTTGCCGGTGCCATTGTCAACGTTGAAGTATCCGGAGATCTTTGCCTGATCTGGTTTGATCACCGGCGGTCCTGCCGGCTTGCGCAGGAAGTCCGGCAACTTCACCTGCTCAGGAGTCTCCTGCAGAGGCACATATCCGAAATGCTGTTTTACGTATCCATAGGACCCGAACTCCCCCTGCTCCTCACCCGTCCACAGCCCGATGCGGATCGTACGCCGTGGTTGAACTTTCAGCGCACTGAGGATGCGCATGACCTCCATCGCGACAATCGTTCCCGCACCGTTGTCCGTGGCTCCTGTGCCTGAAGCCCACGAATCCAGATGGCCTCCGACCATCACGACTTCATCTTTCAACTTCGGATCCGTCCCTGGAATCTCTGCGATCGTGTCGTAACCGTGCTCGTGATCGCCCGTAAACTCGCTCTCAACATCCATCTCAATCGTGACTGGCACGTTGGCCTTGAGCAGCCGGTAGACGCGGCCGTAGCTCTCGATCGCCGTGACTACGACCGGTAGCGGTTCGGCCTGTTCACGCTTGTAGGTGAACCATCCCATTCCCGATCCGCCGTCATCAAAGATGGTTCCCCCAGATCCGCCATTGTTGCGCCCATCGCGACTCGGAACCACGACCCCTGCAGCATGCTCTTCCGCGAGAAACTTTCCTACCTTGGCGCGGAACTCAAGTTCCTTGATGAAGCCCTGAGCCCAATCTTGCCTTTCGCCGACGTGAACGGGATACTCGACCGTCTTTTTCAGATCCGCATCATCGCGACGCTCCCAGAGCGGTTTATCTACCGGCTTAACATCACGCATGCCCCCGAAGAAGATAATCTTCGCCGCGAGTTTTCCTTTGTACTTCTCCAGATCTTTCTCGTCCTTTGCATCGACCCAGATCGCCTGTCCGCTGAGCGGGCCATGGCTTGAAGGAGACCACGGCAGTGCTTGCGCAATAAACACCGCCGTATCCGGAGCCGACATCCGGACCCAGGTGTTCAACTGTCGCCATCCCATGCCGAACTCTCCCCAGTCTTCCAGGTGAGCATTGACGCAGCCCATTGCCGTTAACTGGTCGCGCGTCCACTCATTTGCTTTCTTCAGGTTCGGAGATCCGGTCAGCCGCGGCCCAATGCCATCCATCAGCCCGGAAGCAAATTCCATGATGTGCGAGTGCTGCAGTCCCTCATCGCGAATCCGCTGATACATCGTCAGGTCGAGGTTCTCAACAGCCGGCTGCGGCAACTCGTACGATGGCTTCGTTGAGTCGTCAGCCTTGGCGTCTTTCCCCTTCTTCTCGGCCGCCGATACTGAGAAAGGCACGCTGAAAAGAACCGTAACGATGACAAGTAGCCGTATGTTCGATCGCATTTTGTAGAACGACCTCCTCGAACGAAAGACGCAGGGTATCAGAATGGTTTGATTGGATGAAAGGCCTGTCAACAGGCGAGGACTGCAGAAAAGACACAAACAACTTCGAAAGAGAGTGGCGTGAACGCACTCATCACAGGCCAGCAGCAACTGCCGGAACCATTCGCCATTCCAGTTCCAGAGTCAGTTCGGTTTGCTTGCTTTCTCAGCCTTGACGAAGCATTCCATGTGGGCCTGCTTGCCTTTGCCCAGGTCCACAGACGGTCGCTGGTACTCGAAAATCCGGCGCTTACAAATGGCGCAAATTTGAGACTTCCCATTGCGAGTCTTTTTCCGCAAAAAGACTCCGTTCCGGCCTTCTGGCGGAACACCATACTCCTCTCCGCGAAAGCTGCCTATGACCGGGATCACACACTCGAAGAGCAGGAAATCCATTGTTTCCCTCGCGGACAAGTGCTTTTGACTCACGTGTTTACCCCTGTTAGACTTTTAGTTTGTCCAGCCATCATCACCACCAGAAGGGAAGTCCGTGCGCGCAGAAACCCGCCATCAACTGAAACAGGATGCCTTTAGTCGTGTCACCATCGGCGCAGCCGAAAAAACTGCCGATTGGACCGTCCAGCACCGTACTACGCTCATCATCGCCATCGTTGCCGCGGTAGTCCTCATTGGAGGCGTTATCGGAGGCTGGTACTACCTGAACGCTCAGGACGAGAAGGCCAGTCTTGAGTTGGCGGTCGCAGTCCGTACACTCGATACCCAACTCCGGCCCGCTGGCACACCTGAGCAACCCGATTTCCCGACGTTTACCTCCTCCAAGGAGCGAGCTGAGGCCGCCCAGAAGAAGTTCCAGGCGATCGTCAACAACTATCCCCACACGCGGACCGCCGACATGGCCCACTACTTCCTGGGAGTAACAGCTCAGGCAACCGGGGACAACGCCGCCGCAGAGCGCAATTTCAAAGATGTCGCATCGAGAGGCAATCGAGAAGTTGCGGCTATAGCGAAGGACGCTCTGGCGTCACTCTACGGGCAAACCAGCCGTACGAAAGAAGCCGTGGCGATTTATCAGGAGCTCATCAACAAACCTACAGTCTCGGTCAACAAGGTGACTGCCCAGTTGCAACTGGCAGAGCTCTATCAGAATTCCAACCAGCCGCTCGATGCCAAACGCATTTACGAGCAAGTTAAGAAAGATAATGCTTCGAACAGCGCCGGCCAGCTCGCGACCCAGAAGCTTGCAGAACTGAAGTAGGGGCTAGTGACCAGGGCTAGGGGCTAGGGGCTAGGGATTAGAGGCCAGAGGTCGGATAAGTCTCACCGCTTCCCGCTGATTTACCGCCAAATTGTAATCATTTGTTTGTCCTGAACCCTTGACCCCTAGTTCCTAATCCCTAGTCTCTAATCCCTGGCCCCTGCCCCCTAGCCCCGCCTCTAACCCCTATCCCCCGCTCCCTGCTACCATGTTCTGCTGTTTCAATCCCTGACACTGGACTCCCATGGCCGACATTACGCTCCGCGTTAACGGCAGTGAAAAGAAAGTCTCCGTCTCTCCTGAAACACCTCTCCTGTGGGTTCTGCGCGACACCCTGGAACTGACCGGAACAAAATTCGGATGCGGTGCCGGACTCTGCGGCGCTTGCACGGTGCACGTCGACGGCAACCCGATCCGCTCGTGCTCAACTCCCATCTCACAAGTTTCTGGCAAGAACGTCATCACGATCGAAGGTCTGGGCGCCAACGGACTGCACGTCTTGCAGCAGGCTTGGATTGCGGAAGAAGTACCTCAATGCGGCTACTGCCAGACGGGACAGATCATGTCGGCAGCCGCCCTGCTGGCCAAGACACCGAATCCTACCGACGACCAGATCACGCAGGCCATGAACGGAAATCTGTGCCGCTGTGGAACGTACGAACGAATCCGGAAGGCAATTCATCGCGCGGCCAACGGAGGTGCGCGATGAGCCCACTTTCCCGCCGTGAATTTGTTGGCGCCGGAGTCGCCGCCGGAGCAGGCCTGGTGATCGGCTTCTACCTGCCGCATAAAGGTTCCGCGCAGAGGGAATCGTTTTCGCCCAACGCGTATTTGCGCATTATGCCCGATAACAAAGTCACCATCGTAGTGGCGCGATCGGAGATGGGACAAGGCATCCGCACGGCTTTGCCAATGATCCTCGCCGAGGAACTCGAAGCCGACTGGAAGCAGATCGAGATCGAGCAGGCGGGCGCGAGCACACTGTATGGCGATCAGACGACCGGAGGTAGTGCCAGCATTCGCACCACCTGGGATCCGATGCGAAAGGCTGGTGCGACCGCGCGCGAAATGCTGATCTCAGCCGCCGCCCTGACCTGGAGCGTTCCACGTTCGTCGTGCACTGCAGAGAGCGGGCACATCAAGCATGCCGCCTCGGGACGAACCTTGAGCTACGGAGATCTCGTCGACAAAGCCTCAACCCTGCCGATTCCGAGTGATGTTCCTCTGAAGCAGAGCAAGGATTACAAGATAGTCGGCCAGCGGCTCGCGCGTGTGGATTCGCCCGACAAAGTAAAAGGTGAGGCGATCTACGGAATCGATTTCCGTTTGCCTGGGTCGAAGTACGCCGTGCTCTCCCGTTGCCCAGTAATCGGAGGCAAGGCCTCTAGCTTCGATGACAAGGAATCGAAAAAGATTGCAGGAGTGAGCTACGTGGGCAAGATCAGCGACTCCGCAGTCGCTGTCGTAGCCGACAGCGTGTGGGGCGCGATGGAAGGCCGCCGCGTTCTGAACGTAACGTGGGACGAAGGCGCGAACAAGGACTTGAACACAGCTGGAATCATGGCCTCGCTGAAGCAGGCGGCTTCGAAGAAGGGCGTGAATCTGTATGCCGCGGGCGAACCGGCGAAGGCATCGGGTCGCAAAATCACCGCAGAATACTCCCTTCCCTTCATGGCTCATGCTCCCATGGAACCAGGAAACTGTACGGCTCATTATCAGGGCACGAAATGCGAGATGTGGATTCCGACGCAGGTTCCGCAGGACTGCCGCGACTCTGTCGCGACGGCCATCGGGCTGGATTCTGATCAGGTGAAAGTTAACGTCACACTTATGGGAGGCGGGTTCGGGCGGCGCCTCGAGCATGACTATGCGGTCGAGGCGGCTCTCGTATCGAAAGCCATCAATGGTCCCGTGAAGGTGGTCTGGTCACGCGAAGATGACATGCGCTTCTCCACCTACCGTCCAGCCAGCCTGCACCAGTTAAGCGCAACTCTGGATGGCTCGGGAATTCCGACCGGACTTACTCATCGCATCATTGCTCCCTCCATCAGCGGACAAAAAGGCATGCCTGTTCCGAATGGAGTCGATCCTGATCTACCCGACGAGGCGGGACCGGTGTACGGGGTTCCCAACTACTTGATCGAGTCGGTACTCGTCGAAACGCCAGTGCCGCTGGGCTGGATGCGATCGGTTTACGCGCTGCAGGCGGCGTTCGCTCTCGAAAGCTTCATCGATGAACTTGCTACTGCTGCGGGCAAAGATCCGCTCAAGTACCGGCTGCAACTGCTGGCCAAGGACCAGGACCTGCCCTACTACACCACAACCTGGCATACGGCACGCATGCGCGCCGTTCTGCAGTTGGCCGCCGAGAAGTCAGCGTGGGACAAGCCACTGCCGCCTGGAAGGTACCGTGGCGTCGCCTGTTTCGGTTGTTTCCAGTCCTACATGGCAGAGGTGGTCGAGATCTCGATGGAAAAAGACCAGCCAAAAGTACATCGCGTGGTAGCGGTCGTCGACTGCGGGCAGGTGGTGAACCCAAGCATTCTCGAACAGCAGATTCAGGGCGGAATCGTCTACGGGCTCGGGAATGCACTGCGCGCGAAGATCACGGTTGAAAAGGGACGAATTGTTCAGGGCAACTTCGACGACTACACGCCGCTGCGCATGGACGAAACGCCCGTAGTCGAAGTCTACGCGGTTCCGAGTGCGGAACTGCCCACCGGCATTGGAGAACCGTCAGTTCCCCCGATCGCACCCGCGTTGTGCAACGCAATCTATGCAGCGACGAAGAAACGCATTCGCGCGCTGCCAATCTTGAACTCGTAGCGCGGCCGTCCCGCCGGCCGCGCGAGGGCATCTTGCTCAGCGTCATCCTGAACGGAGCCGGGGTTCAGGCGGAGTGAAGGATCTCCCTTGACGGTGACCGAATCTGTAGGAAATCGCGACTTGTCGAATGGTCACAGAGAAATGGTGGGCAAGACCGCAGTCCCTACCGTCGCCGAAGGAGCAGCGCCACTCTCTGGAGGCCCCGTTTGACTATTAAGCTAGCCACTCTTGTTCTGGCTTTTTCTTTCACCTCGTTCGCTCAGACTCCTGTTTCCTCGTCAGTACCACCATCTCGTGTGGCACACCTTCGGCACGGTATCAACCTGAGTGCGTGGTTCGCGCAGGTTTACGATCCCAAGGGCTACACAAAAGAGCACTTCGAATCGTGGACGACATCGGCGGACATCGCGCTCATCAAGTCGGCTGGCTTTGATCATGTTCGGCTCAGCGTCAATCCGCAGCCGATTATGGACGCGTCGCACCATAGCGGAGGAAATGAAGAGTATCTGGGATATCTCGACTCGGCGATGAAAATGATTCTCGATGCCGGCCTCGCGGTCGAACTCGACATACACCCGGATTCCGACCTCAAGCAGCGGCTCGCAAAAGAAGACGACTTCGTCGAGCGCTTCGCGGACTTCTGGCGCATGATCGCCAAGCGTTATGCCTCCTATGACCCCGACCGGGTCTTCTTCGAAATCATGAATGAACCGGAGATGCGCGATGCGTATCGCTGGTACGGCGTGGAAACGAAACTGGCCGCTGCGATCCGGCAGACTGCCCCCGCAAATACGATCCTGGCCGCGGGAGCAAAATGGGACGACGATGATGACATGATCCTCCTCGAGCCCCTGCGCGACCCCAACGTCATTTACGTTTTCCACTTCTACGAACCACATATCTTCACGCACCAGGGAGCGACCTGGGGCGCTTTCTACTGGCACTGGCTGAAGGATCTGCACTATCCCTCCGATCCAAAGAATGCCGAGGCTGTCGCACCCACAGTTCCGGAAGCGGTTCACAGGCTTGAAGTCATTCGCTATGGACAGGACCACTGGGATTCGTCCCGCATCGAAGCAGAAATCAATCAGGCAGCAGAGTGGGCCAGACGCAACGGCGTCCCACTTGTATGCAACGAATTCGGTGTCTTTCGCCAAGCGCAACCGCAAGACCGCAACGCGTGGATCAGAGACGTACGCACGTCACTCGAACGGCACAACATCGGCTGGGCTATGTGGGACTACACCGACAGCTTTGGCGTCGCCGTGAAGAAAAACGGAAAGTCGGTGCTGGACGAGGAAACCGTTAAAGCTCTCGGGCTCCAGATGCCATAAAGTTTTAGTGCGATCGAACTAAAACGTTGGCTGCCCCAGGTCTCACTGATTTTGTGAGACCTGAGAATTCGCAAGCATATCCGACGCAAAATTCTGAAATGCATCGAGATCTTCGGCGGGCCCTGTGCCGAGCCCTTTTTTTCGCTCGAGAGCATCCTTGGCCGCCGTCTCCGGACTCCAGTCTTTCAGAAACACTCCCTCGCGCAGATAACGCAACTGCTGCAGAGTTGAATCCGACGCTCCCGCGTACTTCCCCATCTGCTTCAGGAAATAGTCGAACAACGGCTTGGGAAGCTGAAAACTGTCGGGCACATCGTGGCGCGTATATTCAAAGATCGTTTTCTGGTGCCACGGGTTAAACTTCCTGGTCGCAAACGAGTCGTTGACGGTGAGAAAAACTTGAGATGTTGGAACTACCACCCGGATCTCATTGCCACCAGCAGGACGAATGACCCACACGGCCACGGTATGGTTCGAATACGGCCAGAACAGGCCGACAGTCCTCACTCCGGCGCGCTCAACTAGAAACGCATAGAGAGCCGAGAGTTCGTCGCACTCGGCAGAGGCAGTCGGAATAGTCGGAGACACTTCCCGAACTGCCTTCCATTGGCGCCACACCTCGTCGGAATTCGGTGGCATGTTCGTGATCGTCCAATGCATATTCCAGAATCCGGCATCGCGAGTAGCCTCATACAGCAGCCTCACAACCACAAAGTCCGAATAGCTGATGCTCTCGGTCTTGATCTTGTACGCCGAAGTGAAGGACAGAAAGCTCGAACGCATTCCTGAAGTGTTTTCGAGGAGTTTCGCTCGCTCACGAATCTCACTCACCAGACGACCGACTGTAGTATCCGAAGTCGAAGCGTGGGATTTGGGATCCCCCGCCCACAGTGTCGCAGCACATAACAGCAATATGCAAAATGCAGTCGACCGGCATGGCCCGTTCACGCACAGATCATAGCGTCGACGTGCGGAAATGGAAGTCCCTCCGCGAAAAATAAACTGGGAACCTCTGATACGATGCCGGTGTCAGACACTCCAGGTTTTCTCCGCTACCGGGCTTTCGCGTCAACGTCCGCTCATTCTGCGTTCGAGGTCGGTCATGCTCGAAGCCGTTCAACTCACCAAGAAATATTCGTCTTTGCCCGCCGTTCAGAATCTGTCTTTCCAACTTCGCCCGGGACAAGTACTCGGCTGTCTGGGCCCGAACGGATCGGGCAAGAGCACGACCGTAAAGATGCTGACCGGACTGCTGGAGCCGTCCCGCGGCATCGTTCAGTTTGACGGACGCAACATCCAAGAGGACCTGGCAGAGTACCGCATGCGGCTCGGCTATGTGCCCGAGGAAGCGCACCTCTATCCGTATCTCACGGGATGGGAATATCTCGAGATGGTGGGTGCGCTGCGGGGGATTAGGCCGTCAGATTTGCTGGTTAAGATCGATTCGCTCCTGGAACTCTTTTCATTGCACCCAGCAAGGCATGCCGGTATCGCGACCTATTCGAAAGGGATGCGCCAGCGAATTCTGCTAATTGCCGCGATCATGCATGATCCGGACATCCTCATCTTCGATGAACCCCTCTCCGGTCTCGACGTAACTTCGGCCCTGATCTTCAAAAACCTCGTGCAGGCTCTGGGACGCGCCGGCAAGATGGTCTTCTACTGCTCTCATGTCCTTGAGGTAGTCGAGAAGGTGTGCAGCGATGTCCTGATCCTGCGCAAGGGAGTGGTGATCGCACACGATTCGGTCGAAAACGTCGGCAAGATTCTCGGTCAATCCCTGGAGAATACGTTCCTGCACTTGGTGGACGACGTTGACACGGTGAGCGTCGCCCGCAACATCGTCGACGTGATGAAGGCGGCCTGAGATGCTGCGCGAAATCATCCAGCAAGAATGGGAATATCAACGAGAACAGCCCTCCGGCAGGCTGGTGAACCTGTTCGTGGAAAGGATTTTTCGCGGCGGCGGAGACACCGACGCTGAGGGACTCGATCTTGGCGTAGGTCTGGTATTGACGTTCCTCGCTATGCCGGGCGGCTTCGTCTCCGTATTTCTCTTCGACAAATACGGCTCTCTACTGCAATGGCTGCGGGGGTTAGGCAATGTAGACCCGTTGCAGATCGCATTTTCGGACGAATACTTCTTTATCGTGCTTTCGATGACGGTGACCGGAGTAGTCGCCGTCTGGCGCTGGGACGCGATCTTTCCCGACCGGCGCGACTACATGAACCTTGCGCATCTGCCGATTTCGAGCCGCACCATCTTCCTGGCCAATCTGACGGCAGTTCTATTTCTTCTGGTACTTGTGGCCATCGATGTGAACGCGGCGTCGTGCGTTTTGTTTCCTATGGTCGTGTCGGCGTCGCAGATGACCCTGCCCTTTTTCGTGAAGTTTGGGCTCGTGCACGCAGCCGGCGTTCTGTTCGGCAGCGTGTTCGCGTTTCTGGCCGTTTTTTCTGTTTTGGGGCTCGTCATGGCGGTCGCACCGCCAACATGGTTCCGGCGATTTTCCAATTACGTTCGCGGGATCGTAGTCGTTTACCTGGTGACTCTGCTGTGTACAAGCTTTGCGATCCCGAGTTTGTTGCAGCGGCTGAAAGGGTCCGCTCCGGCCTGGACTTTCCTGCTGCCGTCGTGCTGGTTCGTCAGCTTGTGTCAGATGCTGCGGGGACGGGCGAATCCTGCCATGCTGGAATTGTCGAAATTGTGCATACCGGCTCTCTTTGCGTTGGGTCTGATTGCTTTCGCAACGTATGCAGCCGGATATCGGCGCCACTTCGTCCAGATCGGCGAAATCGCAGATGGAGCCGGCATCGCAGCCCACAAAGCGGCTTGGCGGTTTAACCTTCTTGATCGCTTCGTCCTGAAGTCGCCTACTCAGCGAGGCTGCTTTCGTTTTGTAGTCCTGACGCTGGTTCGCAGTGAAGCACACCGGTTGATGATGACGGGAGTCGCAGGTCTGGCACTCGTGCTGGCCTCTCAGTCGCTGATGAATGCTTTCGATGGAGCGAAGTCCGCGCGCGACGCGGCGCTGACACCCGAGGCCCTCTCGATTCCGTTCATTGTGACCTTCCTGATCGTGATCGGGCTGCGGGTGGTGTTCGAGGTTCCCGCCGAATTGCGGGCAAATTGGATCTTCCAGCTTACGCTCGACGCGGAGCGGCAGGAGTGCGCATCACTTGCCCGAAGAGTGATTCTTACTCCGGTGTTACCGCTGGTTTCCGCCATCACGCTGGGAATGTATATCTACTTCGCCGGCCCGTGGCTTGCTCTGCTGCATACAGCTTTGGTTGTCATGTGGACGCTGTTGCTCACGAACATCCTTTTGATTCGTTTCCGCAAACTGCCTTTCGCGTGCAGCCTTCCCGTTTTCAAGCAGTATTCGATCGTAATCGTGATTGCGTTCTGCTTTGGATTCCTCATCTATGCCGTATCGACGCCCGATTTCGAATCATCGGCCCTGTTGCACCCGCTACAAATGCTCGGACTGCTTCCGGTGGCGGTCGTGGCGTGGTTGGTTCCGCGCTACCTGGACAAGAACGCAATTGCACTGGAGAAACGCCTGATCTTTGAGGAAGCTGCAGTGCATACGGTAGAGCGCCTGCGCCTGAGCGAATGAGCCCTTACTGGCGCTCCGGCGGATTGAGTTCTGGAATAACTCTGACCTCGGCCGGCGTCATCCCGAGCGGAGCCGAATTTCAGGCGAAGCGAGGGATCTCACTTGAATGGCGGATGGCACCGAGATCCCTGGCCAGCCACTGAAAACGCGTGCCTTCGAGACGACTCCGCCCGAGAATATCGACTCTCAAACCCAGCGAGTAACGTTTCGTGCCAGCCCGTTTCTTGACACTTCCGCCCGCTGACCTTTATCCTAAGTCTTGCTCCTTGCGGTACTTACGCTTGCCCTGAGCTCAGCCGAAGGGCCTCTTGGCGTGCTCCCGCGGGTTGGTCGGCGTGATCGCCGCGGAGGTTTCGCCATGTTCCTCGACATCAAAGATTTGGAACTTCATCCGCTTGAATTTGCGGAGGAATTCCAGCCTGATGTCTTCGATCTGGGAAGCGAAGCCCACCAGAAGGGACCGCTGAAGGCCTCGGGCCGCGCCGAGATTGTCGAGGAACATCACGGCAAGCATCAGGTAATCAAGGACATACGTCTTCGGGGGAAGTTGTCGGCCACTCTCGAATTGCAGTGCGCGCGTTGCTTAGATCCCCTGGCGCAAGAGGTCCGTCGCGAGTTTGAGTTGCTGTATCGGCCGTTGGGTGCCGACGCGGGCCGCGATGAGCTTTCCGTGACCGACGCCGAGGCCGAAATCGGTTACTATCAGGGCGAGGGATTGCTCCTCGAAGATGTTTTGCGCGAGCAAGTGTTGCTTGCGCTACCTCTAAAGATCACGTGCCGCGAAGATTGCAAGGGGCTGTGTCCGCAATGCGGCAAGAATTTGAACCAGGAAAAGTGCTCCTGTTCCACCGATGTGGAAGACCCACGATGGGCGGCGTTGAAAGATGTCCGCAGCAGACTGGAACACTGAAGAGCAGCGCTTAGCAATTGGCACTTCGCATTTAACCTTTAGGGTTCGTCACGGGAACCCGAGTGGCCAAATGCTAGCTGCTAAGTGCTAATTGCGATTTTGGGGCTTTCTGCCCCTAGAAGGAAATTTCACCATGCCTAATCCGAAACGCAGACATTCCCAAAAGCGCACCTCCACACGGCGCGCGCATGACGCTCTGAAGGGCCACAGCCTCTCGGAGTGCCCTAACTGTCACGAGAAGAAAATGCCTCACCGCGCTTGCCCGAAGTGCGGGTACTATAAGGGGCGCGAAGTGCTAGACGTTGAAGAAGCCAGCTAACGACAGCCATGCCTAGCGTCATCGCGCTGGATGCGATGGGTTCGGACCGCGCGCCCAAGCCAGAAATTGAGGGCGCACTACACGCTGCACGTCACTTCGGCGTGCGCGTGCTCCTGATTGGTCCCGAACACCTGGTGAAGCCAGAGCTGGAGCGACATATCACCGCGTCGCGCCTGCCCATCGAGGTTGTTCACGCCAGCGAGTACATCACCATGGATGACAAAGTGGATGCGATCCGCGCCAAGCGGGACAGCTCCATGCGCGTCGGCCTGCGCCTCGTTCGTGAAGGCCAGGCGAACGGCTTCGTCACCGCGGGCAATACTGGCGCTGCGATGGCAACCGCAAAGATTGTGCTGGGCGCGATGCCGGGCGTCGATCGTCCTGCGCTTGCCGCCGTCTTCCCTACCGCACCTGGCAATCCTGCCATGCTTCTCGACGTGGGTGCGAATGTCGATTGCTCTCCCAAAAACCTCGAACAGTTCGCAGTCATGGGAGATGTCTACTTCCGCGCCATGTTCGGCAAGCGGGCTGGCGCCCACGGTCCCCGCGTCGGATTGCTTTCGATCGGCGAGGAAGAGGGCAAAGGCAACGATCTGACACGTGAGGCCTTTCAACTTCTGAAGCAGCTTCCTCTAAATTTCGTCGGAAATGTTGAGGGCCGCGATCTATATAACGGCAAGGTCGACGTGATCGTTGCCGACGGTTTTGTGGGAAACGTCGCGCTAAAGATCTCAGAAGGTGTAGCAAACTTGGTTCGGACCGCCCTGAAGGAATCTCTCAAAGCGACCATCACGCGGCAAGTGGGCGCTCTGCTGTCGCGGAGCGCATTCACCGACTTCAAAAAGCGCCTGGATCACACAGAATATGGCGGTGCGCCGCTGCTGGGCGTACGCGGCGTTTGCATCATTACTCACGGTTCGTCGAACTCCAATGCAATGAAGAATGCAGTTCGCGTCGCGGCTGAGTTTTCGCAACGTGGCATTAATGACTCAATTGAGCGCGGACTGGCTGCTCTCCGTCCGGCCCCCGAGCCAGTTGCACAGTCGGACTAGAATTTTCCTCTCCCTTTATGACAGATAGCAAAATCGCACTCATTTTTCCTGGCCAGGGTTCGCAGGTTGTCGGCATGGGCAAGGAACTGGCTGAAAAATATCCCGTCGCGCGGCAGACCTTTCAGGAAGCCGACGACGCTCTCGGCTACAAGCTTTCGCAGCTATGCTTCGAGGGCCCCGAAGACCAGCTGCGCTTAACCGAGATCACGCAGCCCGCAATTTTGACCGCATCAATAGCGGCGTTGCGCGTGCTCGAAACCCGCATGCCCAAGCCTTGTCTCGTGGCGGGACACAGCCTGGGAGAATACTCCGCGCATGTGGCTTCGGGAACATTCAGTTTCGCAGACGCCGTGCGCACTGTCCGCAGTCGCGGGAAGTACATGCAAGAGGCCGTGCCCGTGCGTGTCGGCGCCATGGCGGCGATCCTCGGCATGGAACTCGAGAAAGTGGCCCTCGTCTGTCAGGACGCTGCACAAGGCGAGGTATGTTCACCCGCCAACATAAACTCCCCCGAACAAGTCGTGATCTCCGGCAACACCGCCGCTGTCGAACGGGCAACGAAATTGGCGGATGAGCGCGGGGCCAAGCGGGCCAAGGTGTTGCCCGTGAGCGCACCCTTTCATTGTTCGCTGATGAAACCGGCTCAGGACCGGTTGGAGCAGGATCTGGCGAAGATCAAGTGGACTAAGCCGACGTATCCCGTAACGTGCAACGTCGACGCCGAACTCGTAGACGATGAGATGCGCGCACTCAATACATTGGTCCGCCAGGTTACCGGCTCAGTGAAATGGGATCAATGCATGCGACTACTGATTGCTCAAGGTGTAGACACGTTCATCGAAGTCGGGCCAGGCAAGGTTCTCTGCGGGTTAATGCGGCAGATCGACCGCTCGAAGACGTGCTTCAATGTGGGCGATGACGCTTCGCTGTCGAAAACGTTGGGGAACCTTGGGGCCGCAGCCTAAGGTCTACTGAAAGACTAGCTCACAGGGCGGATAGCTCAGCGTGTGGTTTGATTTTTCCACCCACACCTGCGCATGTTGGCTTCGGTCGTTCACGATGACGTCGACCAAGACTCCGCTGCTCGGTCCGGGGCAGGTACTCGCACCGTTCACTTTGACGGTCTTGATCGTTCCCCATTCACCGCCGGGTCCCCAATCGCGGTAAAAATCTTTAAAAGGATAATCGTGAACCGACTTGCTGTCGGGATGATGGTTCCATTGAGGATCGTGCTGCCAAATCCCATAGGCGGTCTGAAAATCCTGCTTCTGCAGTGCGTCAAAAAACTTGCCCACGATGTGTTCTTCCCGCCAGAAACGGAACCACCACCCCAGCAACAGGATGATCACAACCACCGTGACGCCAATGACCAGGCGTTTTCTTCTTCGTGATTCCTTTTCCGAGTCGAATTCCTTGGCATCGAGCAAAGTCATACCCCTCTAGCATAATGGACGCAGCAGTAAAGATAAAAGTTCCCGAGCATTACTCTGCTTGAATCTCCGAGAAGGGAGTCATCCCGAAGGCCCGCGTTTTCACCCAGCGGGCCGAGGGATCTCCTTTTAAGCGCCTCTATGTTTGGGAGAACCCTCGCTCCGCCGGAAGAACGGCTGTGCTCGGGACGACGCCATTGGGAAAGAGGACATCCTCAGGAATTAGAACTGAGCCGCTACCGGGGAGGCGTACAATTCTCGCAGCGCAATTCCGCGGGAGGTGTTCATGCCCGTCTACGATTATGTCTGCCTGGATTGTCAGAAACCCTTCGAAGTAGTTCTCAGCCTCAACGAACATGACAAGGAAAATCCCAAGTGCCCCAAGTGTGGAAGTAGGAACGTTGAGCAGGAGTTCGCCGCGTTTTTCGCGGTAACTTCGAAGAAGAGCTAGTGGGTCTGCGTTAGATGATTCATCTGGTATCGCAACGAGTCACCCGCTTGCTGCGCGTCGGTGAGGCCGGGAGAGATTTCTTTCGCCCGATCATACGCACCGAGTGCCTCCGCGAATCTTCCGGACTGCTCCAACGCCTTGCCCAGCGCGAGCAGCGCGTGGCCGGACGGCTGCAGTTCGACTGAGCGCGAGAGATTTCGGATAGCTTCGTCCGTCTTGCCCTGCCTTTGAGCGATCAGTCCCAAGCCTAACCATGCGTTGAACTGGTTAGGATTGAGGCGCAACGCTTTGTTGTAGTTTTCTTGCGCCTCGGCAAGCTGCCCAGTGATGCGATACGCGGCACCGAGATTGGCATAAGTCTGCGCCAGGAGTCCTGGGTCAGAAGTTGACTCAACCGCCGCCTGATAATGCTGGATGGCTGTGCTCACCTGGCCATGAGATAGATCGTACGTTCCCAGATTGCTGTGGCTCATCGGGTCCCGCGGATTGATGAGCGCGGCCGCTTCGAAGTGAGGATGCGCCTGTTCTTCCTTACCTTCGAGAATCAGCGCTCCGCCCAGATTGTCTTCTGCCACGAAATTGTTGGATGTGACCGCGATCGTGTGCGACCACAATTCCTCATTAGAATGCCAGTAAGCGACCTGCTGGTACGTCATGAAGCAGAGCGCAACCATGACGGCAACCGCTACGCCGACGGCAACCACTCCAGCCTTCATGCGTTCGAGAAGGTCCCCGACTCCGAATGCGATCATCACGAATATTCCGATCAATGGAATGTAGGCATAACGGTCGGCCATGGCTGCCTCGCCGACCTGAACCAGACCGATGACCGGCACAAGTGTGCCCAGGAAGAAAAACCATCCGAGGGGAAGGTAACGCCGCGTACGGAATTTCCATGCGCAAGCAGTGATCGCAATGAGAACAATCGCGGCCACGACAACGCGCCAGCCCGCAAGCGAATCCCCCGGATGCGGATAAAGCGGCGCAAGCCGTGTGGGCCACACCATGTTCCAGAGATACATCGCGTAGGCATTCACCGCATTCGCGAGACGAACTCCGAATGAGAATTCCGTTGTGCTGCGCACCGCTCCTCCCGCTTGTTGCGCGTACATCGTGACAACGGCGCTGGCAGCGGAGAGTGCGAAAAGAGGAATCTTCTCGACGATTAGTCGAAACCATGACTGCTTGGCTTCAGAAGTCCCATGTGTGCGCGACAAAGGCCAGTAATCCAGTAGAAGAAGCACGAATGGTAGCGTGATCACCATCGGCTTTGCCGCCAGCGCCCCCGCGAATGACGCGGCAACCAGCAGATATCGCTTCCATCCCGGCTTCTTTGCGTACCAGCCATAGGCCCACAAGGTCAGGAAGAAAAGCATTGTGCAAAGGACATTCTTGCGCTCGGCCACCCATGCGACCGATTCCACATTGATCGGATGCAAGGCGAACAGCAGAGCAACAAACAGGCTTGCACCAAACCGGTTGGTTGCCCACACAAGAATCAGGTACAGCAAACATACATTCACGATGTGCAGGAAAACGCTGGTGAAATGATGTCCGGCGGGATTCAGATGAAATAACGAGACGTCAAGCGCGTGCGACATCCACGTCAGCGGATGCCAGTTCGCTTGCTCTGTGGAAGTAAGGGCCCATGCGATGGTCTTGCCCGTCAGCCCATCGCGCACGTGCGCGTTCTCGGTGACATAGCGGTCATCATCGTAATTCACGAACGGGTGGCGATTTACAGGATTGTAGAGAAGTAGTGTCACCACCGCGAGAAGCAGGCAAACCACGGGATTGCGCTTTTCAGCGGACGCGAATAAGCCAGCCGGTTTCGGGGCCGGGGCAGATTGAGCTTTTCGGGGCAATGGAAAGATTTAACCACAGAGGGCACAGCGGAACACAGAGCCACGCTGATGGGGCAGCACGGAAGTCACCACAGCAATTGTCGAATTATGATTGTTGATTGTTGAATGAAAACCTCCGCTTGATTCTTTGGTTTCTATTCAACAATCAACAATTCAACAATCAACAATTCACGCTGGCTTCCACCGCAACACCGGCTTCCTCGCCGCGGCGGTTTCATCAAGCCGCGACACACGGGTAGAATGCGGCGCATCCAGCACGGTCTGCGCATCTTCTTCCACTTCCTGCGCAATGGACTTCATAGCGTCCACGAAAAGATCCATCTCTTCTTTCGACTCGCTCTCGGTCGGTTCGATCATCAGGGCGCCGGGAACAATTAGAGGAAACGCAGTCGTATAAGGATGAAATCCATAGTCGATCAGCCGCTTCGCGATATCCATGGTGCGCACGCCTTTTTTGGCCTGCAGTTTGTCGCTGAAGACAACCTCATGCATGCTCGGCGTGTCATAAGGCAGATCATATGAGCCTTCGAGTCCCTTGCGGATGTAATTCGCGTTCAGGACCGCATCTTCCGTCGTCTGCCGGAGTCCATCCGGGCCGTTGGCCTGAATGTATGCCAGCGCGCGAACAAACATCCCGAAGTTGCCGTAGAAGGCTCGAACCCGTCCGACCGAATGCGGACGGTTGTATTCAAAAGCGAGCGTGCCATCTGCCTGGCTTACGACCACTGGCTTCGGAAGGAACGGCTCAAGGCTCTTTTTAATCGCCACCGGGCCCGAGCCGGGTCCGCCACCTCCATGTGGAGTCGAGAACGTCTTGTGCAGATTCAGATGCATCACGTCCACACCAAAATCCCCGGGCCGCACTTTTCCCACGAGCGCGTTCATGTTGGCGCCATCCATATAAAGAAGACCGCCTTTAGCGTGGAGGATCGACGCGATCTTATGGATGTTCTGCTCGAAAACTCCCAACGTATTCGGGTTCGTCAGCATCAGCGCGGCGACATCTTCATTCATCTGCGCTTCGAGCGAAGCGATATCCACCATGCCACGAGAATCGGATTTCAGATTTTCGACTGCATAGCCCACCATCGCCGCCGTAGCTGGATTGGTACCGTGAGCAGAATCCGGGATCAAAATCTTCTTTCGGGGATTTCCATTGGACTCGTGATAAGCCCGAACCATCAGTAGGCCGGTCATCTCTCCATGGGCGCCCGCCGCGGGCTGAAGCGTGATCGCATCCATCCCGGTGATTTCGATAAGACATTCGCTAAGCGTCTTGATGATCCGCAGAGCACCCTGCGAGATCTTTTCCGGCTGATACGGATGCCCGTTTGCAATGCCTTCTACTCGCGCAACCGCCTCATTCACACGCGGGTTGTACTTCATCGTGCACGAGCCGAGTGGGTACATCCCGAGATCGATCGCGTAGTTCCACGTCGAGAGTCGCGTGAAGTGGCGGATAATTTCAATCTCGCTCACTTCCGGCATGTTGCCTAGATCCTTTCGTTCCGCCACGCCGAGCAGTTTCGCGGTATCGACTTCAGGCACATCGAGCGGCGGTAATTTCCAGGCGGCCTTACCGGGCGAGGATTTTTCAAAAATCAAGCCTTCATTCTGATTGACCTGGCGTGTCGCTTTCGGAGTTAGATGCTTCATCTCGCCATCTCCTCCACTTCTTCTTTGGCCGATCGCACCGAGCGCTCGCTTTCAGCGATCAATCCCGCTGCGGTATCAATCGCGCTGCGGGTGGTTAGCTCCGTGCAGCACCACAGTGCAGCATTCCCCAACTCGGGATAAAACTTCCGCAACGGCAGCCCGCCAACAATCTTGTGGCCCAGCAACCGGCTGTTGACCGCATACGGGTCTTCGCTCGTCTCGACCACAAATTCGTTGAAGCGTGGCGAACTCGCAAAGATCACCTTGCCGTGCTTGGCAAACTGGCCTGCTGCATACGTGGTCTTAGCAAGATTCTGCTTCGCCAGTTCCTTCAACCCGACCTTCCCGTACACGGTCATGAAGATATTGACCATCAAGGCGACAAGTGCCTGGTTGGTGCAGATGTTCGAGGTCGCTTTCTCGCGACGGATGTGCTGTTCGCGGGTGGCGAGAGTGAGAACGAATCCGCGCTTGCCTTGCTTGTCGACCGTTTGTCCCGCAAGGCGACCAGGCATCTGACGGACGTATTTTTCGCGAGTGGCGATAACGCCGCAGTAGGGCCCGCCAAAACCGAGGGGCACTCCGAACGACTGCGCCTCCATCGCGATGATGTCAGCCTGCCGCGGCGGTTCGATGATCCCCAACGAAACTGCCTCGGCAATCGAAACCACAAGCATCGCACCATGTTTGTGCGCGATTTCGCCGATGGCATCGACATCTTCGATCGTGCCGAAGAAGTTTGGAGACTGAATCAGTACGCAAGCAGTGTCGGGAGTAATGGCTTGTTCCAGTTCTCTAAGATTAATTCGGCCATTCTCTGCGAATCCCACCGTGGAGAGCGGCATACCTTGATGCGTAGCGTAGGTCGCCAGCACTTCGCGATATTCCGGATGCAGGCTGCGCGCCACCACGACCGATCGCCTTCCGGTCAACCGCACAGCCATCATTACCGCCTCGGCTGCACCAGTTGAGCCGTCGTACATCGAGGCATTCGCGACTTCCATGCCGGTGAGCTCGCAGATCATCGACTGAAATTCAAAAATGGCCTGCAGGGTTCCTTGTGAGATCTCGGCCTGATAAGGCGTGTACGCAGTCAGGAACTCGCCGCGCGAAATGAGGCTGTCGATGATCACCGGCCGATAATGAAAATATGCACCCGCGCCGAGGAAACTAATGTATCCATCTCCGTTCTCGCGGGAGCGCTGACGGAAGAAATCGACGATTTCTGATTCCGCCATCTGCCGCGGAATATTGAGATCACGATTCAGGCGGTATTCCGCCGGAATAGGGGCGAAGAGATCATCCACCGAACGCAAGCCAATGGCTTTCAGCATGGCCTTGCGGTCAGCAGGAGATTTGGGCAGATATCGCATAGGAAGTTATTGGATGTTACTCACTGCTAATTGGCGTCAGACCCCGGCTTGAGACCTCGGACTTCAGACCTCAGACGTCAGCGGTGCATTGCTGAAGTCTGAGGTCCGAGGTCTGCGGTCCAGTTCAATGACCGGCCTCTTCGGCAACGAATTTCTCGTAATCTGCGGCAGACAGAAGCGCATCTAGTTCTCCCGGGTTCTTGAGCGTCATCTTCACCATCCAGGAACCATGCGCATCTTTGTTGACCTTTTCCGGCGACGTCGCCAGGTCCGCATTCACCTCGGTCACCGTACCCGAAGCCGGCGCGAACAGGTCCGACACCGCTTTCACTGACTCGACGGTTCCAAAGGTCTTCCCGGCAGTCAACTCGGAGCCGACCTTCGGAGCCTCTACAAACACAATGTCGCCGAGCGATTCCTGCGCGTAGTGGGTGATACCGATGGTGGCATTATTGCCGTTGACCTGAATCCACTCATGCTCTTTGGTGTACTTACGATCTGCGGGATAGGGCATAAAGCTTCTAGCTCCTGGCTGCCAGCTTCCAGTTGGGTCTCTGTGAAACCCTGTGTTCTCTGTGGTGGAACTATTTCTTCGGGCGTTTATAAAACGGCGTCGGAACAACTACCGCTCCCACACCTTGACCTCGAATCTCAACTTTCAACTTCGTACCGACCGCTGATTGCTCCACCGGAACATACGCCAGCGCGATGTTCTTCTTCAAAAACGGTGCGGGCGATCCACTGGTGACATACCCGATCTCGCGTCCAGCCTCGTCCTGAACCTTGTACTCATCGCGTGCAATCCCGCGCTCAGTCATCTCAAATCCTACCAGTGTCCGACTCACGCCCGCGGCCTTGGCCTTCTCCAGCGCATCGCGGCCAATGAACTCGGGCTTGTCCATCTTGCAGAAGCGGTCAAGCCCCGCTTCCCAAACATTAATCGTATCGGAAATCTCGTGCCCGTAGAGCGGAAGCTTGCCCTCCAGACGGAGCGTATTTCGCGAGCCTAAGCCACAGGGGACAACGCCGAATTGCTTGCCCGCAGCGAGAATTTCATTCCACACTCTCGCGCTCGTCTCCTCATCGGCAGGAATGTAAACTTCAAAGCCGTCTTCAGCCGTATATCCCGTTCGCCCCAGCAAAATGTTCGGCAAACCACAAAGCGTGCGCCGCGTGACCCAGTAAAACTTCACCTTGCTCAGGTCGGCATCCGTCAACTTCTGCAGAAGATCAACGGCCTTCGGCCCCTGGATCGCAATCTGCGTAAAATCATCGGATAAATTCTCAACCGCACAATTAAACTGCCGCGTGTTGTCGCGGACCCAGTTGAAATCCTTCTCCCGCGTGCCGGCATTAATCACCAGCAAATATTCCACTTCCCCGAGGCGGTGAACAATCACATCATCAACGAACGTGCCCTGCGGATACAGCAGCGCGGAATATTGCGCCTGCCCGATGGCTAGCTTCGACGCATTATTCATCGAGATGTGCTGCACGGCCGCCAGCGCCTGCGGTCCCGCCAGCCGGATGTCCCCCATATGGCTGACATCGAAGATGCCAACGCCAGTGCGAACCGCCATATGCTCCGAGATGATCCCGGCGCCAAGCGACGCGGGGTATTCAACCGGCATGTCCCAGCCATTGAATTCCACCATCTTCGCGCCCATCTGGCGATGGACGGCGTTGAGCGCAGTTTTTCGGATGGCGGGCGCCTGAACCGACGACAATCGAGACCTCAATCAACAGCAGTGGCTGGCTGCCTGGATGGGTGTGACTGAATACCGTATCATGCGCTTTTTCGGCGGGTCAAACCCAGGAAATCAGGCACCCGAGAGGGCGCAAAGGAACACAGCACAAAGCTTACGGCGTCTCCCGATCGAGCCACTTTTCAACATGTACCGGACGCCACTCTTCGAAAGCGTCCAGCAATTCCGTCGGCGTCTCTCGTGCCAACACCAACCCTCGATTCTGTAGCTTTAGAAATCGCTGCTCCACCGCGTGATCGAGCATCGCGAGCAGCGGCGTGTAATAGCCCAGCACATTCAAGATTCCGCACGGCTTTTCGTGTAGACCCAGTTGGCTCCACGTCAAGACTTCGCAGAACTCTTCGAGCGTCCCAAAGCCGCCGGGAAGCGCAATGAAAGCGTCCGAAAGATCAGCCATCATGGCTTTGCGCTCGTGCATAGATCGAACCACGTGAAGTTTAGCCAGCTGCTTGTGCCCGATTTCACGGTTCATCAAGTGCTCGGGTATGACTCCGATCGCCTCGCCGCCCGCTTGTAACACCGAATCGGCAATCGCGCCCATCAATCCCACATTGCCGCCGCCGAATACCAGTCCGATCTTCCGCCGCGTCAACTCAGCGCCAAGTTCTTCCGCGCACGCTCGATACTCCGAACGGCTACCCGCACTCGATCCGCAAAATACGCAGACACGCTTCATCAAATCATTCTATGGCGGAGAAAAGTGGAAAACTGAGGAACGCGCCACCATGAAGCAGATTTTGGCTTTGTCATGCTGAGCGGAACAAGACCGTTCGCGATAGCGGACGGGCTTGTGGAGTCGAAGCACCCCTATCTGAAGACTAAAGTCGGGATGGAGGTAGGGACTCCTAACGGCAGCGCCGCCGGGGGTGAATTCCTTGATTGAGTCAGCTGGCTACCGCCCGAACTGCACTGTAACCCGCGATCCCGCAGGCACATGGCTTCCCGCTGCCGGCGTCTGCAGCCGCGCGAGTCCGCTTCCTACCGCTTCCAGCTCCAAGCCCGAATCCTGCGCAGCCTCGACGGCCCCACGGAATGTCTTCCCCACAAACGACGGCACCTCGATTCCGCCTTGCTCCACATCCAGCACGACGGTTCCACTGCTAGGCAACGTCGCAGACGCTTCCGGCTCGGACGGCTTAGGCGGCTCGCTTGGCTGGGCAGTCGACCCGATTATCTCCCGCAGCCCCGCCTGGACCACGGGATTTGTGCCTCCAGCGGCCGCGGGAGCCGGAGCCGGACTCGCCTTCGGTGATTCGCCAGCACCAGTATTCACTTCCGCCGTCTCCAGCGGCTGTCCCGGATGATCGGGAGTATCGTCGTCCAGATCCTTATCACTGACTTTGGACTGCGCCAGCAATAAGCGATGCTTGGCATCCAGCGGCAGATCGTGAGGAACATGCAAATACTCAAGGACCTGCTGCGTGACGCGACGAAATACCGGAGCCGAAACCTGTCCGCCCTGATGCAGACCGATGGGAGAGTCGAGGATCACGGCTACGACGACCTGCGGGTTGTTTAATGGAGCGAAGCCCGCGAAGGTGGCGTTGTATTTCGTCTTTGAATACGCTCCCGTCTGTGGATCGATTTTTTGCCCAGTGCCGGTCTTTCCTCCCACCGTGTAACCATCGAGCGCCGCTCTGCGCGCCGTACCCTCGAGAACCACCTTTTGCATCATCGACCGCATCTCCGCAGCCGTATATGAGGAAACCACGCGACGCCCTTCTAGGGGATGAAAGGCAACAGTTTGTAAGGCTCCTTGCGGAGCCGCGGTTCCTGCGACGATTCGGGGCGCGACATAAATTCCGTCGTTTGCAAACGTCGACATCACCGCAGCAAGCTGGATCGGCGAAACTCCAACTTCCTGCCCGATCGAAATCGCGGCGATCGAAACTTTCGACCACCGGCTTGGCGGCTTCGTGATGCCGCGCGTCTCTCCAGGAAGTTCAATGCCGGTCTGCTGGCCCAGTCCGAACGCGCGAATGTATTTGTAATATCGGTCCTCGCCCAGCCGCAGCGCGAGCTTGATCGTGCCGACATTACTCGACTCGGCCAAGACTCCCCACACCGGCAGGATCCCGTGCGCCTTCGAGTCACGAATGCGCATCCGGTTGTAGACAATCGAACCCATCTGGCAATCGATGAGTTCATTCGGATTTGTCAGCTTCTCTTCGAGCGCCGCAGATATCGTCACCACCTTGAACGCCGAGCCAGGCTCATACACATAGCTCACAGCGCGGTCGGTCAATGTTTCAGGCTTAATCTGTTTCCGGAGATTGGGATTGAACGTTGGGCGATTCGCCAGCGCGAGAATTTCTCCCGTATGCGGATTCTCGACGATCACAGTGCCTGCGATCGCTTGCGTGTCATGGATCGCCTGCTCGAGTTCCTTTTCAGCGATGTACTGGATGTTCTTGTCAAGGGTCAGAACGACGTTGTCGCCAGGATCGGGCTGCGTCTCGACATCAGAGAACCACTTTTTCCGGGCGTCGACCGAGATGAACATCTTGCCGGGTTTGCCCTTCAGTTCATCGTCGTAAGCGTGCTCAATTCCGCTCTGCCCGGAATCTTCCATTCCCACGGCACCAAGCACTTGCGCCGCAAGATCGCGCGCCGGATAAAAACGCTTAGGCTCTTTCTGGAAGTGAATCCCCTGCAGTTTCAGAGAATTGATGCGCTGAATGGTTTCATCATCAGCCTTGCGTGCCACCCAGCAAAAAGTCTTGTGTGCGCGGCAATCGGCAAGCACCACGTTGTAGTCGTCGCCCGTAATCCGCGTGATCAGATGGACCGCAGTGGGAAGGTCTTTGACTTCCGTCGGAACGGCAAAGGCGGAATCTACCATCACTGACATCGCGAGTTCACGCCCGGCGCGGTCGTAAATCACGCCGCGCTTCGCAGTCAGCGGTATCGCGCGTTGCTGTTGATGTCCGGCCTGCTTGACGAATTTTCCATAGCTGAAGACTTGCAAGTAAACGAGGCGTCCGCAGATAGCAACGCACCAAAAAGCAAGAAAAGCACCGAGGATGTAGAGGCGGGGGTTTTTGGCGGAAGTAAAATTCGTGGGCGCCATGATCGCTGCTCTCTAAATGCCTTGTCACCCTGAGCGCCTTTTTATTGGCGCGAGGGACCTATGAATTCTTTGGCGCCTGCAATGTTGCCGACAAGAGTGCGAACACCGCTTCGGCCTGCACTACAAGCGCTGAAAAGGCCATAGACAACTTCGGCGGCCTTCTTACAGTCAGGCCGCCGCTAACCAGCAGCCGAGCTCCGCTCGGCGGGCGGACGAAGGCGTCCGCCCCTACACAAACTTTTATTGCGCGACAACCATGACCGGCGCGTTGCTGGCCATCACCGGGCCTTGCGATTCCGCGCTGCTTCCTTCCAGGCGGATCACCTGTCCCGGTTCGGGGGGAACCAGTCCCATGCGCCGTGCGAGCAGATCAATTCTCTCCGGATCGCGCAGTGATGCATCTTCGAGCCGCAGAGCACGATTCATCTCGGTCATACTCGCGAATTCGCGCTTCGCGGATTCGATCTGATATCCGTACTCGATCGCTTTGAAATGCTGCCATGCATAGGTGAAGACAAGCAGAAACAGCACTGCCATAGCCGTGCAGAACTGCTTCATCTCGCGGTTGCGCCGCGGATCTTCCATCTTCACCAGGCGCGAGTTGTCGATCGCCTTAGAAAAGTAGATTTCGGGCGTGCCCGCCCACAAGGATCGCCGCTCTGCCGCCGGAACCGCTCCGCACATTGCCGCTGCTGCTGCCATTTATGCCGCTCCCTGGTAAACCTGGTCGCCATCGCCCACTAGGATCTGCATCGTGAAAATCTCGTGCAGTTCCTCTTTCATCTGTTGCTCGGCAGAATTCGTGACCCGCTCTGCCATGCTCATCAAATCCGCGATCAGTGTGCCCGTGTACATGTGATGCTTCCTCAAAATTGGATTCCTACCACGGAACCCGTAAAACCCGACCTCGGCCCTCAGCCGATTTTGCTGAGGTCCGACGCCTGAGGTCCGACGTCGCTCTTCTGCGGCTCTTTGTCCGCTTTCAACCTGAACCCTTAAGCCCGGCACTGCCATCACAGCTCGTGCCGGGGCCCCGGCAGGTTTTCCGGAGCTAAACTTTTGCGGCGCCCGACTTCGGTCCTCCAACTTCAGCAAACCCGATCCCGGTCAGACTTGCTGAGGTCTGAGGGCCGAGGTCCGACGCCGCTAAACTCTTTCCGCCGCCCGCAATTTCGCGCTGCGGGCCCGCGGGTTACGATCGCTTTCCTCTTCCGACGCCGTCACCGGCTTCTTCGTCAGAACCCGGTACAAGCCTTGCGCGCTGCCTTCGCGGAAGGCATCCTTCACGATCCGCTCTTCCAGCGAGTGAAAACTGATCACCACAATCCGTCCACCAGGCTTTACGATCTGCGGGGCGGCTGTGAGCATCGCCTTCAGATCATCCAGTTCACGGTTTACGAAGATTCGAAGAGCCTGAAAGGTTCGCGTCGCGGGATGAATTCTGCGTTCTGCCTGGTTCATTGGCCGGGCCGCGGCTGATATGACGTCCGCAAGTTGTGCGGTAGATCGTATCGGCCGCGACCGGCAAATGGCTCTGGCGATTCTCCGCGACCTCCTTTCCTCTCCGAATTCGTAAATCACGTCGGCAAGCTGTCGCTCGTCGAGGTGGTTTACCACTTGTTCGGCGGTACGCTCCGAGTGCGGGTCCATCCGCATATCGAGCGGTCCTTCCGCCTGAAAACTGAATCCGCGTGCGGCATCGTCAAGCTGCAAGCTACTGACGCCAATGTCGGCGAGAATGCCGTCAATCGTCCCCTGCTCAATCCCCTTTGCGATTTCCGCAAAAGATCGATGCAGCAACGTGATCTCCGGCCAATCTGGCAATTCCTTGTCATCCCGAGCGGAGCGTTCTGATTCGCGCAGCGAATCGGAACGCGCAGTCGAGGGACCTTGTGTCAGCTTTTCTTGCGCAAGCCTCAGCGCTTCCGGGTCCTTATCGAGCCCAATCAAATGTCCCGGTGCGCCGAGGCGTCTTGCGATTTCGTAACTGTGCCCGCCAAGGCCCACCGTGGCGTCGATATAAGTCCCGCCACGCCGCACGTTTAAAAAGTCGATCGCTTCTTTTAAAAGAACCGGAACATGGCTCACTGCCCTTCCACCACCATGTCCAACCCCCTGAGGGGTGTCTGTATGTCCCTCGCCCATAAACGGGCTGCTTAGATGCCCAATCCGTCGAGCGTCTCTGCATCTTCACGCGTAATCTTGTCTTCCAAAACCTGCTTGCGATACGCCTCGAGGTTGCGGACTTCCAGATACTTCTGGTAGCCCACCACTGCGACGTCGCCCTTCAGTTGCGCCGCATCCCGCAATAACTGCGGAAGCAACAGCCGCCCTTGCCCATCCATTTCGACTTCTTGCCCCCAGTACCCGGTCGCGCTCAAGAACTTCTTCTTGGTCGGATTGAAAGTCGAAAGCCCCGCCAGCTTCTGCTCGATCTGCTCCCATTCCTCGAAGGGATACACTTGAGCAATAGTCCCGTCTAAACTCGTGATGTAAAATTTCTGACCGTATTTCTCGTCGATCACCCGCTTGAACTCGGCCGGAATCTTGAGACGACCTTTCTCGTCGACCCGGGTTGGATGATTGCCGCGAAACATGGCGCTGGCTGTGCTCTCTCAACTCACTCAAGGAGGTAAAAGCGGCGCAAAAGTCGGTCAAGATCGGGCGATTCGGGCTGTTTGTCGAACTGTTGGGTCGGATTCCCACCGGCTCCTCGAATTCAGCTCCTAGTTCCCACGGACCATACCGCACTCGCCACTTTCTACCACTTTGTACCACATCTTAGCCGTAAGTCGTTTATTGTCAAGAAGAAACTTGCTGGTCTTCATCCCACTCGTACACGAAATCTGGAAATCGCGAAGTCTTGTGGTTAACCAATTCGACGACCACAATGGGTTGCGTTAACGCCCGTGGTTCTTTCGCTATTTATTCGCTTAGATTTTTCTTGACCTCCGCGCCGGGCGCGGATTTTCCTGTGGAAATTTGAAGCTTCGGCCCTAGTGACGACGACCTCTGTCGCTGCTGCAATCGTTTTTGAAGAAAGCCAAATACGATTTCTCGAGGGCCGAGTCATGAAATGGTTGCAGTACGCTTTCTCAGTCGCCGTTTTCTTTCCCGCATTCGTTCTAGCCCAGGACAATTCCGCTCCTCCGATTTATCCGACGCCGGGAAATCCGGCTCAGGAGCAGTCCCGAGAGAACGTTGAAAGGCAGACAAACGGGCAAATGCCCGTCTTTCGCGTCAATGTTTATGCGCGCAGTGCGAAGGCAGTGAACTACCGCAACCGTGGTGGGTCGACGACCCTGGACATTAAAGGTACGGAAGCAGAACCAGAAATTACCGGTCGAGCCAAAGTCGATGGCAAGGCAGGCCGGCTGGCGATTGATGTTGAACTCAATCACATGCAGCGGCCGAATACTAAGTTCGGCGGCCAGTATCTGACGTATGTTTTGTGGGCGGTTACTCCCGAAGGACGGGCGGTCAACCTGGGAGAGGTACTTCCCAGCGGCGACGGCAAGGACAAACTCTCAGTGACGACTGATCTACAGGCGTTCGGACTCATCGTCACGGCCGAGCCTTACTTTGCCGTCACCCATCCGAGCGATGTAATCGTCGCCCAGAACGTCGTTCTCCCCAATACGAAAGGATTTGAGGAACCCATCGACGCCAAGTTCGACGTGCTCGAAGGCAAGGAGTACACAATCGACGTTCCGGTCGAGCAACTCCCTTCGACGCAGGCGCAGCCGAATGTTCCGCTGGATCTGCTCGAAGCGCGCAATGCCGTTGCTATCGCCAAAGCCGCCGGAGCCGAACAGTACGCCAATAGCAGCGTCATGAAAGCGGAAGACATGCTGCAGCGAGCGGAAGATTACTATCAACGCAAACAAGGACGAACTCCGATTGGCACCGCGGCTCGAGGCGCCACGCAGATGGCCGAGGATGCTCGCATACTGACTCTGCGCAAGAAAGAGCAGGAGCGCGAGGAAGCGGCGCGGCGAGCGGCAGCCGAAGCCCAGGCGAAAGCGGAAGCGGATGCCGAGGCTGCCAAGCGAGATGCTGAGCAGGCACAGGCTCAGGCGAATGAGGATGCTCGCCGCCGTGCCGAGGCAGAAGCGGCTCGCGCTCAGGCAGAACAGCAGCAAGCGGCGCTGCAGGCCCAGCAAGAGCAAGCAAGCGCTCAGGCTGCTGCAGCACAAGTAGCCGCTGAGGATGCAGCGCGCAGAACGCAAGAAGCCCAGAACCAGTTAGCCGAGGCAGAGCAGCAGAAAAATGAGGCAGTGCGACAGAAGGAAGAAATGCGCGCGCGGCTGGTTGCGCAGCTGAATCAGGTATTGCAAACGCGGGATTCCGCGCGTGGGCTGATCGTCAGCATGCCCGACGTGCTGTTTGACTTCAACAAATACACGCTGAAGCCGGAAGCTCGCGAGAAGTTGGCGAAAATCTCAGGCATTGTTTTGGCGTATCCCGACCTAAAGCTCGATGTTGAGGGGCACACGGACGCCATTGGCAGTGACGAGTACAACCAGAAGCTGTCAGAAGAGCGAGCCAGTTCCGTCCGCGGATACCTGGTCTCTCAAGGACTGAAGCCCGACAGCATCAGCGCTACAGGATTAGGCAAAGCAAACCCGGTGGCAGACAATAGCACTGCAAAGGGACGTCAGCTGAATCGGCGCGTGGAGATGGTCGTTTCCGGCGACGTGATCGGCACAGAGATTGGCACGCCCAGCATCACTCTGGAACCAACCGCGCAGAACCGCTAGCGATACTCCGGTTGCCCCACCCTTCCCGCGCTCTTTGCGGGAGGGTGGGTTTTTCAACAAATTCCCTAAAAAAAGTATGTAGGGACCGACGCCTCGTCCGTCCCGCGGGCGCAGCCCGCGTGTAGTCTCTGCTTTCGAAGGTACATCCTAATTCTTCCTGTTACTGGATGCGGGCCGGTGACGATCTCAAATCGCGATTCCCGCCAGCTGCCGCACTTCATCCGAGATATTCGCTCCCGTCACAAGAAGAACAACACGTCCTGGAATCTTACTCCGAAGATAAGCAGCGGTAGTCGCGGCCCCAGACGGCTCCGCCAACACATTCTCCCGCCGATACAGATGCTGAACCGCTTCGATCATCTGACTCTCGCTGACCAGCACAACATCCTCCACCACCTTGCGGATCGCGGCCACATTCTCCGTCTCCGGAGTGCGCGTCGCTAGCCCATCGGCGCAAGTGTTGCACGTGTCGGTCGGAATAGGCTTCCCGGCGCGCCACGAAAGAACATAGGAAGGCGCCTGCTCGGCCTGCACTCCGATGATCTTTGTGTGAGGTGAAAGTGCTTTGATGGCCGCACTCACTCCGCGGATCAGAGCGGTATCTCCCATAGGCACGAAGACAGCTGAGACGTCACCCAATTGCTCCGTGATCTCAACCCCGATCGTCGCAGGACCAGCGGGCAGGTCGGGATCCGTCGCGTCGTTCAGGAAGTAAACTCCCGGCTTGCGGGAATATTCGCTGGCCTTCTGAAATGCTCCAGCCAGGTCGATGCTGCCGTGACACACGATGCGAGCTCCGAGATCCTCAATCTTCTTGCGCTTTATCGGGTTGGCACCTTCCGGCAGGAAAATCGTCGCAGGCACGCCGAGTGTGCGCGCGGCAAAAGCAGTCGCCGCGCCGTGATTTCCAGTGCTCGAAGCCGTCACTTCACAAATCGGACGGCGTTGCAGATTTGTGGCGAGCGCATACATCGCGCCACGAGGCTTGAACGAGCCTGTAGGCAATCCAGTCTCGATCTTCAAATACACTTCCGCGCCTGCTGAGCTTAGGCTGCCTGCCTGGACGAGGGGGCTTGGAGGAAAATACTTCGCGAGCATTTGCTGTGCTTCGCGAATGGCCGGCAGTTCTGGCAAAGATGGCATAGGAATGCGAGACGCAAATAGAGCCTCCGCCCTAACCTTTAAACGCGTTTTTGCTAGTTAGATTCGGATTGCTCCTCCACACCTAACCTTCAAAACAAGGCTTAGTGGTTAGAAATGGAAGTGAAGCTACTTTGCGGGCTCAACGAAAACCGCGGTGCCGTATGCCAGCACCTCAGTGACGCCCTGCATCACCTCGGTCGCATCGTATCGCGCGCCGACAACCGCATTTGCTCCCAGTTCGGCCGCGTGCTGCAGCATCAGGTCGAAAGCTTCCTGGCGAGTTTTTTCGCAGAGATTCGTAAGCAGCGTGATGTTGCCACCGACCAGCGTCTGCAGTCCGGCGCCGATGGTGCCGAAGATTGAGCGGGACCGGACAACGATACCGCGTACGACTCCAAGCGTGCGCGTGACATGGAAACCATCGAGTTCGAATTGCGTGGTCACCATGTTGTGAGCGACCATCCTGCTCGCGTAGGTTGCTGCCATCGATGAGCCCTCGATTCCTCGGCGGAAAGAGTCGCCGACAGCCAAAAATATACTCTACGTTACGAAGCAAACAGTGCCTCAATAGCTTCACGCGAAGCTATTCGAGTTCAGAGGTAATAAAAAATTCGCCGGACGAGTTGTCGTATTCGATCCGCAGAACATTCGGCTTGCAGCAAACCTGGCAGTCTTCGACGTAGCTTTGGCGCCGCCCGGCGGATTCGTCGACCGAGGTGACGTTCCACTCGCCGCAGGACGCGCACTGGAAGCCGGATTCCACGGAATGAGCTTACCTCAGCGGCTAAAGCCCGCTGGCATGACACGCTGGCAAGGGCGTCATCCCGAAGGCCCGCGTTTTCACGAGCGGGCCGAGGGATCTCCACATAAGCTGCACTCAAAAGGGAGATCCCTCACTCCGCCTGAAGAACGGCTCCGTTCGGGATGACGCTGTACGAAAGGCGAGAAATCCAAACTGAGCCACTAATCATGTCCATCCCGGCTCTGTTCCCTTCACGCCTATAATGACGGATCGTTTCTGTATAGGCATTGGAGGGTTCATGATTTCTCGGCGCAAATTTCTGGAGGCTGGGGGCGCGACAGCGGGGCTGGTGCTGACAGCACGCGCACGGAGTCGCAGCGCCGCCGACGATGCTTCCCTTCTTCCTTCACTGACCGCGCTCAAGTCGCGGAAGAGCGAGGCCACACCGGTCACTCGCGAGGAGCGACAGCAACGCCAGGAACGCGCGCGCCAACTGATGATCGAGAACGGACTCGATGCAATCGTTCTGATGACAGGCACTTCCATGCAATATTTCGCGGGCATCCGCTGGTGGGGCGGGGAGCGTACATTTGCGCTGATCCTTCCGGCAAAGGGCAATTCTTTTTATGTTTGCCCTGGCTTTGAAGAAGGCCGCGCCCGCGAGCAGATTAAGAACGCGCCCGAGGGCGAGAATCCCGACGTGCGCATATGGCAGGAAGATGAAAGTCCGTACGAACGGATTGCGCAGGGACTAAAAGAACGCAGCATTGGCTCAGGCAAGATCGGAATCGAGGAGACGATTCGATTCGTGTTCGCCGAGGGGATTGCCAAGGCTTCTCCACAAGCCTCAATTCTGAGCGCGACTCCGGTGACCGCTGGATGCCGCATGATCAAGAACGCTCACGAGATCGCGCTGATGAAGCTGGCATCGCAGGTCACGCTGGAGGCTTACGAAGCTGCATATCGCGCAGTGAAAGATGGGATGACGCAACCTCAAGTAGAAGAACTCGTGCGCAAAGCGCATGAGCAACTGGGTTTCACCGGCGGCGCTGATGTTCAAGTGGGAGAGTTTTCAGCATTCCCGCATGGCTCGGTCACGCCGCAGATCGTGCACGAGGGCACGATCGTGCTGATGGACGGTGGCTGCACAGTCGAGGGCTATCAGTCCGATATCACGCGGACCTACGTGCTGGGCAAGGCGACGGACAAAATGAAGAAAGTGTTCGACATCGTGCACCGCGCGCAATCGGCAGCGTTAGCGGCAGCACGGCCCGGAGTGGATTGCGGATCGATCGATGACGCTGCGCGAAAAGTTGTCATCGACAGCGGCTATGGTCCCGACTACAAGTACTTCACGCATAGGCTTGGACACGGTATGGGAATGGATGGTCACGAATGGCCCTACCTGGTTCGCGGAAACACCGCCAAGCTTCAAACGAATATGACCACCAGCGACGAACCGGGAATTTATATTCGCGGAGAATTCGGAATCCGGCTCGAAGACGACATGCACATCACGGAGAACGGCGCGGAATTGTTCACTCCGCAGAGCCCGTCACTCGAAGAGCCGTTTGGAAAAACCGCTAAAAGCTGAAACCACGAAGGACTCGAAGGTGCACGAAGTAAAATCAATTAGTTTCCTTCGTGAACCTTCGTGTCCTTTGTGGTTAATGCTTTTATCCGGACTTGAGGGAACGACGCCATTTGGCGTGAAGCCAGGTAAGGATCCCGAGCAGACAGACCTCAACCGGTCCGGGCTGCATGATGTTCAGGTGCCAGAGGCTGTTGTAGTCCACGGTGGCGACATAGACGCCCCAAACCATACCTCCGGCGGCAATCAAACTGCCCAACCGCTCTTCAGCGCGTACGCTGAGCAGGCCGCCTTCACCCTTCGCCTTCTTGGGAGGTTTGTGAACGGCGACGACGGGAACGAACTTGTCCTGCGCTCGGACATAGCCCTCTCGGCCGGCGTCCCAGTCGATGTATCCATTTTCGCTTGATCTGGGCACACCTCAAGGTGCCACAACTACTGTACGTCGTGCGCGTGCCATCGGTACATGTACGCCTGTGGCGCGAAGAAAACTGCAAAAGAGAGAGGCTTAGCTTTCAGGAACTGGCGGGCAACCGGGGAATTCCTGGAGATATGTATTCCCCACATAGCCCAGATAATCGAACCCAATCTCGCTGGTGAAAAATCCATCCGCCGTGAGCTTTCGCAGGAACCGGAAGAACTCGACTCCCTGCCCTAAGCTGGGATCCAGCTTTGCGCTTTTCTTATAAGCAATCAGGTCGAGGATCTCTTTTTGTTGGTCCGCACTGCAATCTAAGTAGGACTTTTCGTAGCGGTCCATGCAGGTGTTATCGAGCCACATCAAACCGCCGACGAGGCTGAGTTGATAGTCCTTGTTTTCACTGGTCAGCAGGTCGATGAATTCGGGAGCCCCGGCTTCGACTGCTCCCTTAGCATCGTCGTCCGGCGGGATGATTGAATTACAGAGGCTCTGCAGGGTTTTGTACGCATGCGCGGAAAAGAACTTGGGTGAGTACGCATGGGTTTCCGCGGCGGCTTTTTCCGCGCGGATCAACCGGTGTACGTGTTCCGCCGCTTCGAGTGGAATTACGCGCAATACTGATCCACCCACAGCTGTTATGGTCAATGATTTCAGGATGTCACGACGCGAAATCGCCATGCTCAGGCCCCCAGGTTTCCTTTCTTCGCCTGATCCAGCAGATAGTCGGAAGCACGCCAGGTGAGCGCCATGATGGTCAGGGTTGGATTCTTATCGGCATTCGTGACGAACGATGCACCGTCGGTGACGAAAAGGTTTTTCACGTCATGCGCCTGGCAATAGCCGTTTAAGGCAGACGTTGCCGGGCGCTCCCCCATCCGCACGGTGCCGACTTCGTGAATGATCACGCCGCCGTCGGCGATGCCGTAAGGATGTGCGGCATCCTCGTGAACCGGCCTGATGTAAGTGCCACCGGCCGCTTCCACGATGGCGCGATAGCTTTCCTGCATATCCTTCGCCATCTTGATTTCGTTGTCGCCCCATTTCCAGTGGAAGCGCAACACAGGAATCCCCCACTGATCGACCACGTTCGGATCGATCTCGCAGTAGCAGTTCTCGTTGGGAATCATTTCGCCGCGTCCGGCAAATCCGATGAAGGCGCCGTATTTCTTTTTGCACTCGCGCTTCAGTGAAACGCCGTAGCCCTCGAACTCATCGCAGAGACGATCGTGTTCCCCCACGCCGGGCATGCCACGCCCACCACCGAACTCGGTGTGATATCCACGCAGGAAATCATTCTTGCGGTCGAATTTCCACCAGGGCAGGTACATATGCATTCCGCCCACACCGTCGTGGTTGTGCGCAGGCATTCTTTCCAGCTGAGGAAAATATCCAGCGCCACTGCTCCCGACTGTATCCATGAGATTGCGGCCTACTACGCCGGAGGAGTTCGCAAGGCCATCGGGAAAAAGGGTCGACTTCGAATTCAGCAGCAGCCGCGCCGATTCGCAAGAACTGGCGGCCACGATAAACGCTCGTGCATAGATCCGTTTTTCAGTGCTCGTCGCTTTGTCGATGTAAGAGATTGCGCTGACTTTTCCATCTTTTCCGACAATCAATTCACGCGCCATGGCTCCGGTGAACATCGTCAAGCGGCCGGTCTTTTCAGCTGGGGGAATCATGACCTGGCTGGAACTGAAATTCGAAGCGGTTTTGCATCCGCGTCCGCACTGCGCGCAGTAGTGACAGGCAGCGCGTCCGTTATGCGGCTGGGTCAGAATCGCCAGCCTTGAAGGAATGCATAGAATGCTCAGCTTGTCGCATGCCTTCTTGACGATGGTCTCGGTGCAGCGGGGCTTCGGTGGAGGCAGAAAGATGCCATCGGGAGCGCTGGGAATGTTCTCTTTGGTTCCAAACACGCCGATGTACGACTCAACTTTGTCGTAATAGGGAGCGACGTCGTCGTAGTTGATGGGCCAGTCGTCACCCATGCCGTCGTGTGAACGGACTTTGAAATCCACCGGCGCCATGCGCAGCGCGATCCGTCCCCAGTGGTTGGTGCGTCCGCCAACGATGCGCGAACGAAACCAGCGAAAACTTGATCCCGGCGCGGAAACGTACGGTTCGCCGTCGATCTCCCACGCGCCGTTGGGAGCCATGAACTCGTCATTGATTTCGTGGCGAAACCGTGCGCCAACTCCAACTCCGCGATGCGGCAGATCAAAGGGCCAGACGTGTTCCTTGTAATCGTGCTCGGGATCGAGCGGAGGACCTGCCTCGAGCAACGCGACTGTGAGGCCGCCTTCGGTCAAGACTTTGGCGGCCGTGCCTCCCGAGGCGCCAGAGCCAATGATGCATACGTCGTAGGTTTTCGGTGTGCGCTTAACCTGCATGGTTTCTTATTTGATGGTTACGGATTTCCCCAGTGAAAGGCAAGTGTATTGGTGATTGGACCTGAATCGCAATTGGCGGATCAACTCAGGGGGTAAAGTTCCTCATCAATGGCTTTAAACGGCGGCGGCTAAAGCCGCGCCATCTCAACAATGAATGACTACCCGTCAACCTTGCTTTTGGGAAGGCTCATCGCGAGGCGCAGACCGCCGCCACGGCCACCGCCAACTCGTCTTCGGGCCGAATCTGCGCCACAGAAAACGCAGAATTCGCACCGCGACCATGATCAATATGACGATTGAGACCAGCCACACAGCAATCAGGGGAAGATTGATGAGGAACGCGATCACGGAGTCAGCCCAGTCGGTTAGCCCTGAGACCATTTCCCCGACCGCGATCTTGGCCTGACGCAAAGGCCGCCAATGGATTCCCGCTACGGCCGCATCTGAGTCGGCGCGCAGCGAGATCTCCAAGGAGGACATTTCGATCTGCGACATCAGGAACTTCATTTCGCCCTGCATCTGCTCGATGCGGCCACGAACGTCGCTGAGTTTTTCGGTGACTTCAAGCGTGTCTTTAATCGTGGTCGCGCGTTTCAGGATCAGCAGATACTGCGCTTCTTCGGCCTGGGCATTCCGCAGGCGGGCATCAAGGTCGATGTACTCGCGGGTGACATCACGAGCCTCCACAGCTTCACGATCGACTGTTGTTGCAAGGCCTTTGACTTCGGCCATGACCTGATCGAGACGCGCCGCAGGAACACGGACGGTCAGGTTCGCGGAGTGGCCGCCGCTGTTGGACTGGGTCGATTTCTCGACGTAGCCGGCGGCGGCGGTGACGAATGATCCAATCTTGGTAATAGATTGCCCAACATCGTTGACAAGCAACTCGAGAGAGCCATTGCGGATGATCTTACGGCTTGTAAGGGCGTCCGCATCTCCGGAAGAGGCTTGTACGGTAGCGGAAGAGAGGGAGTAACGGGTTCTGGCGTGCATTGCCGTTGCGGTCGGGTTCTCGCTGCGAGCGGCATAGCCTCCCCCGCCCCCAACATCTTGCATGGAGAAAAGTCCTGTCTCGCTCGGAGGCGGTGCCGCCTTCTTCATCACGCAAGAAATGTTCAGGGTCGCAAATGCAAACAGGGCGAAGGCAACAACTTGCCTTCGCCCCGTTGATCGAGACCCGACGAGTAACCCGCTCATCCGGCGCTAACTCTCCCAGGTCAGCTTCGACAAATACTCGTAACTACCCTTGATGCTTGCCAGCGGCTGCTTGGGGTGGTCGTGCTCGACGATGTAGTGCTTGATCCCGGCCTGGTCAGCGTGGGCAAAAATGCGCTTCCAGTCGATCACTCCACTGCCTACCTCAGTCAGGTCCACGGTGTCTCCGAAGTTCTGCGCGCCGCCTGAGCTGATCTTCGGCATCGTCTTCACGTCTTTGACGTGGACCAGCGGGAAACGTCCGGGATATTTTTCGAAGTACTGCACTGGATCTTTCCCGGTTGTGGAGATCCAGCAGAGGTCCATCTCCATCTTCACCAGGTTGGCATCGCACAACCTCAGCAGCTCGTCATACGGCAACTTCCCGTTGGTGGGCAGGAACTCGAACCAGTGATTGTGATAGCCAAACTGCATGCCAGCCTTCTTCGACTGCTCGCCGGCCTTGTTGAATTTGTCGGCGGCCTGCTTCCAGATGTCCGGCGACTTGCGTAGATCCTCCGGGATCCACGGACAGATGATGTAGTCCAAGCCAATCTTCTTCGAGAACTCGACCACTGATGGGAACTTGTCATCGAGTTCGTCGTATTGCACGTGGGTGGAAGGCGCTTTTAAACCATTCTTGTCGAGCACGGCCTTGACCTGGTCGGCGGTGCGGCCGAAGTATCCGGCAAACTCCACTTCCCTGTAGCCGATCTGGGCAACCTTGGCGATCGTGCCTTCAAAATCATCTTTCATCAGATCGCGAACGGTGTAGAGCTGCACGCCGACTTTGTCGACCTTGTGCTCGGCAGCTGCCCACAAGAGGCGGCCCGGCAGCAAACTCACTGCGGCCGCGGTGGATGCGGTTTTTAGAAAATTACGACGGCTGATGGCATGGAAACTCATGATGGCGTTTCCTCCGATGCTCCGATTGGGGCGGAAGTCAAATTCCGGTGAGAATTATACGCGGGTGGAGCAAGCTTTGTGGCAGAGCAATAACGATTTTGCTCAGGCCGATCCAGAATGGGACGGCCGCCGCGCAGGAAAAGACGCGAGAGGACCATTTCGGTCCCCCCGTTGTGAACTATTTCGATTCCCCGACTTGCAGGTTGTTATCCACGGAAAAGGTGCCCGGGACGCTCTTGGCGCGAATGTTGGCCAAATCTTTGTCAGACTGATTGTCGACCACGCCTTCCAGCGCCACATGGCCGTTCTTCACGATGATCCGAATCGGTTTCTGGACCCCGAGGGCGTATTTTTCGAGTCCCGGATCACCGTAGATCGCGCGGAACAACCTCACGCGGATCTGATCATCCATCGACGAGGGAGGCAACACTTCGATCTGGTTGTCGACTTTCTCCACACCTTCGATGCGTTTCACCACGTTTCCGGCATCGGACTTTAGCGACGGTCGAACCACCTGTCCGATCAAGGTCACGTTGTACCCTTCGATCTTAAACGCGATGTAATCAAAAACACCGAAGTACGGCAGCATCAGCAGTTCGTGGCGAACTTCCCTCGTGATGCGATCCTGCGACTTTGCTGATGGTTGTTGATCCTGGGCGGCAACGCTCAAACAGAAGAGCGTAGCTACAGTGACAAAAGAAATCAGCGCTTTCAATCTCATAGGTCGAACCTCGTTCTGGTCAAGCTTCTAGTGGATGCTTTTGCGAAACTTTGAGTTGGTGGAAATCCCAACAGGATTCTAGGCCCCGGAGACTGAGGCTCGCCAGCCAGCTAGGGATTCACTCTTAAGGAAAAGCTGAGGCCGTTGTCGTGATCTTCTAGGTGAACATCTCCGCAGTTCCTCAGGACCCAGGTTGCACCGGCTTCTTGCAGTTCCCAGCTTCCGACCGTAGTCGTGAACGCGATGACCCTTGCGCCTGCACTCTTGCCAGCTCGAACGCCGGCTGGCACGTCTTCAAATACGATGCAGTCGCTGGCTGGAAATCCAAGAACCGAAGCGCCCTTCAGGAAGGGTTCCGGGTGCGGTTTGCCATTGTGAATATCGTTTGAGGTAATCAGCTTGCGCGGCAGCGGGAGCCCGGCCGCTTTGATCCGGACCTCGGCCAGGGCGCGCGTACAGGAAGTCACAATTGTCCATCGGTCCTCAGGCAGGCTGGCCAATAGTTCCAGCGCTCCAGGCAGCGGAACGACACCGGCAATATCTTCAATTTCGCGGCGTTCGACCTCCCGATTTTCAGCTTGATGATCGGCGTTCGGCAGATACTCGCGGACGGTGGTCAGACTCGGCCTCCCATGGGCGCGGGCAACGACTTCTTTGGGATCGAATCCATGCTCCACCGCCCAGTGACTCCAAACGCGAGCCACAGCGGGCGTCGAATTAATGAGAACTCCATCGAGGTCGAAAAGGCACGCTGCGCAAGAGACTTCGTTCATAGCGATTGACGATTACGTGTCGAATTGAACATGGTCTTGCGATTCTAAATCAGGGGGTAGTTCCGAAAATCCCCACCTCTGGCAAAATCGGCCAGAAGTGGGGCACCCAGCGTGGGTGACACTTGCCGGATGGAGTTGTATTTGCAGTCACAACGATGGAGCGAGAGTTGGAGTACGATGTGCTTATCGCCGCGAGGGATTCGCGATGGTGTCGAAATGCGCCAATCCCGCATGCTCTGAAAAGTTTCTGCGCTTACATCAGGGGAAGCTCTTTTGCTTGAGCCCTACTCCGGAAGTGGAAGCGGCCACTGGAGCCTTTACCCCGGCGCTCTATGAAAGATTCTGGCTGTGCGACAGTTGCTGTAAGCTCATGACCCTTGTGTGGGCAGGAACGGAAATCAAGCTAGTCCCGCTGCCGGAAGAGCGCGCTCCAGTGGAAGAAACGGGCGAGCCGAAACTCCATCGTCGGCGCAAGGCTGCGTCAAATTGATTAGAAATTGAATAGAGATAAGAATCCGGGAGACACAGCTGCGCCGCAGTAGACTTATGCGGCGCAGGGCCAGTCAGGACAGGACGATTTTTTCCAGCGCCGGACGGTTGCGGATGATCAATGTCGATCCCTTGAGCTGGAGCAACTGTCTTTTCTTGAATTCGGAGAACAGCCGGCTGACGGTCTCGCGTGTGGTGCCGATGATCTCGGCGATTTCCTCGTGCGTCAAGGTCAGCTTTACCTGCGTGCCGTTGTCACCATTCGCCGACTTAGGGCTCCATGACAGCAGCAGCTTGGCGAATTTCTCCGAGGGAGAAGTCGCCAGTCCGAGTGTCCGGATCTCCTCGTACGCCGTGTAGTAGTTCCGGCTCAGTTGCTCGGCAACCCGCAAGGCCACCTCACCGTGGTCCTTGAGGAACTGAAGCAACGATTCGCGAGGAATGAAGTTGGCCTGGCCGGGCTCCATCATTTCGGCGGTGACTTCGTAGGGGCGATTCGAAATCACCGAGTTGAGGCCGAGTACATCGCCGGCGTCGGATAGCTTGGTGATGATGGTCTTGCCCTCGCGCGATGACGTCGACAGTTTCGCCTTGCCGGCGCATAGCACGAATACACCGCGCGGTTGCTGTCCTTCGATAAACAGCATCGCGCCTTTGGGATACACGGCGGTAGATTTGATTTCGTTAAGGCGTTGCCCGGCGTGAATCGACAGATTACAGAAAATATGTTCTTCGCGAACCGGACAAGTAAGGCAATTATCAAGAATATTAAGGCCGTAAGGGGCGCGCATTTTGCTGCACCTCCTCGTCGATTAGAGTGCACCTGCGCACTTTTGTGTGTGACTGCCATCACATGCCCGTGTGATTGTGCATATGTGCTTTCAATGCAAGCAGATAGAACACTTGCGAAGAATAGTATTGTTGCAAAGCGCATCGCGTTTCCCGCGCGAACTCTATCCTTATGAAAAAATGACGGCATCTGCCGGAGGGCATCCGTGAGCCAGTTGTCGAGTCCGCCCGTAGCCTCTGCTGTTGGAAAAATCTACAGTGCTCCTCCGCCCGCGCGCGGGGCGCTCGAACCACTGTTTCTTCCTCGCTCCGTGGCTGTGATTGGAGCCACAGACCGCCCGGGCACCGTCGGCCGAAGCGTTGTAGCCAACCTGCTCGAGAGCAAATTCCCACTGAAGATTTATCCCATCAACCCCAGTCATCCCGAAGTCGCAGGAACCAAAACCGAGAAACATGTTGCTGATGTTACGGGAGGAGTTGACCTGGCCCTGGTCGTCACGCCTGCACAAACGGTTCCGCAGATTATTGGCGAATGCGTCGATGCGGGCGTGAAATCTGCCGTGGTCATTTCTGCCGGGTTTCGTGAACAGGGATCGGACGGGGCGAGGCTGGAGGAGGAAATCCGGAAGCATTTGCAGCGCGGGTCGCTGCGCCTGATCGGGCCGAACTGCATGGGATTCATGAATCCGACGATTGGATTGAACGCCACGTTCGCGAAATCGATGCCGCAGAAAGGCAGCGTCGCGTTCCTCAGCCAAAGTGGCGCGTTGCAGACCGCGATTCTCGACTGGAGCGAAAAGGAGCACGTCGGTTTCAGCGCGATCGTTTCGACCGGCTCGATGCTCGATGTTGGATGGGGTGATCTCATCTACTACTTTGGGGATGATCCCCACACCAAGAGCATTCTCGTTTACATGGAATCTGTCGGCGATGCCCGCTCGTTCCTGGCAGCAGCCCGGGAAATCGCGTTGAGCAAGCCCATCATCGTCATTAAAGCCGGACGTTCGGAAGCGGCCTCGCGCGCGGCCGCCTCGCATACGGGAGCCCTCACCGGCAGTGACGACGTTCTGGACGCGGCGTTTCGCCGATGCGGCGTGCTGCGCGTGCAGAACATCGCGGACCTGTTCTACATGGCAGAAACGCTGAGCAAGCAGCCGCGTCCGCGCGGGCCGCGACTCAGCATCGTCACCAATGCCGGCGGGCCTGGCGTTCTGGCGACGGACGCCCTGATGGCCACTAGCGGCGAATTGACGACGCTTTCCCATGCGACGCTCGAGGAGTTGGATGGATTTCTGTCGCCACATTGGAGCCGCAACAATCCCGTCGACGTTCTGGCGGACGCCAACGCCGAGCGATTCGTAAAGGCAGTTGACATTGTGTCGAGGGATCCTGCGAGCGATGGTCTGCTGGCGATCATTGCGCCTCAGGGTCTTGCGGATCCGACTTCCGCGGCCAGAGAGATGGTGAAATGCGCGCATACGTCGGGGAAACCGCTGCTGGCGAGCTGGATGGGCGGCGACGGCGTGGCTGAAGGAACAGCGATTCTGAATACAGCGGGCATCCCGACCTTTTCGTATCCGGATACGGCCGCCCGCGCGTTCACCTATATGTGGCGATATACCTACAATCTCCGCGGACTTTATGAAACCCCCTCGATGATCGAAGGGCCCGAGCCTGCGGTTGAAGCACGCAAGAAAGTTACGGAATTGATCCCGCAAATGCGGAGCGCCGGGCGCACGCTGCTGAATGAGTTCGAAGCCAAGCAGGTGCTTGCAGCCTACGGCATTCCGGTTGTGGAGACGCGAGCCGCCGACAACGAGGAGCAAGCGGTTGCAACCGCATCTGCGATCGGCTATCCGGTGGCGTTGAAGCTTCTTTCGAACACGATCGCGCACAAGACCGACGTGGACGGCGTGCGCCTGGGCCTGCAAAACGAAGAGCAGGTGCGCGGCGCATTTCGATCGATACGCGCGGCGGTTACGGAAAAAGCAGGCACGGAACATTTCCTAGGCGTGACCGTCCAGCCCATGGTTCGCCGTGACGGATACGAACTGATTCTTGGCAGTTCCATCGATGCCCAATTCGGCCCGGTCGTCCTGTTCGGGTCCGGCGGGGTAATGGTGGAGGTTTATCGCGATCGCGCTTTGGCGCTGCCGCCGCTGAATACGACACTCGCGCAACGGCTGATGGAGCAGACGAAGATTTTCGCGGCACTGAATGGTGTTCGCGGCCGAAAACCAGTGGATCTGTCAGCGCTGGAGCAAGTGTTGGTTCGCTTCAGCCAGCTCGTTCTGGAACAGCCATGGATCAAAGAAATTGACATCAACCCCCTGCTTGCGACTCCGGATCACGTGCTGGCACTCGACGCCCGCATCGTGGTTCACGATTCGAGTATGACCGCCGAGAAACTGCCGCGTGCGGCCATTCGTCCGTATCCAGCGCAATACGTGTGGAATTGGAAGTTGAAGGATGGCACCCCGGTTACGATTCGTCCGATTCGCCCTGAGGACGAACCGCTAATGGTGCAGTTCCACCATACGCTGTCGGAACGCAGCGTCTACCTTCGCTACTTCTGTTCTCTGAGCCTGAGCACCAGGGTCGAACACGAGCGGCTGGTACGAATCTGTTTCGGCAGTTACGATCGCGGGTTTGCGCTGGTCGCGGACCACACGAATCCAGAAACGGGTCAGCATGAGGTGCTGGGAGTCGGCCGCTTCAGCGCGATCCATCGCGGCGAGGCTGAAGCAGCGGTTCTTGTATCCGATAAATGGCAGAGCCGCGGCTTGGGCACGGAGCTTCTGGCGGGTGTGGCTCGCGTGGCGCGCGAAGAGAAGTTCAAGCGCCTCGTAGGTGAGATCTTGCGCGACAACCTTCCCACGCAAGCAATTTTCAAGAAAGCAGGCTTCAAGCTGCGCACGATGGAAGATCCGTCGTCAGTGTCGGCTGTACTAGAATTGTAGGGCGAGAACCTTTGGAACAGGTGACCTCCCGGCGCCTGACTTGGGCCCCCTCTTTTCCTCTTCCCCTGCAACCCCCGAGAAGAGTTCGTGATTTGATGTAACATCCCGTGGGTGTTGAAAAAGTCTGTGATTGCAGGGGGCTGTTTCAGTCTGGCGTGGTGTTGCTG
>Ga0207693_10000163_pt1 | contig 59871 bp, 47 predicted proteins | sample LARL81metaG_FD_184347 | JGI IMG/M metagenome (GOLD analysis project Ga0207693, IMG submission 184347) | Corn, switchgrass and miscanthus rhizosphere microbial communities from Kellogg Biological Station, Michigan, USA - LAR L8-1 metaG... | ecosystem: Host-associated > Plants > Roots >... | reverse complement strand
TGGCGCGTCTCGCCGCGAAGAATGTCGCCGCAGGCGCGGGGCCGTTCTTCTGCGGCGCTGGCGCCTACAAGCATCACATTCCGGCCGCCGTCGACCATCTCATTCAACGCTCCGAGTTTCTCACCTCCTACACGCCCTACCAGCCGGAGATCGCGCAGGGCACGCTGCAATACATGTTCGAGTTCCAAACTCAGGTCGCGCTCCTGACCGGAATGGAAGTCGCCAACGCCTCGCTCTATGACGGCTCGACCGCCACCGCCGAAGCCGTGCTGATGGCGCAACGCATTACGCGGCGGCCGAAGGCGATCCTTTCCGGCGGACTGCATCCGCACTATTCCGAGACGGTCGAGACCATGGCCGAATTGTCCGGCCAAGTCGTGCGCGCCAAAGCGACGCCCGGCAAACCCGATGACGTCATCGCCCTCATCGACGACATGACCGCTTGCGTCGTGGTGCAGAGTCCTGACGTTTTCGGTCTGATCCGCGATTTGAAACCCATCGCTCAGGCCGCGCATGCCAAGGGTGCGCTCCTGATCGCCGTCGTCACCGAGATCATTTCGCTCGGCCTTCTCGAAGCGCCGGGAATGCAAGATGTCGACATCGTCGCGGCCGAGGGTCAGTCGCTCGGCAACGGACTTAATTTCGGCGGTCCCTATGTCGGCTTGTTCGCGACGAAGGAAAAATATCTTCGCCAGGTTCCCGGACGCTTGACCGGTGAAACTGTCGATGCCGAAGGCAAGCGCGGCTATGTCCTCACGCTTTCGACGCGCGAACAACATATCCGCCGCGAGAAGGCGACGAGCAACATCTGCACCAACTCAGGCCTATGCTGTCTCGCCTTCACCATCCATCTGTCGCTGCTCGGCGAAGAGGGGCTGACGCGCCTGGCGCGGATCAATCACGCCAAGGCCTGCGCACTCGCCGACCGGCTCGCAAAGGTGAAGGGCGTCGAACTCATCACGCCCGCCTTCTTCAACGAATTCACCGTGAAGCTTGCAAAGCCTGCGGCCGCCGTCGTCGAAACGCTCGCGCGCAAGGGCATTCTCGCGGGCGTGCCGGCGTCACGCCTGATGCCGCATGATCCAGGCGTGCGCGATCTGTTGATCGTGGCCGTCGCCGAGACCTCGACCGACGAGGATTGCGAAGCTTTGGCCAAGGCGCTTTCGGAGGTCCTCGCATGACCATGAACAATCAGGGCCGCCCCTCCGCCGCAGGCGCGAGCGCCTCCCGAGAACTGCCGACCATTTCGGGCGATCGCGGACTCGATCATGAAGAGCCGCTGCTCTTCGAGCTTGGCCGTGACGGCATGACCGGTGTCGATCTGCCGAACGTTCAACTTTCCGACACGCGGCTTGCCGGCATGCGGCGCAAGCGCGAAATCGGACTTCCCGGACTCTCCGAGCCGGAAGTGGTGCGCCACTATGTGCGGCTTTCGCGCATGAACTATGCGATCGACGCGGGACTTTATCCGCTCGGCTCGTGCACGATGAAGCACAATCCGCGCTTGAACGAAAAGGTGGCGCGGCTGCCTGGATTCGGCGATCTCCATCCGCTCGGTCCGCAATCGAGCGTGCAGGGCGCCCTCGAACTCATCTCGGAACTGATGAACTGGCTCACCACCTTGACCGGCATGCCGGCGGTGGCGATGTCGCCCAAGGCCGGCGCGCATGGTGAACTCTGCGGCCTCCTTGCGATCCGCGCCGCCATCGCCGCGCGCGGCGAGACGCGCAAGCGCATCCTGGTGCCGGAATCGGCGCACGGCACCAATCCCGCGACCGCGGCGTTCGCCGGTTTCACCATCGACGAGGTGAAGGGCACGCCCGACGGGCACGTCGACATGATGGAGCTCGAAGGCAAACTCGCGCCCGATGTCGCCGCGATCATGCTGACGAACCCGAACACCTGTGGCCTTTTCGAGCGCGACATTCGCCACATGGCGGACGCGACGCACAAGGCGGGCGCCTACTTCTATTGCGACGGCGCGAATTTCAACGCCATCGCCGGCCGCGTGCGGCCGGGCGATCTGGGCATCGATGCGATGCACATCAATCTCCACAAAACGTTCTCGACGCCGCATGGCGGCGGCGGACCCGGCGCCGGCCCGGTGGTGCTGTCGGCGGCGCTGGCACCCTTCGCGCCGCTGCCGCTTCTCGTCCACGATGCGGACGGATTGCGCCTGATCGAGGATCGCGACCAGCTTCCCGCCGGCGCCAAACCCTTCGGCCGCATGTGTGCCTTCCACGGCCAAATGGGCATGTTCGTACGCGCGCTGGCCTACATGCTCTCCCATGGCCGCGACGGCGTGCGCCAGGCAAGCGAGGACGCAGTGCTCTCCGCCAACTATATTCTCGCCTCCCTCAAGGACGTGATGAGCGCGCCCTATGGCGACGGCCCTTGCATGCACGAGGCGCTGTTCGACGACAGCTTTCTCGAAGGCTCGGGCGTGACGACGCTCGACTTCGCCAAAGCGATGATCGACGAAGGCTATCACCCGATGACGATGTATTTCCCGCTTGTCGTCCATGGCGCGATGCTGATCGAGCCGACGGAGTCTGAATCGAAGGAATCGCTCGACCGTTTCATCCATGTGTTGCGCGAACTGGCGCTCGAAGCCGCAGCCAAGAACACCGCGCGCTTCGAAGGCGCGCCGCACTTTGCACCGCGCCGCCGCCTCGACGAAACCGCCGCCGCGCGCAAGCCCGTGCTGCGCTGGAAGCGCAAGGACCTGCCGCAGGCGGCGGAATAAAAAACCCCCGTCCGGTACATCCGCGGGCGGGGGCTGAAGTTATGTCCTAGGAGGCACGGTCCGCTTCGAAAACCAACGCATCGCAGCGGGGACAAATTCAAACACGCACGGTCACATTCAACTCGGCACCGGCAGGACCAGCGACAGGCTCACCGCAAGCAAGGCGAGCATGAAGACGATCAGCTTGGGCATGTCTCGTTCCGATACAGACACCCCTTTCGTCGCAATCTCTGTGCCTGTGGCGGAATAGCGCGGTTTTCTGCGCACGGCGTCCGGCCGTGGCCCGGAACGCGCCATGGTAACCATGCGCGCGTCGTTCGTGACGGCGCTCCTCGAAGACGCAAATGTCGGGATATAGCGCAATTGGTGATTTGACCGACTCGGTTCAAGAGCCGCTTGATATTTTATCAAATAAATCTTTGAAAAATTTCGGCGGCCGCAACTTATCCAACAAGTGTGACAACGTCTGCCGCCGAAACCGCGGAAATATTTCTCGTAAACGTTGGATAAGTTCGGCGCCCCCCACTTCGTCAGCGACAGTCTTTATGGGTCGCCCGGACAAGCCGGGCGATGACGTTGGGGCGAAAGGAGAGGGTGCGGAACAGCGCGGTATTCCGTGTCTCGGCCGCAAAGTTTCAGGCTACGCGACGGGAAGCTCGCGCTGTTGGATTAGTAGTGCTGCCGTATCGAAGAAGGATTGCGCTTCGAGTATTTTGCCGTTGCGTATCCGCCAGCGGAACGCGATCTCGAATTGGATCAGTTTGCGCTCGATTTCGTGCACACCCGGCGGAACATAACTTCCATCCACATCAAACAAGCCCCACACGATTTCGCCTCTCGAAACGATTTCTTTCGCGAGGTAGCGCCGGAAGAAGTAGTTGGTGGAGAGTGTCGACAGAAGCGTGAGGACGTTCGCCCGGCCCCGGTAAACGCCACCGAAGCGAAACGTTCCGTTATCGCAAGACGACGCAGACTTCCAGATGACGTTTTCGTCGAGTGCTTCGCGAACGGGCCCTACGTCGGCCTCGCCCCATGCCTCGATCACGGTCTTCATAAGCTGCTCTTCGGGAGTCATGCTGCGCCAGTACGATGTGCACACGGTAAATTATGAGGCGAAGGGTTAGCGCCAGATTAACTCTGGCGCCGCCGATCAATTAGCTCTCGAAGGAATTCAGGCCGCGGACAGATTTCCCTCAATACGGCGATTGTCCTCAGCTGCAGCCGCTCGTCGAACCGCAGGTATTGCACTTCATGCAGGTGCCATTGCGCACCAAGGTGAAGTTCCCGCAACCGCCGCACGCGTCGCCTTCATAGCCTCTGAGTCGCGCTTCCGCGGCGCGCTTGGCCTGCAGCTCGCGCGCCCTGCCGGCGCGTTCCGCCGATTCATGGGCGCGGGCCTTGAGCTGCGAACCCAGCGAATCGACCATGTCGCCGACCGGGTTCGAGGCCTCGAGCACGCCGGCGCGAATCTGGCTCAAGGCATCGCTCACGACGGCCTCGTCGACCGTGAGGAAGGATTGTTCGGCGCCATGTTCCTCATCCTCATGCTCGTGGTGATGGGCGTGGTCTTCCATCATCTTCGGCTGCGCTCCGCCGCGCACCACGGCGATGGAGCGCTGTAGCCGCCCGCGGACATAGCCGCTCGAGGTTACGCTCTTCACCGCTTGGACGACTTCGCGCGTGCGATCGTCATGACTGCCGTCGTCGATGCCGCCGCCGACATCTTCGTCCTCGGCGGGATGGACATGGGCGAGGTCGCTGCGGTCGAGATAGGAGACGGCGAGCTCGCGGAAGATGTAGTCGAGCACGCTGGTGGCGTTCTTGATCGAATCGTTGCCGAGCACCATGCCGGCCGGCTCGAAACGCGTGAAGGTGAAGGCTTCCACGAATTCTTCGAGCGGCACGCCGTATTGCAGTCCGACCGAGATGGCGATGGCGAAACCGTCCATCAGCGAGCGGAATGCGGCGCCGTCCTTGTGCATGTCGATGAAGATCTCGCCGAGCCGGCCGTCTTCATATTCGCCGGTGCGCAGATAGACCTTGTGTCCGCCGACGATCGCCTTCTGGGTATAGCCCTTGCGGCGTTGCGGCAACTTCTCGCGCTCGTGGGCGTGGATGTGCTCGACGACTTTCTCGACGATGCGCTCGGTGATCACCGTGGTGCGCTGCGCGGGCGTGAGTTCTTCGGCCTCGTCCTCTTCGTCGTCGAACTGGAAGACCTGACTCGCCAGCGGCTGGCTGAGCTTGGAGCCGTCGCGATAGAGCGCGTTGGCCTTGAGCCCCAGACGCCAGGAGAGCAGGTAGCTCTCGCCGCATTCTTTCACCGTCGCGCTGTTGGGCATGTTGATGGTCTTGGAGATCGCGCCCGAGATGAAGGGCTGGACCGCTGCCATCATATGGATGTGGCTTTCAACCGAAAGTGCCCGCTTGCCGATGCGTCCGCACGGATTGGCGCAGTCGAAGACGGAAAGATGCTCGTCGCGCAGATAGGGCGCGCCTTCGAGCGTCATGGCGCCGCAGACATGCAGGTTGGCGGCATCGATGTCGGCGCGGCTGAAGCCGAGAGTCTTCAACATGTCGAAGTCGGCCGCATCGAGCGTGGCGGCATCGAGTTTCAATACAGCGGTGCAGAATTCGCTGCCGAGCGTCCACTTGTTGAAAACAAAGCGGATGTCGAAGGCGGATTCGAGCGCGCCTTCGATTGCCGTGAGCTGATCCTCGCCGAAGCCTTTGGCGCGCAGTGAATCGTGATTGAGCGCGCCCGGATAGCCGTCAAGCGTGCCGTGACCGACGGCATAGGCGACGATCTCGTCGATTTCGTGCTGCGTGTATTGCAGCGTCTGCAACGCTTCCGGCACGCAGCGGTTGATGATCTTGAAGTAGCCGCCGCCGGCGAGCTTCTTGAATTTCACCAGCGCGAAGTCGGGCTCGACGCCGGTGGTGTCGCAATCCATGACGAGACCGATCGTGCCGGTCGGCGCGATGACTGTCGCTTGCGCATTGCGATAGCCGAAGCCTTCACCGAGCGCGACGGCATCGTCCCAGGCGCGCCTGGCTGCCTCCGCGAGTGCCGGATTGGCGATGGCCACGAGATCGAGCGGCACGGGATTCGTCGCGAGTCCTTCATAGCCCGACTTCTCGCCATGGGCGGCGCGGCGATGGTTGCGCATGACGCGCAGCATGTGATCGCGATTGGCGCCGAATTCGGGGAAGGGGCCGAGCTCGCCGGCCATCTCGGCCGACGTCGCATAGGAAACGCCGGTCATGACGGCTGAGATGGCACCGGCGATGGCGCGACCTTCGCGACTGTCATAGGAGATGCCTGCGGCCATCAAGAGGCCACCGATATTGGCGAATCCGAGTCCGAGCGTGCGGTAGTCGTAGGAGAGCTGTGCGATTTCCTTTGACGGAAACTGCGCCATCATGACCGAGATCTCGAGCACGATGGTCCACAGGCGCACGCCATGCTCGAACGCGGCGACATCAAAGACTTTGGCGCCGCCATCCTGATCCTTGCGGAACTGCATCAAATTCAGCGAGGCGAGATTGCACGCCGTGTCGTCGAGGAACATGTATTCCGAGCACGGATTGGAGGCGCGAATGGCGCCGCCGGCCGGGCAGGTATGCCAGTCGTTAATCGTCGAATGAAACTGGATGCCGGGATCGGCGCAGGCCCAGGCGGAGTAGGAGATCTTCTCCCACAATTCGCGGGCCTTGACGGTCTTGGCGATTTTGCCGGAACCGCGATAGGTGAGGTTCCAATCCTGATCATCGAGCACGGCGGTCAGGAACTCGTCGGTGACGCGCACCGAATTGTTTGAGTTCTGACCCGAGACGGTCAGATAGGCTTCCGAATCCCAATCCGTGTCGTAGGACTTGAACTCCATCTCCTTGTAGCCCTGCTTGGCGAAGGAGATGACGCGTTCGATGTAATTGTCGGGGATCATCGCCTTGCGCGCGGCCTTGATCTCGCGCCGTAGTGCGGGGTTCTTTTTCGGATCGAAGCAATCGTCATTGGAGCCTTCGCAATTGATGCAGGCCTTCATGACGAGCTTTAGATGCTTCTCGGCGAGCTTCGAGCCGGCCACCATGGCGGCGACCTTCTGTTCCTCGACCACCTTCCAGTCGATGAAGGTCTCGATGTCGGGATGATCGACATCGACGATGACCATTTTCGCGGCGCGCCGCGTCGTACCGCCAGACTTGATGGCACCCGCCGCGCGATCGCCGATCTTGAGAAAGCTCATCAACCCGGACGACTTGCCGCCGCCCGACAGTTTCTCGTTCTCCCCGCGCAGCGAGGAGAAATTCGTGCCCGTGCCCGAACCGTATTTGAAGAGGCGCGCCTCGCGCGTCCAAAGATCCATGATGCCGCCGTCGTTGACGAGATCGTCGGCCACCGACTGGATGAAACAGGCATGCGGTTGGGGATGCTCGTAGGACGAGGCGGACTTCGTCAGCTGCGCGGTCGTCGGGTCGACATAATAGTGCCCCTGGCTCGGTCCATCGATGCCGTAGGCCCAGTGCAAGCCGGTGTTGAACCATTGCGGTGAATTGGGTGCGGCCTTTTGAGTCGCGAGCATGTAGGCGAGCTCGTCGCGAAACGCGCGCGCGTCGGCTTCCGAGTCGAAATAGCCGCCCTTCCAGCCCCAATAGGTCCAGGTGCCAGCCAGCCGGTCGAACACCTGCTTGGCGGAGTGCTCGCCTGTTGTCGCCTCACCGGCGGCCGTTTGACGCCAGAGGAATTCCGGAACGCCTTCTTCGGGGACAGGCTTGAGGGCTGTGGGAATTCCTGCCTTGCGGAAATATTTTTGCGCCAGCACGTCACAAGCGACCTGGCTCCATTCGGCCGGCACTTCGATATCGGATTGGAAGAAGACGATGGAGCCGTCAGGGTTTCGGATCTCGCTGGTCGCCACGCGGAAATCGATACCTTCGTAGGCGGAACGGCCATCGACCGTGAACTGACGGTGAATGCGCATGGAACTATCCCCGGATATTTGTTGCGGCCCCTTCCACCGCTGCGCGGCACCGCTTCGGGGACAGTTTTCCCACCACCGGGCGCATGCCTATCAGGCAGCAGCCTCGGCGGGAGGTTGGATTTCGTCCGCCAGATTTGGTGTCGCGATCAGCGACAGGCGCTAAGTATGGGCACCGTTCAAAAGCGGACGCAAGGACGAAGTGGTAAACGAAACCTTACCCACCATATCTTGTAGGCATTCGAAGGCGCGTTTTTCTGGGGAAAAGATCGAGTCAAGCGGTTAACGGGAATCGCGCAGAAAATATTTTCGCTTTCGTGACACTGCACACCACCGACCGGGTTTTGGATTGTTTGTGGATGGCGGGGAACTTTGCCATCCGGAGCGCCGGTCACAGTGTCGCCCCGCTGTCGATGGCGCGTTTGCCGCTTGCCTCCTATATTCCGGCCGCGAATCCGAGATCCGACCTGAACCGCATGTCCTTCTTTCGTATGATCTTTGCCTGGTGGCACCACGCGACGTTCGGCACGCTGCTAACGATCTTGATTTCCGGCACTTACGTCGGCACCGACAAATTCGGCAATCGCTACTATCAGTCGAAAAAAGGTAAGCGTCGTTGGGTGACGTACGCCGGAACCGTTGAGGCCAGCCGTGTGCCGCCCGATTGGCATGGCTGGTTGCATCACACGTATGAAGATCCGCCGACCAAGGCGCCGTTCAAGGAGAATTCCTGGGAGAAAGAGCACGCGCCGAATCTCACGGGAACGGCCGGCGCCTACCGCCCCGACGGCAGCCTGTCCAAAGGCGGCGTGCGCCCGCCGGCCACCGGCGACTATCAAGCGTGGAAGCCGGAGTAGGCATGAGCAGCAACAATACGGTCGAGACGATTATCGGAGCGATCGTCGTGGCGGTCGCAGCCGCCTTTCTTTATTTTACCTACACCAGCACGAGTGCGGGCAGTCTCAGCGGCTACGAGATCACTGCGCGCATGCCCAGAGTCGATGGCCTGGCGACCGGCACCGACGTGCGTCTCTCGGGAATCAAAGTCGGTGCGGTGAACGCGCTGACGCTCGACCCCAAAACGTATCTGGTGACCGTGCATATGAATATTCGAAGCGACGTGCAGGTGCCTGAGGACTCGTCGCTGCTGGTGACGTCGTCGGGACTGCTCGGCGGTTCTTATCTCTCCATCTCACCGGGCGGCAGCGACAAGATGATTCAAGCCGGCGGCGCAATCAGCAATGTGCAGGGCTCGGTCGATCTCATGGGGCTTGTCGGTCGCTTCATCGGCAATGGCAGCGGTCAAAATAACGGCCAGAACAACGGTCAGAACAATCACCCCAATAATGCTCCGAATAACGGACAGAACAACGCACCGAAACCGCCGGCCGGAAAATGATGCGCGCTTGGTTAGTGGTCATATGGGTTGGGATGTTCGCGGGCGGCGCGCTCGCGGCGACGCACGTGGTCGTTCCGGCAGCGAAGCCTGCAAGTGGCGCGCCCGTCGATGCCACAGTACCGCCCACGACCGCGCCGCCGACGCCAACCGGTCCGCTGGAACTGATCATGCGCGGGCTCGACAAGATTTCCGGCCGCTCGACGACATTGGTGGCGCCAATCGGAAAGCCGATCCATTACGCTACGCTGACGATCACGGCGCACTACTGCTATTCGACGCCGCCGACCGAAACGCCGGAGACAGCCGCCTTCGTCCAGATCGACGATCATCGCCCCGACCAGCCCGGGCGTCGCGTTTTTTCCGGCTGGATGTACGCCTCGAGCCCCGGCCTGCACGGCATGGAGCATCCGCTCTATGACGTCTGGGTGATGACTTGCAAAGCAAGTGCGCCTGGCCAGACCATCGCCGTGGGACCGCTCAAACCTGTCAAGCCGGTGTCACCGGATTCCACCGACAACGAAAAGCCCACGGCGCTGCCCGACGACGCCGGCCAATAGGCCGGGTGGGCAAGCGCGCTGCGCAACCGCGCCAAATAACTCGCCTGCGAAATTTCAATCGCGCCGAACTGTGCCAGATGCTTGGTCAGGAACTGCGTATCGAGAAGGACATAGCCGCCGGCCTTCAACCGCGCCATCAAGTGCACCAGTGCCACCTTGCTGGCATCGCGTTGACGCGAAAACATGCTCTCGCCGAAGAAGGCTCCGCCCAGACTGACACCGTAGAGTCCTCCGGCCAACGTGCCGTCATGCCAGCATTCGATCGAGTGTGCGTGGCCGGCCGCATGCAGCGACGTGTAGAGACGCACGATCTCGGCGTTGATCCAGGTGCTGGGCCGGCCCTCGTCGGATTGGGCGCAGCCGCGGATCACGTCTGTGAACGCCGTGTCGGACGTGACGCGAAAGCGATCGCTGCGCACCGTGCGCGCCAGTCGCTTTGGAATGTGAAACGAGTCGAACGGAATGACGCCGCGCCGTTCGGGTGAGACCCAGTAGAGGTCCGGCGCGTCGCCGCGCTCGGCCATCGGAAAGATGCCTTGCGCATAGGCGTGCAGGACGATTTCCGGCGTGAGCGGCGCTGAACCGTGCATAGCACAGCATAGCGCCGGCGGCGTCAGCCGATAAGGCCATCCGCCGCCGCCATGTCGACCAGTTGGCGCGATCTAAAGTCTGTCGGACTTGACCAGCGCCCAGGGACCAGGACCGGCCGCTGCGATGAAGAGAAAGACGAAGCAAAACAGGATCGCCGCGTCACCGCCGTTCACCGCGGGGAAAAATCCACCGCGCGCGAAGTGGCCAAGCCAATAGGCAATCGCCATTTCGCCCGAACAGATGAATGCAGCGATACGCGTGAATATTCCCAATGCGACGAGCGCGCCGCCGACGAGCTCAATGCAAGCCGCCGTCATGAGGACGGGAATGAAGTTGGCCGGTACGCCCGCCATCATCGCTGGCGGTAGCGGCGGAAAGTGGAACAACTTCTGCATACCGTGTTCCAGGAACAGCAGTCCCGCGACGATGCGCAGTACGCTGAGAAGTTGCGGCTGATATTTCGAAAGCCAGGCCATCCGTGTTTCCCCCTCTGTGATTCACTTTTAGAGCTTAGCAGCGTCGTCGAGGGTGCGCAGGTCCGGCGCATCCTCCTTGAGAGCTGTGCCTGTGAGTCGAAGGCGCCTGCTCTCGGTGACCAGCCATGCCAGGCGGTGCACCGCGTCGCCGAGCGAAAGGCCGCCTGGACGAACATTGGAGATGCAATTGCGGTCGGAATCCCGCGTCACACCGGGGCGCGGCGCAAAGGTGAGATAGAGCCCGACCGCATCGGCCGCGCTCAAACCGGGACGCTCGCCGATGAGCACGACGCAAAGCTCGGCTCCCAGCGCGTCTGCGATTTCGTCGCCGATGGCGACGCGCCCGCCGCTGACGACGGCGACGGGTGCCCAGTCGAGCGCGGGCAGAGCGGCCAGGATGAGATTTGCCAGCGCGGCACCGTGCGCATGAATCGCCGGTGATGAAAGGCCATCGGCGATGACAAGCACAGAGTCATATCGTCCGCGATGAAGACGCTTGCGCGACGCTGGGCTCAGCCTGCGACCGGCATCGGGATTCATCAGATAGGTTTCGCGCTCGACCGCGTCGGTGGCGAGCAGCAGCGTGTCCGGTCGGTCCAGGGCAGCAGCGACGGCGGGTGCGTCGAAGGGCTGCAACACTGCGTCGCGCGCGCGAGCATGTGCAAGCTGGAATTCGAGCACGCGCCTGGTCGGCATGCCGTTGCCGACACGGCCGAGCGCGACCCGCGCCGGCGTGTGCGCGGCGAGGGCGTGCCACTTGTCGCGTTCGCTCATGTGCGCGCCGCGAAATCGAGCAGGCGTTGCGCACCGCTGCCGGCAAGGCGTGGGCGAATTCGCGCATGTTCGTCCATGATTCCCATGCTCATGAGCCACGCTTCGAATTCCGGCGCCGGGCGCAACTTCAACGCGTCTCGGACATACAGCGCGTCGTGAAATGAGGTGCTTTGATAGGAGAGCATGACGTCGTCGGCGCCGGGCACGCCCATGACATAGGTGCAGCCGGCGACTGCGAGCAGCGTCAACAGATTGTCCATGTCGTCCTGATCCGCATCGGCATGGTTGGTGTAGCAAACGTCGACACCCATCGGCAGCCCCAGCAGCTTGCCGCAGAAATGATCTTCGAGGCCGGCGCGAATGATCTCCTTGCCGTTGAAGAGATATTCCGGACCAATAAAGCCGACGACGGTGTTCACCAGCAGCGGCTTGAAGTGCCGCGCGACGGCATAGGCGCGCGCCTCCATCGTCTGCTGATCGACGCCGTGATGGGCGTTGGCGGAGAGCGCAGCGCCCTGACCAGTTTCGAAGTACATCACATTGTCGCCGAGCGTGCCGCGTTTCAGCGCCAGCGCGGCATCGCGTGCCTCCTGCAGCACGGAAAGGTCGATGCCGAAGCTCTTGTTGGCCGCTTCGCTGCCGGCGATCGACTGGAACACAAGATCGACCGGCGCGCCTTGCTCGATCGCGCGCAACGTGGTCGTGACGTGGGACAGCACGCAGGATTGCGTGGGAACGCTCCAGCGGCGGCGGATTTCGTCCACCAGCGAAAGCAGGTTTGCCACCGTCGCGACATTGTCCGTTGCCGGATTGATGCCGATGACGGCGTCGCCGCTGCCGTAGAGCAAGCCATCGACGATAGAGGCGGCGATGCCCCTGGCATCGTCGGTTGGATGGTTCGGTTGCAGGCGCGTGGAAAGCCGGCCGGCGAGGCCGATCGTGTTGTTGAAGCGCGTCACGACGCGAACCTTGCGTGCCGCGGCGATTAGGTCCTGGTTGCGCATCAGTTTGGAAACCGCGGCCGCCATTTCCGGAGTGAGTCCCGCCGCGATCGCGCCGAGTGTTTCCTCCGTCGCTTCATCGGACAGCAGCCAGTCGCGAAACGCACCGACCGTCATCGCGCGCAACGGGGCGAAGGCGGACGCATCATGCGTGTCGTGGATCAGGCGCGTGACTTCGTCATCTTCGTAAGGCACGAGCGGATGGTCGAGAAATTCGGGCAACGTCACATCCGCAAGCGCCATGCGCGCGGCGATGCGCTCTTCGCCCGACTTGGCGGCAAACCCTGCCAGCCGATCGCCAGAACGATCCGGCGAGGCGCGCGCCAGGAGCGTCTTCAGATCGTCGAATACGTAGCGTGTAGCGCCAAGGGTCTGCGAGTACGGCATGCAGCCAGCGTTGCGCGGAGGCCGAGGCGGCGCAAGCACTCAATTGTGCCATCACGGCGGGCAGCGAAAAGTGTCGATCTTATGCCGCCGCTCTTTTCGCCAGCCAGCGTTCGAGCCAGTGGATCGAATACTCGCCGTCGATGATGTCCTTCTCGCGCACGAGCTGCTGGAAGAGCGGGATCGTCGTTTCGATGCCGCCGACGACAAGTTCGTCGAGCGCGCGGCGCAGGCGCAACAGACATTCGTTGCGGTTGCGGGCGTGGACGATGAGCTTGCCCGCGAGACTGTCGTAATAGGGCGGAATGCGATAGCCGGAATAGATCGCGGAATCGAAACGCACGCCAAGTCCGCCGGGCGTATGAAACTGGCTGATGGTGCCGGGCGAGGGCTGGAAGGTAAACGCGCTCTCGGCATTGATGCGGCACTCGATGGCGTGACCGGAGAATGTGACGTCTTCCTGTTTGATTTCGAGCGCGCCGCCGGCGGCGATGCGGATCTGTTCGCGCACGATGTCGATGCCGGTGAGCGCTTCGGTCACCGGATGCTCGACCTGCAGGCGGGTGTTCATCTCGATGAAATAGAACTGGCCGTCCTCGAACAGGAATTCGATTGTGCCGGCGCCCAGATAGCCGAGCTTCTTGAGCGCACGCGTGACGATGCCGCCGATTTCGTCGCGTTGCGCGGCGTTGAGCGCGGGCGAGCCGGCTTCCTCCCAGACCTTTTGGTGGCGGCGTTGCAGCGAGCAGTCGCGTTCGCCGAGATGAATGACGTTGCCTTGCGCGTCGGCGAGGACCTGGATTTCGATGTGACGCGGATGCTGAAGATATTTCTCCATATAGACCTGGTCATTGCCGAACGCGGCATGGGCTTCGCCCCGCGCCGTTGAAAGCGCGAGCGGCAGATCGGCTTCGCTGAGCGCCACCTTCATGCCGCGCCCGCCGCCGCCTGCCGTCGCCTTGATCAGGACCGGAAAGCCGATGGCGCGCGCGCTGCGCAATGCGTCCTGTCCGTCGCCGACCGCGCCGCCGGAACCCGGCACGGTTGGGATGCCAACCTCCATCATTGCCTTTATGGCGGTGATCTTGTCGCCCATCATGCGGATATGCTCCGGCGTCGGGCCGATGAAGGTGATGCCGTGCTCCTTGACGATTTCGGCGAATTTCGCATTTTCGGAAAGAAAGCCGTAGCCGGGGTGGATCGCCTCGGCGCCCGTGATCTCACAAGCCGCAATAATGGCCGGCATGTTCAAGTAGCTCTGCGCGCTTGCCGGCGGGCCGATGCAGACACTTTCGTCCGCCAGGCGCACGTGCATCGCATCGGCGTCCGCCGTCGAATGCACCGCGACGGTGGAGATGCCCATCTCCTTGCAGGCGCGATTGATGCGAAGCGCGATCTCGCCGCGGTTGGCGATGAGAATCTTTTCGAACATCAGTTGATGATGGCGAGGATCTGGCCGAATTCCACCGGCTGCGCGTCGGCGACGCAAATCTCCGCGATCGTGCCGCTGCGCGGCGCGAGAATCGGATTCATGGTCTTCATCGCTTCGACGACGAAGAGCGTGTCGCCTTCCTTCACGCTCTGTCCGACCTTGATGAAAGGCGCCGCACCGGGTTCGGGCGCGGCGTAGACGGTTCCAACCATCGGTGACGGCACGCCGCCGGGATTGGGGCCCTTGGGCTTTGGCGTTTCCACAGCGGCGGGCGCGGCCACAGGTACCGGTGCAGCAGCCTGCGGAGCCGTTCCACCTGCCTGCCTGGCCACACGAAGACGCGCGCCGTTATGCTCGATCTCGATCTCGCTCAACCCGGTTTCTTTGAGAAGTTCGGCAAGTTCGCGGATTGCGCCGGCGTCAATAAGGCCGTCGTTCGCCTTCGCCTTCGGGCCGTTGCTCAGTCGCGCGCCGAGCGACTTCATGTCTTTCATATTCATGACTGGCCCTTGATGAGCGTCGCCATTGCCTCGACGGCGGCGAGATAGCCTTGCGCACCGAGCCCGACGATCACGCCGTTCGCTACCATGCTCACGAAGGAACGGTGGCGGAAGCGTTCGCGCGCGTGCGGATTGGAGAGATGAACTTCGATGATCGGCTTGTCGAGCGACTTGAGCGCGTCGTAGATCGCAATCGAGGTGTGCGTGTAGGCACCGCCGTTGAGGATGACGCCGCAACCTTTCACGCGCGCTTCCTGAATCCAGTCGATGAGTTGGCCTTCATGGTTTGATTGCCGGAAGACCGTCGTGAAACCATGACTCTTGGCGCGTGCCGCTGCCATGCGCCCGATTTCGGGCAGGGTGGTGCGGCCATAAATCTCCGGCTCACGCGCGCCGAGCAGGTTCAACGTCGGCCCATTGAGGATATAGATCGGCAAAGGCTTGATTTGTTTGGCAGATTTGGCCAAGGGGGCTCCGGGCTGCGGGCGATTCCGCTCCTTATAGTCGCAGGCGGTGGCTACGGGAACACCCCGGCCGGTGCCGAATTTGTTGACTTCCGGCGGGGGCGGGACACGATCTGCTGATCCCAGGGGCGCCTTGCGGCCGGAGCGAAGTCCGCCGCGCGGGGCTGAGATCGGCAAGTGCCGAGTCCCTTAGAACCTGATCCGGCTCGTACCGGCGTAGGGAGCGGATGGCCGTCGAGCCGCCACTCCCATCGAAGTGAAAGACGAGGCAAGCGGCATGACGATGCATGTCACGATCAACGGCGAAGCGAAGCAAGTGAACGGCGTGATGACGCTGAACGAGTTGCTGCTGTTTCTCCGGCTCGATCCGAAGAAGATCGCCGTCGAGCGCAATCTGGAGATCGTGCCACGCTCGAGCTATGCGACGGTGCGCATCGAGGACGGCGACACCTTCGAGATCGTGCATTTCATCGGCGGCGGCAACGCGCCGGTCGAGCCGCTCGACAAGCCCTTCGTCATCGCGGGCAAGAGCTTCCGCTCGCGCCTCATCATCGGCACCGGCAAGTACAAGAACTACGAAGAGAACGCCCGCGCGCTGGAAGCGAGCGGCGCGGAGATCGTCACCGTCGCGGTCAGGCGCGTGAATCTGACTGATCCGAACCAGCCCAAGCTGGTCGATTTCATCGATCCGAAGAAATACACCTACCTGCCGAACACGGCGGGCTGCTTCACGGGCGAAGAAGCGATCCGCACATTGCGTCTGGCGCGCGAGGCTGGCGGCTGGACTCTCGTCAAGCTCGAAGTGCTGGGCGAAAAGAAGCTGCTCTATCCCGACATGCTCGAGACGTTGCGCGCCACCGAGATGCTGAGCAAGGACGGCTTTCAGGTAATGGTCTATTGCAGTGACGACCCCATCCTTGCCAAGCGGCTCGAAGACATGGGCGCGGTGGCGATCATGCCGCTCGCTTCGCCGATCGGCTCCGGCATGGGACTGCAAAGCACCGTGAACATCCGCATGATGATCGCGGATTCGAAGGTGCCCGTGATCGTCGATGCCGGAATCGGAACAGCATCGGATGCGGCGATCGCGATGGAGCTCGGCTGCGACGCGGTCATCTCCAACACCGGCATCGCACAGGCGAAGGACCCCGTGAAGATGGCGGCGGCGATGAAACATGCGGTGGAGGCGGGCAGGCTCGCTTTTCTCGCCGGCCGCATGGCGAAGAAGCCCTACGCCGATCCCTCGAGCCCGCTGACGGGGCTGATTTAGAGGCGAAGTTGCATGAAAGGGACGGCCCTCGTTTTCCGACAAGCTCAGGATGAGGGCCGGTGCAATCCTCATCCTGAGCCCATCGAAGGATGGATGGCGGCGGCGTTGCAGCGAAAATCCTAAACCGGCTTTTCCTTCACGAGGTCCTTGAGATCATCGTCGCCGACGGCGCCGGAGCGCAGGTGGCCGTTGATGACGAAGGCCGGCGTGCCGTCGATCTTGGCCTTCAAGGCGAGCTTGCGCGCGATATCGATTGCCCTGTCGATCTCAGGATCCTGCATGTCTGCTTTCAGCTTGGCGACGTCGAGACCTGCTTTTGCGGCATCAGCGAACACCACATCCTTCGTCACGAGCTCATCCTCGCCCATCAGAGCGAAATGGAAAGCCAAGAACTTGTCGGGCTGTCTGCGTGCCGCCAGGCTGGCGCGCGCCGCGACGATGGAGTCCGGTCCCTTGATGGGAAATTCGATGAAGGAAAACCGCGTGTCATTCTTGTGCGCGTCGAAGAATTTCTTCACGGCCGGGAGCGAGGCTCGGCAATAGGGACAATTGTAGTCGAAGAATTCCACGAGCGACGTCTTGGCGGTTGCGGGGCCGCTGACGAAGGCAATGCGCGGATCGAAGAAGGCCGCCGTGTCGATCCCCCGCATCGCCGCGCGTTGTTCGCGCGCCGTATCTTCCGCGTCCTTGGCCTGGAGTTTGACTTCCATTTCGACCAGGACCTCAGGGTGCTCGAGCAAGTAGTCATGCACCTGTTTTCCGTCGAGCCGTTGCGGCAATAGTCCGAACACCGAAGCCGCAATCATCGGGACCAGCGCTGCGCAAGCCCCCACCAACGCGCTCAAGGCGGCGAGCTTCGCTTGACCGTTCATGAAATTCCTTTGGCGATCAGTGTTGCTGGTTGCGCGCGGCGGGCGCGGCGACGGCGACGATGTCGTTGGCGCGCTGCCAATCTGGCGAACCTTGCGTCAAGCCATGGCGCGCGCGCGTCGCGAACTGTGTCGCCTGCAGCATGGCCCCGGCACTGTAATAGCGCTCCGCCGTCGCCAGATCGGCCATCGGCTCGTTGCCCATCATGCTGTAGGCCTGCGCCGCCTCGTACCAGGCAAAGGAATCGTCGTCTTCCTGCTGCAGCGCGATCTTCAGATTGTCGAGAGCCGGTTTCGCTAGATCGGATCGCTCCGTCGCAAGCTGAGCCGCGGCGAGACCGACACGAAGCTGCGATGCGTTGGGCAAGAGATCGACGCTCTTCTGATACGCGCCTACGCCCAGCAACGGCTTCGCCATGCTGACATAGATCTGGCCCAGCACTTCATAGAAGTAGGGATTGTTCGGCTCGTCCTTGATCAGGCTGTTGATCTCGCTGAGCGCCTTGGGCAGGTCGGGCTTGCGCGAGTACGCCATGGCGCGCGCATAGCGCGCGGGCTTGCTGTTGTCAGTCGGCGGATAGCGATTAAAGATCGCCTGCATCGGCTCGATGTATCCGGCGAGCTTGGCCTGCAGCATTTCATATTGATGCTCGACAGCCGGGTCTTCCGGCACATCCTTGTAAGGCGAGGCCTCGACTTCCGTTTCCAGATTGGCGACGCGATCGCGACCGACGGGGTGGTCGGCGGCGTAGGGATCAATGCGATCCGCCGCCATAGCTTCCTCGTTGGCGAGACGCTGAAACGTCGCCAGCAGTCCGCGCGAGGATTGATGGGTCTTGTCCAAAAGCTTGATGGCGATCTGGTCGGCGGTTGCTTCCTGCACGCGACTGAAAGCGTTGAACTGCGCCTGCGCCACGCCCTGGCCGCCCATCAGGATCAACATGCCGGCCTGGCCGGCGCCGGCCGCGATCGCCGCGATGCCGATCACCATCGACAACAACATCGGAATCATCGCCTTCTCGATAGCCGTGCTGTCACGTGACAAATGGCCGGCGACGATGTGGCCGGTCTCATGCGCCATCACGCCTTTGAGTTCGAGGGAGTTCTTGGCGAACATGATCATGCCGGTCTGGATGAACATGTTCTGTCCTTCGGCAACGAAGGAGTTCACGGTTGGATCGTTGACGAGATAGATGTGCACGCCAGCCGGATCGACTCCGCCGGCGCGCAGCAGAGGATCCTCATAGCTTCTGAGCGCACGTTCCGTTTCGGTGTCGCGCAGCAGCAGAATGCCTTGCGCCGCTGCCGGTGCGGTAAAGGCCGCGAGGCAACCGAAGAAGCCGCAGAAGAAGGCAATGGCGCGCGCGGCACCCGAAACGAACGACTTCATGCGCGCGATGAGTGGCAAAGGGTTGCAAAAAGCCAAGGCTTGAACTCTCCTAACGGTCCCAGCGCCCCCCGTTCGCTCGGGACCGTATGTGGGCGCGCCACGGGCGTCAACGGACGGGACGGCGCGCCTCTCAACCTTCAGGGAAATGTGACATCGATGCTGCGATCACGGGTTCTGGCTTGCGCGACGAGCCTGTTGCTGCTTTCCGCCTGTTCGGTCGATCTCGCTGGTTCTTTGGGAGTAGGCAGCGGCGGCGGCTCAGGAGCCAGAACGGTTGGCTTGGTCGTTGGCGATGAACCGTTCGCGGTGCGTACCGGGGCCGCGATCCTGGCGCAGGGCGGCAGCGCCGTCGACGCAGTCACGGCGACGTATTTCGCACTCGCCGTCACCTATCCCGTTGCTGCAGGCCTTGGCGGCGGCGGCATCTGCATCGTCCACGATGCGACGACTGGACAGAATGAAGAGTTTGATTTCCTGGCGCGCGATGCCAGCGGCGGTGGCGCCTATGCGGTGCCTGGCAGCGTTCGCGGCTTTGCGTTGATGCAAAGCCTCTACGGCGCTGTTCCGTGGCAGCGCGACGTTTCGCCGGGCGAAGGTTATGCGGCTGCGGGGTTTCCCATCTCGCGCGCGCTTTCGCTCCAGCTGGCGCAATCACAAGAAGCGATCCACGCCGACGCCGGTCTGGCGGCCGAATTCCTCGACGACGGCGGAAAGGTGAAGCCGGAAGGCACGGTCGTTTCCAATCCGCAGCTGGCGCAAACGCTTGCGGCGGTGCGAGTTCGCGGCCTCGAGGGCCTCTACAAAGGTGAAGTCGCCGCGCGCATCATTGCCTTTTCGCAATCTCAGGGCGGCGGCATCACCGTCGCCGATTTTGCCGCCAACACGGCCTCGCGTGGCGCGCCGCAAGCGTTGCGCATGGCAAATGCTCTTGTGCTGTTGCCGTCACAGCGCGTGGGAGCGGGTGCGTTTGCCGGTTCGCTGTTCGAGAGTCTCAATCAAGCGCAGTCGACCAACGCAGGCGCCGGCGATTTGCAGGCGTCTGTCGTCTTTGCCGTCAAGCAGGCTCTCAACAAATTCGGCGTCACGAATGTGCCGGGCAATCTGGGCACCACCGGTTTCGCCGCCGTCGATGCGCGGGGCGAAGCCGCCGCCTGCGCCGTCACGATGAACGGTCCGTTCGGTTCGGCGCACAGCGCAACCGGAACCGGCGTCGTCTTGGCGCGCGCGCCGGGATCGGGTCCTGAAGGGGCGGCATCCGCCTTCCTCACGCCGGTGATCGCACTCGAAGGTGAGGGCGGCAGCGTTGCGCTCGCCGGAGCCGGTGCGGGCGGACCGAATGGCGCAGCGGCACTGGGCTACGCGCTCGCGCGCGTGGCAAAGGGCCAGACGCCGGCGAATTCGGCTGACATCCGTTCCACCGGAGTCGCGAACGACACGGTCAACGTCATTGCGTGTCAAAGCGCGATGTGCGTCGCACTGCCCGATCCCGCGGGTCATGGGCTCGGCGCTGCCGGAGACACTGGGCAGTAGAAATTTGTGCAGCGCTAGGTTCGAAAGGCGCGCTGCCACCAACCCTTCTTCGCCGGCTTGTCTTCATCCTTCGGCGTAGTGTCGATTTCGGCAGGCTCTTGCAGCGTCCAGGACGGCGATGATGACGTGTTGGGCGCCACGCGAGGTTCGTCGCTCGGCGTCGTGTCGATATCGTCGCTGACGGGCCCAAAGCGATCCTCGACGGTGACGGGCGCATCGAGCGCTGCTTCGGTAGCGCCGGTATGCGGTGCGCCCGACGAAAACTGGTCGCGATTGCCGCCGCGCCGACCGCGGCGGCGACGCCGTCTGCGGCGCGGACCAGCTTCGCCCGGCGGCCCCGCGAACGCGCCTTCGGCGCGCATGGCTTGCTCATCGTGCGTTGTGGTCTCTGTCGTTGCGTCCGACGGCGCGGCCGCCAGCGCTTCGCCGCCTTCGATCGCGGGGACACCATCCTGGGGCGGAGCGGAGTCGCGCGGCACACCGTTCTGGCGATCGCGGCCACCGCGATTGCGTCCGCCGCGCCGGCGACGCCGGCGCCCGCCTTCGCGCTGGACGGGTTCGCTGCGTTCGGCCGCTGGCTCGTGTTCCGTGGCCATAGTGTCCGCCGCTTCGATCGCTTCGTCTTCTTCGTCGAGTTCCTCTTCCTCGGCGATATCGAGTTCTTCTTCCGGCATCACCGGTTCGCTGACGGCCGCCAAGATCGGACGCGGATAATCTTCCGGATTGCGTTGACCGATGCGCGCGATCTCGAATTCGCCGGCCATCAATTCCGGCTTGGGCTCGAAATTGATCGTGATGCTGTACTCGGCCTCGAGGCGCGCGAGTTCGCGACGCTTCTGGTTCAAGGTGTAAATCGCGACATCGGGCGCGACATGCACCGACAAGCCTTCGGCGCGTTGTTTCTGCGCTTCTTCTTCCAGCCCGCGCAGCACGCGCAGCGATGTGGATTCGACGGAGCGCACAATACCCTGACCGCCGCAGTGCGGGCACGGCACCGTCGACCCGGCAATAACGCCGGCGCGCAAACGCTGACGCGACAGCTCCAAAAGGCCGAACTGGCTGATGCGACCGATCTGGATACGGGCGCGATCTCTCGCCACCGCGTCGCGCAGGCGCTTTTCGACGTCGCGATCGTTGCGTCCGTCTTCCATGTCGATGAAGTCGATGACGATGAGTCCGGCGAGGTCGCGCAGGCGAAGCTGGCGGCCGATTTCCTCCGCCGCCTCGAGGTTGGTCTTGCGCGCTGTCTCCTCGATGGAGTGCTCGCGGGTGGCGCGCCCTGAGTTTACGTCGATGGAAACCAGCGCCTCGGTCTGGTTGATGACGATGTAGCCGCCCGAGCGCAGCGTCACGGTCGGCGAGAACATGGCATCGAGCTGGGCTTCGATGTGATGGCGCTGAAACAGCGGCACCGCCTCGTGATAGGGCTTCACGTTGCGCACATGGGTGGGCATCAGCATGCCCATGAAGTCGCGCGCGTTTTGATAGCCGGCGTCGCCCTCGACGACGATCTCGGCGACATCATTGTTGTAGAGATCGCGGATGGCGCGTTTGATGAGGTCGCCTTCCTCATAAACGTTGGCGGGCGCGTTGGAATTCAGCGTCGTCTCGCGGATCGTGTCCCACATGCGCAGCAGATATTCGTAGTCGCGCTTGATCTCGACTTTGGTGCGGTTCTCGCCCGCCGTACGGATGATGAGACCCATGCCTTCGGGCAGTTCGAGCGTCTGGGCGGCGGACTTGAGGCGCTTTCGGTCGTTGGCATTGGTGATCTTGCGCGAGATGCCGCCGCCGCGCGGCGTGTTCGGCATCAGCACGCAATAGCGTCCGGCGAGCGAAAGGTAGGTGGTCAGCGCCGCGCCCTTGTTGCCGCGTTCCTCTTTGACCACCTGAACCAGGATGATCTGGCGGCGCTTGATGACTTCCTGGATCTTGTAATGACGACGGCGCAGGAAGCGCTGCGACGGGCGCTGGGCTTGCAGCGGCTGCGCCTCGCCCTCGAGCGGCTGCTCCGAAGCCGTCTGGACGTCGGGAATCTGTTCGGTGATTTCGGGCTCGGGCGTCTCGACGTGGATGCCTTCTTCCTCGGGAAAGTGCGCGGATGAAGCGGCGGCGGTTTGCTCGTCGGCGATGCCTGCGGCGGACTCCGCATCCGCAACTGCGTCGATCTCCTCGTCGTCTTGTGCGTGATGGACATGGTCCTCGTGATGCGTCCCAGCGGCCTCCGCTTCGTGCTCATCGAGGTCATCGTCTTCGTCGTGATCGACGACATCGCCGCGATGTTCGAAGACTTCGTCGCGCTCGTCGGCATTCGCTTCGAGCGGGCGCTCCGGTTCCGGACCATCTTCGGTTGGCAGAGCATCGATAGCTGACTCCGGGACAGCGAGTTCCTCGGCGGCGGCTGGTGTGGCCTCGGCTTCGTCTTCGTCGCTCGTGTCGGGCTTGGGCTCCGACGTGATCTCGAAGGATTCGATCTCGTCTTCCTGGCGGCGGCGGGCCTCAGCTTCCTGTTCGGCGATCAGCGCCTGACGGTCGGCGATCGGAATTTGATAGTAGTCGGGGTGGATTTCCGAGAAGGCCAGAAAGCCCTGGCGATTGCCGCCATACTCCACGAAGGCCGCCTGCAGCGACGGCTCTACGCGCGTGACCTTGGCAAGATAGATGTTTCCCTTGAGCGGCCGCTTGGACGCAGCCTCGAAATCAAATTCCTCGACCTTCTGGCCGTCGAGTACGACGACGCGGGTCTCTTCCGGGTGACTGGCGTCGATAAGCATGCGCTTGGGCATTGAATTCTCCGTGCGGGCCGCGCTCGCTCGTCGCGCTTCGTGGCGCTGACGAGGGGCTGGGCCGATCTGTTGAGGATGCGCGCCGCCGCACAGCGAGCCGCAGAGTGTCTGCGGTTGCGAAAGAATGGCTTGGCGCGAAATCGAGCATGAAAACGTAATCTTTTTGGCCGGTCGGACCGGCCGCGGGACGCTGCTGCAATGGAGGGATGCTGCCGCCTCGGCCAACCGGCCCGCCGGCGCAGACTTCCGGACCACTGCACCTCACGCTCCGATCACCCCTGTGACCGGCCGGCGCAGCAGATTCGACTTGTAGGAGCGTGGGGGGTGTACGGCAAGGGGAAGGGTCGGAATTCGTTAGTCCCGACTATGGGCCCGGAGAAAAGGTCCTGATTCTGCGGGGGATTTTGCGACGGCCGGTGGTGTCTTCTGTCTAGAAGAACACGTAGACAGGACCAATAAGAATACAACGTAAGACAAAGGGCCAGTCGCGAAGCCCGATCATTGTACGAATTTCCTGCGGCGACATCTGAGAAGTGTGACGCGATTGAATAACTGCGATTGTGCAAATCGGCCACAGTTTCAATTCTTTGCTTGATCGCTTCACTATTACGGAAATGACATAGTAAAAGTGTCTCAGTGAAAGAGTCTGGGCCGGCAGGGGATTCGAGACGGCAGGCGGCCCGCACATTTTATCCGGGGGACCAATGACCAAACATCATTCGCTGTCGATCGGCCGCACAGCCTTGCTGGCGAGCGCGTCACTTCTTTTCCTCGGCCAAAGCGCCATTGCCGCCGACGCCACGTCGGGCGCAACCGAAACGGTCGTGGTGACCGGTACGCGCATTCCGCGACCCGAACTCGACCTGCCCAATCCGGCCACGACTCTCGATGCGACGGACATCCTCCATAGCGGTGCCATTAATCTGACCGACTATCTGAAGCGCATTCCGGCGCTGGTGTCATCGCTTGGTGATGTGGAGACAAGTGGTCTCAACACGACAGTGACAGATGCCGGCTCGTCGCTCAGCGGCCTCAACCTTCTCAACCTGCGAAATCTCGGCTTTGACCGCACGCTGGTACTGGAAGATGCGCAGCGCCTAGTCGGCTCTTCCACGGGCGACACCGGCGTGGACATCGACACGATTCCGATCACCTTGATCGACCGCGTCGAGGTGGTGACGGGCGGCTCTTCGGCGGTCTATGGCGCCGATGGCGTCACCGGCGTCGTGAACTTCGTGATGAAGCACAATCTGGAAGGTATCGACGCGCGCATTCAGGCGGGCACGCCCCAGGACGGAGGCGCGAGCAAATACATCGCCGCGATTTCGGTTGGGCACAATTTCGACAACGACAACGGAAACGTCGTTTTCACCTATGAGATGACAATTCAGGATCATCTTAGCTTCTTGCAGCGCGACTTCACGAAACCAGGCGGGGCAACGTTCTTCGTGCCAAACCCGGCCAACCCCGGCGGATTGGATCCCGCGCTTCCGGCCAACATCCCGACCAAGAATGGCTTCATCATCGGGTTTTCCGGGATCGGCGCGATCGATGCCAACTTGGACTTCAGTCCTGATTTTCTCGGTAACGGACAGCCCTACGACATCGGAAGCCCCATCGACGGCGAGTTCACGATCGGAGGAAATGGTCTGCCACTCGCAGCCGCCTTCGGCGCCGACCTGATTCCGAACCAGCATCGCCACATCGCGCAAGTCGCGGCAAACGAAGAATTCTCCCGCTGGTTCAAGGTTTCAGCCGAATTTCGTTTCGCGCATGTCGACACATCGTCGGCTAGCGAACCGTCATTCATGGAATTCCAGGCGATCACGGATCAGAATCCGTTCCTTCCTGCCAATGTCGCCGCCGCGATTAGCGCGAACGGCACGGCGGGACTGGGGCCGGACGGGTCGGCAATCGGACTTCTGAATGAATATCCCTTTTCCATTCCCGGTGCGCCGCTCGTTGAGAAAGTCAGCCGCAATACCTACCGCTTCGTGGCCGGAGCGACGGGCGACTTTCCTCTGCCGCCTTTCTTCCACGACGCCAGGTACAATCTGAACTTCGTCTACGGCCAGACCGACATTCATGATGATGTCGAAAACGATCTCGTCTCCGATCGCTTCGCGGCCTCCCTGGATGCGGTCATCGATCCAGTCACGCACCAGCCGACGTGCCGCTCGAACTTGGAACCCGGCGTGACGCCGCCCAATCTGGGCATATTCGGTCTCGACGCTTTTGACGCACTCCTGCAATACCCAACGAGTGGCTATCCGCTCACCTTCACACCGGGAGCGGGTTCGGGCTGCGTTCCGATAAACCTCTTCGATCCCAAGGCCGACAACAAGGCGGCGTTCGCGTTTGCGTTCCCGACTTTGCACAACACCGGCATTTTGACTGAGGCGGACGTCAACGGATATCTCAGCTTCAACTTCCCTCAAGTTGAAGATCTGGGTTTGGACAAACCCGTTAGTGTCGTGCTCGGCGGCGAGTGGCGCCGGGAAAAGAGTTCTTCATTTTCGCCTCCGATTTCAGTCACACCCAGTCTGTTTTTCTCGTCGGGATCAAATCCGGTGAAGGGTCATTTTGAAGTTGGCGAAGCCTTTGGCGAAATTTCGATCCCCGTGTTGGCCGATCGCACGTGGGCGCGCGAGTTGACGCTTGATTTGGCTGGTCGCGTCTCGAACTATTCGACGGCGGGCACGGACGAGACGTGGAAGATCGGTCTTGTCTATTCGCCGATCGCCGACATCAAGTTCCGGGCGACGGACGCCGTGGCCGTCCGGGCACCGGATATCGGCGAGCTGTTCGCGCCGCAGCAGCAGGTGTTCGAACAGATCAACGATCCCTGTGATCCCGCGTTCATCGGACAGGGTACACCGTTTCGCTCGGCCAACTGCCAGGCGCTCATGGACGCACTACTTGGACCTAACGTCTATAAGGCCGGCGTTACCCCGGTTCAGAGCAACGTGACGCTTCCCGTTCTGATCGGCGGAAACCCGAAACTCGCGCCCGAAACCGCACGGACGTATACGGCGGGCGTTGTGCTGCAACCGGGATTTCTGCCGGGCTTCGTTGCAACCATCGACTATTACCGCGTGAGCATCACCAACGCGATCGAAGCACCAAGTGCGCAATCCGTTGCCGATCAGTGCGTGGATCTGTCATCAATTTCCAATCCGTTCTGTGCGCAGATCACGCGCAGAACGACGGCTGCCGGAGGGGGTTCGCCCGCGGGTTCCATCAGCCGGGCCGAGTCGACCCAGATCAACGTTGCCTTGTTCTACACGGCCGGCGTCGACTTCACGGCGGCCTATCATGCCGATCTGGACGACTACTTTGGCGCCGACACCGGTACGCTTGACCTGCACCTGATCGGTAATCATCTCGACAAGATCGCCACCACGCCGCTACCGGGGCAGGCTGCAACCGATTCGTCCAACCTGCCGGGCTCGCCGTTCTGGCAGCTGAACCTCGATGCCATTTGGCATCTTGACCGCTGGACCGTCGACTATAACTGGCAGTGGTACAACGGGGTTCTCAACTTTACGCGCCAGTCGATAATTTCGGAGCCGAACATTGCGGCAGCAAACCTGCTCCATACGCCCGACCAGAACATCCACTCCATTCAGGTCGGCTACGACGTGACGAGCGCGCTGCACGTATATGCCGGTATCGATAACATCTTTTATCAGGAGCCTTCGGTAAACAATCAGGACCTCGGGTACCCGGCAAGCCCGATCGGGCGGTTCTTCTACGCTGGCGTGCGCCTCAACACGGATGACCTCACCAATCCACTGGGCCTCTGACTTAGAATTCAGCTTCAGTCTCACATGGCGGGCCTCGTGCCCGCCATTTTTTTGCGCGAATGACTCTCTCGCTGTACTAACCGGCGTGGACCGATTGGAATCGCGCCCGACCATGGCGGAGAAGTACGCAATCATCGCAGGCAAGGCGCTGACTGCGGCGTTACTTCTGATCTGTCTTGCGACGCCTGTCTTCGCGCAAACTGTGCCAAAGCCGCAGCCCATCGACGACGTGATCTCGAATGTCCTGAAGGCCAAGAGCCCGAACAAACCGGGGGCGGCTGCCGCGCCGGTGATCATGGGCGTGCGCATTGGCGAACATCAGGACCGCACGCGCTTCGTGGTGGAAGTGTCCGATCCCGTCGCCATGCGCACCTTCACCCTTTCGAACCCTAATCGCGTGGTGATCGACATGCCGGTGGTGCAGTGGCACCTAGACGCGCCGCCGCGTCCGGTCGGCAACGGCATCGTGCGCAGCTATCGCTATGGCCTTTTCCGCTCGGGCAATTCGCGCTTCGTGATCGATCTCAACGCGCCGGTGAGCGTCAGCAACGCGCTCGTCGTTCCGCCGACCGGCGGCTATGGCTATCGGATCGTGATCGACCTGTTCCGCACGACGCAGGACAAGTTCGACAGGAGCTCAGGCTGGCCGGCCGACCTTAAGGCGCGCGAAGCCGCAGCAGCGCTCCTGGCATCGTTGCCGCCGACGAACCAGGAGTTGCCAGCGATGGCCGAAAAGCGCGTCATCGTCATCGACGCCGGACATGGCGGGATCGACTCCGGAACGAATGGCGTCAATGGCTTACTGGAGAAAGATGTGGTTCTGGATGAGGCGCAGCGGCTGGGTCGCGTGCTCGCGCACCGGCCCGACTATGTCGTCCATTTGACCCGCGATAGCGATGTCTACATTCCCTTGAAGGAGAGGGTGAACATCGGGCGAAGCTGGCGTGCCGACCTTTTCATTTCCCTGCATGCCGATTCCAATCCCGATCCCAATGTCACCGGTCTGTCGGTCTATACCCTCTCCGAATCGGGTTCTGACCGCGAGGCGGCGGCACTGGCGCGCAAAGAGAACCAGTCCGACGTCATCGCTGGCGTCGACCTGTCTGGCGGCAACTCGGCCGTAGCTCCCATCCTGATCGACTTGGCACAACGCGACACCATGAACAGATCGTCACGATTCGCCGAAGGCGCGGTGACGATGCTCGCCCGCACCACCACCATTTTGCCGCGCCAGCCGCACCGCTCCGCAGCTTTCGTAGTCCTGAAAGCGCCGGATGTACCATCGGTGCTCATCGAGCTCGGCTATCTTTCGAACGGCACGGATGCCGAGGCCATGAACTCGGCGCATTGGCGCAATGGTGTGGCGCAGGCAATCGGCGATGCCATCGACCGGTATTTCGCCAGGAGCGCCGAAGGCAATCCTTAACCAGATGGATGGCGGAATTCCTTTCCATCGCCATAATCGGGCGATAGAAGGGCGGCCCAGCAGGGGCTGAAATCGCCGATGTGGCGCCGGATACTACTCTACGCGGGTTTGGGAGCGGGCGTGCTAGCGGCGGCAGCCGTATTGGGCGGCCTCTTCTATATCTATTCCGTGACGCGGGACCTGCCGAGTGTCGAGGCACTGCGCAACTATCAGCCGCCGGTGACGACGCGCGTGTATGCCGGCGACGGCACGCTGCTCGGCGAGTATGCGCGCGAGCGTCGTATCTTCGTGCCCGTCGCCTTTGTGCCGAAGCTGGTCGCCGAAGCGTTCACCTCGGCCGAAGACAAGAATTTCTACACCCATCCGGGCATTGATCCGTCCGGCATCATGCGCGCCGCGATCAAGGACATCTTCAACGTCTTCGAGCACAGGCGGCTCGAAGGCGCCTCTACCATCACCCAGCAGGTCGCCAAGAACTTCCTGCTCAACAGCGACGTCAAGTTCTCGCGCAAGATCCGCGAGGCCATTCTCGCCATCCGCATCGATGCGACCTACCCGAAGTCCAAAATCCTCGAGCTCTACCTCAACGAAATCTACTTGGGCGAGAACTCCTATGGCGTGGCGGCGGCGGCGCTCAACTATTTCGGCAAGTCGCTGGATGAACTCGACATTGCGGAAGTGGCGTTCCTCGCCGCCTTGCCCAAGGCGCCCTCCGCCTACGATCCCGTGCGCAACCACGAGGCCGCGCTCGACCGGCGCAACTGGGTGATCGGCCAGATGCGCGACAATGGCTACATCACCGCAGAGCAAGAACGCGCCGCGCTCGCCGAGCCGCTCATCACCCAAACGCGGGCGATCGGCTCGCAGACCGAGGATGCGGATTATTTCGTCGAGGAAGTCCGCCGCCAACTCTACGCGCGCTACGGCGAGCAGCCGCTCTATGACGGCGGATTGCAGGTCCGCTCGACGCTGGACACGACATTGCAAAACTATGCGGTGAATGCGCTCCGCCAAGGTCTCGTGCGCTATGACCGCCGCCATGGCTGGCGCGGCCCGCTCAGCAACATCAATTTGGCCGGCAATTGGAAAGACACGCTCGCCGCGGTCGGGAACCAGTCCGGTATCGACAGCTGGCGCGTCGCGGTCGTACTGGCATTCGACGGAAGCGCGACCAAGATCGGGCTTGGCGACGGCACCCTCGGCACGATTCCGTTCAGCGAACTATCCTGGGCGCGCAAGGAATTGCGCAATGCCTCTGTAGGCGCCGCGCCGACGAAGCCTGAGGATGTGCTCAAGCTCGGCGATGTCGTCTACGTCGAAGCAGTCGACAACAAGCGCGACTTCGGACTGCGCCAGGTGCCGGAGGTCAATGGCGGCATCGTCTCGATGGATCCGCATACGGGTCGCATCCTCGCCATGTCGGGCGGCTTCAGCTACGCCTCCAGCCAGTTCGACCGCGCCTTCCAGGCGATGCGCCAGCCTGGTTCATCGTTCAAGCCTTACGTCTACGCGGCCGCACTCGACAATGGCTACACGCCGGTCAGCAAAGTGCTCGATGCGCCGTTCGAGATGATCGACGGCACCGGCAAAGTGTGGCGCCCGAAGAATTTCGAGAAACATTATCTGGGCATGACGACGCTACGCCGCGGTATCGAGCTGTCGCGCAATCTGATGACGATCCGCCTGGCACAGGCCATCGGCATGGAGAAGGTGGTCGAATATCCCGAACATTTCGGCGTGTACGATCATCTCGCGCCATTTCTGTCGAACTCGATCGGCTCGGGCGAAACCACGCTGCTGAAGCAGGTGACGGGCTATTCGGTGTTCGTGAACGGCGGCAAGAAAATCATCCCCTCGCTGATCGACCGCATCCAGGACCGCAATGGCAGGACGATCTGGCGCCACGATGCGCGCAGCTGTGACGGCTGTGATCAATCGGGTTGGCGTCGCCAGACGGAACCGTTGCTCGCTGATACCCGCGAACAAGTGCTCGACCCGCAGACCGCCTATCAGATCGTTTCACTGCTCGAAGGCGTCGTGCTGCGCGGCACGGGACGTTCGGTACTCGCCGTCGGCAAGCCGCTCGCCGGCAAGACCGGCACGTCAAATGAAGCCAAGGATGTCTGGTTCGTAGGCTTCTCGCCGGATCTGGTCTGCGGCGTCTATGTCGGATTCGACAATCCGCGGACGCTGGGATCACTCGAGCAAGGAGCAACCGTGGCCGCGCCGATCTTCCGCGATTTCATGAAGGGTGCCTTGTCCGGTGAGCCGGGCTTGCCGTTCCGCGTCGCGCCGGGCGTCGAAATCGTGAGCGTCGATTATCACAGCGGCGCGCTTTCGAGCGGGCCGGGTTCGATCCCCGAGGTCTTCAAACCGAATACCGCGCCGGGCGAACCCGACGCGCCTGGTGCCGAGAACGGGGAAGGGACAGGTGCGTTCACCGATCCTGCCACACCGCCAACGACCGGAACGACGCCCGAGCCCAGCACGGGCGGGCTCTACTGAGACGCGCAACTTTACGAATGGCCGCTCGCTCCCTATATGAGCGGGCGGAGAATCATCATGCGCCCCGAAGTGCAACGCACCGTCGAAGAAATCCAGCAGGCCATCGCCCTGCTGAGGAGGCATCTTTGACTGGGACAAGGCCACGCGCCGGCTCGACGAGCTGAACGCCAAGTCCGAAGACCCTGCCATCTGGAACAATCCGCAGGAGGCGCAAAAGCTGATGCGCGAGCGTCAGCGACTGGAGACTTCGCTTGCAGCGGTGCGGGCTTTGCAGAATGAGCTTGGCGATGCGCTTGGTCTGATGGAGATGGCCGAGAGCGAAAACGATGCCGCCATGATCGCCGAAGGCGAAAAGTCCGTCCGTGAATTGCATGGCCGCGCTGAGCAACAGCGCCTGCAGTCGATGCTCTCCGGCGAAGCCGACGGCAACGACACCTATCTCGAAATCCATGCCGGCGCGGGCGGCACGGAAAGCCAGGACTGGGCCGAGATGCTCGAGCGCATGTACACGCGCTGGGCGGAAAAACACGGCTACAGGGTTGAATATCTGGAGGAGAGTGCAGGCGAAGGTGCCGGCATCAAATCGGCGACGCTACTCATCAAAGGCGACAATGCCTATGGCTGGCTCAAGACTGAGGCCGGGGTGCATCGGTTGGTGCGCATTTCGCCCTTCGATTCAAACGCGCGCCGGCACACGAGCTTTTCGAGCGTGACCGTCTATCCGGTGATCGACCAATCGATCGCGATCGATATCGCTGACAAGGACGTGCGCATCGATGTCTACCGCGCGTCCGGTGCCGGCGGGCAGCACGTCAACAAGACGGAGAGCGCGGTGCGCATCACGCATCTGCCGACCGGCATTGTCGTCGCCTGCCAGACCGAACGCTCGCAGCACCAGAACCGTGCCAATTGCTGGGACATGCTGCGCGCGCGGCTCTACGAGATCGAACTTAAGAAGAAGCAGGACGAAACCGGCGCCTTCATTGGCGAGAAGTCCGAGATCGGCTGGGGCCACCAGATCCGTTCCTACGTCTTGCAGCCCTATCAGCTCGTGAAGGACTTGCGCACGGGTGTGGAGAGCCGGGCACCGCACGATGTGCTGGACGGCGAGATCGATTCCTTCATGGCCGCGGCCTTGGCGCAGGCCATCGGTGGCAAGCCCAAGGAAGACATCAAGGATCTCGATTAGAATTCAATCCAGCGCGAAAGCTCGACGCGTTCTCCAGAAGCGCGGCGTGCGAGAGTCGTTAATTCGCGGCCAGCGGGCGCGGCGTTTCGTTGGCGGGAGCTCGTGGCGTCATCGGCGTCGGCGCCGCAGCAGACATGGATGGCGATGGCACCTTTGCGGTCAGCGCGTCGTCGGCCAGCGGATTCTCGGCGTGGCGGCAATTGCCGTCGAAGAAGGCACCGCTCTCCACCGCGAACGTCTCGTGCAGAATATTGCCTTCCACTCTGCAGGTGGCGCAGAGCAAAACCTTGCGCGCGCGGATGCTGCCTTGCACGCGACCGCGTATTGTGACGTCCTCGGCGCAGACTTCGCCGTGAATAAACGCCTTTTCGCCGATCACGAGACCGACGCTTCTCACATCGCCTTCGACACGGCCGTCGATCTGAATGTCGCCCGTCGAAACAAGGGTGCCGTTCACGGCGAGATCGGGGCTGATAATCGAGGGTGCCGAGCGTGCGGCGCGCGGCTGCGGCTGCGCGACTGGAGCGGAAACGGTTGGGGCGTCCTTCTTACTGGTAAACATGTCTGCCGGCCTCGATGAACGTGCTCGGGTTACGTACGACGTCGTTGTACCAGACCTCGTAGTGGACGTGTGGCCCGGTGCTTCGTCCGGTCGATCCTAGCCTGCCGATCGGGGTTCCCTTCGGAACGTTTGCCCCCACCTGCACGAGTATGGCTGACAGATGACCGTAACGGGTGTGGATTCCGAGGCCGTGATCGATTTCCACCATATTGCCGTAGCCGCCTCGCTGACCGGCAAAAATCACGGTTCCCGGAGCGGTCGATTCGATCAGTGAGCCCCACGGTCCGGAAAAATCAACGCCGGGATGAAACGAATATTGCCCTGTTATCGGATCGACGCGTGCGCCGAAACCGCTGGTGCGCTCGAACTGCGCGCCCACAACCGGCGTGGCGAGCGGTAGATGGTGCATCGCGGAAAGGAGCGTGTTCATCTGATCGAGCACGGCCGATGCGCGCAGGAATGCATCGCTGAATCCCTGGTCGGAAACGCCCTCGATATGAATGCCCTGCAGCGGAATTTCGGGACCACCCATGCCGTGAGTGCCCGCGAAACGTCGCGTGTAATCGGTTGGATTGATGCCGGTGTGACGGATGACGGTTTGCAACGCGGATACACCTTGCGCAACTTCGCCCTGTGTTCGCGACATCAGCGCAGCTTCCGTCTGCCCGATTGTTGCGATGCGTGCTGTCTGGTCGGCGAGAACACGTAGCGCGGGGTGTTGCGTCAGCCCGCCGTTGGCGACACGCGGTGGCGGCGCAGATCCGCCGAACAAGAGTCCCGTCAGATGGCCAAGCGAGCCGCCAAAGTCGAGGAAACTTGCCTTGGTCGGTTTGGCTGTACGCGGCTGAGGCGCGACCGGTATGGGACTGACCGGCAGGCTCGACATGCCGGCCGGCTGCATCACCTTGGGTGGCGGCGGCAGGGCGTTGACAGGCGGCATGTTGTCGATGCCGCTGAGCGGACCACCCGTGAACGCGCCGTCGCTCGTGCCATTGTCGGGACGTGTGCGCACTGTGGAATTGGCCAGCCCCGCCAGGGTCGCATCGGCCTGCCGCTTGCGGTTCAGAAACGTCATGATCGTATTCTGTTTGATCTCCAGCTCGTCGGCCGTCGCCTTGAAGCGGTCCTCGGCCGAAACCAACGCGCCGTTCAACTCGTCGTAGGAAAGTTGCAGGTCTGCGACGCGGTTCTCATAGGCCGACTGCATCTGCTGAAAACGGTGATCCTTCGCCGCGATGATGCGATCTTTGAAGATCACATTCACGGTTGCGAACGCGACCCAGCCGAGGAAAATCAGTGTAAGGCCGGCCAGTGTTGCCTGCAGGCTCGCGCCGAAGGTAAAGAACTGCACCCGCCCGTCGCTGCGGATATAGATCTGGCGCTCCGGAAACGTTTCATGCAGCCAGGTCCAGACGCGCTCCACGACCTTCATTCCGACACTTCCCTTGTGCGCGTCTTCTGCGCCATTCCCAGTCGAAGTCAGTTCATCCATTTGGCGATGTTGAATCGAACTTCTGCCCCAGAAGAACGAACCGGCAGCCGATCGCGGAGCGAAGGCTTTTTTCGGCGGGCGCGAATTCATTGCAGTGCTTTAGCCGCGGCGAGTACCGCTTCCACATGTCCCGGCACTTTGACTTTGCGCCAAATCTCGCGGATCACGCCCTTGGCATCGACGAGGAAGGTTGCGCGCTCCATACCCATGTATTTTCTTCCGTACATGCTTTTCTGCACCCAGACTCCGTAGGCGAGAGCCGTTTCCGTTTCGGGATCAGAGGCCAGTACAATCTTGAGTTTGTACTTGGCCTTGAATCTGTCGTGTGACGCTGCGCTGTCTTTGGAGACGCCGATGACGGCCACGCCAAGAGCGTCGAACTTCTTTCGGCTTTCGGAAAAGCCAATGGCCTCTTTGGTGCAACCCGACGTGTCGTCCTTCGGATAGAAGTACAAGACGAACGGCTGACCCTTGAGCGCGGCGAGCGATACTTCATTCCCCCCGTCGGTCGCAAGTCGGAACTTCGGGGCCTTATCGCCGGGCTTGAGGTCCATGCGGTCTCCGAAAAGGCGATTTCGACGTTTACGTGGGGGCGATGTCTAGGCCATAAGCTGATAGCTGATCTGGGCACGAAGGCCAAGCTTCAGCCCCAATTGTTCACGAATTTGGGGGGTTAAAGGTGCAACTTCAGTGGCGCAGGACCCCATAGCAGCCCGAGAAACCCGCAGCGCAACCGATGGCGGATCATTGTCCGATGCCTGGAACGCGTCCGGCATCGGCCGCTACGTCAAGTCACACCACATCAGCCGGACAATGGTGGTTGCGGCGGCCATTGGCGTGGCAGTGCTCTTTTTTGTCATAGGCGCCGCATTGCGACTTCTGGTTGGTCCGATCTCGCTGGGGCCACTGTCAGGACAAATTTCCGATGCTTTGGCACAGGCGCTGCCGGGTATCGCTGTCAAATACGACCAGGCCGCAATCGAATGGTCGCGTAGCCAGGGCCGCGTCAATCTCGTGGTGCTGGGCGCCCGGGTGTTCGACTCCAAGGGCCGGATCATCGCCCAGGCGCCACAGGCCGACATCGATCTCGCAGCCCAGCCCTTCATCCAGGGCAAGCTCGTCGTGACCCGCATCACGCTCGTCGGCGTGCAACTGACGCTGGTGCGCACGACCGACGGCGGCGTGCGGCTCGGCGTCGAACGCGATGATACGCAGAAGGACATCATCAAGCGCATCAGAGACGCGATCAACTCCAACAGCAGCGGAGCCTCTTCGCTTCAGGCCTTCGCCATCCGCGATGCGCGCGTCGCCTTCCTCGACGAGACGACTGGGATGTTCCTCGTCGCGCCGAGGGCCGACGTCAGAATCGCGACAGAGGCAAACAATCTCGTCGCCACACTTGCCGCCGATGTCGAGGTCTCCGGTCGCGCCGCGCACATCACCGGACTGCTCAACCTGCCACCGGCGGAAGGACCCGTCACGGGAAACATCCATGTCCACGGATTGGATGTTGCCGCGCTCGGCCGCAATGCGAAGATGTTCCACTTCCTGCGCAGTGTGGCGATGCTAGCGGATTTTTCCGCCACCTTTGCGATAGAGGGGACACATCTTCTCTCGGCTGGCTTCGACGCCAATGCCGCAGGCAAGGCCATACTGATCGGAATTAAGCAACCGGTCCTCGTCAAAACGCTGCGCCTCAACGGACGCTATGATCGAGCCACCGCGAAGCTCATCGTCGACAACGCCGCCCTCGATTCCAATCAGATGCGTGCCCATCTCAACGGAACCAGCCAGTTCTTCTACGACGCAAGTGGTGCGATCGAACGCCTTGGCGTGTCGTTGAATGCAGACAGTCTCGCGCTCTCGATCCCTGACGTCTTCGCGCAGCCGGTTGCGCTGACGTCGGCGACGCTCAGCGGCAGCTACTTGCCCGCGACGCATGACATCCTCATCGATAAGCTGGGCGCAACTGGCACCGGCCTGCAGCTCGAGACCGAAGGCCGCGTCACGCTGATCGACAAGCAGACACCGGTGACCGAACTCAAGGGCCGCATTTGGCCGTTGCGCGTCGCCAATCTCATCCACTATTGGCCCATCGGCGCGGCGGACGGTGCGCGCGACTGGATCAGTCGCAACATATTTCAGGGTTCGGTCGGACCGATTTTGTTCGAGACCCACTTCCCGGCAGGCGTGCTCGACGAGAACAAGTTGCCGGACGGCGCTCTGCTGATGACGTTTCCAATAGTGAACGCGGAAGCAAATTACGTCACCGGCCTGCCGCATCTGACGGGTGTGAACGGAAACGCCAAACTGACCGGCGACACCTTCACTGTCGACGTATCGCACGGGCGTATTGGTGCGCTCACCGTCAGCAAGGGACACGCATTCGTTCCCGATCTCAGCGCGCCGGATTCGCCGGCTGAGATTTCCGCCCACGTCGACGGCTCCATCGCCGACATCCTGAAAGTTACCGACCTTCCGCCGCTGCACTATGCGACTCGGTTCAACATCGATCCCGACCAGACCAAGGGCAGCTCGAGCGTCGATCTCGATTTCAAGCTGCCATTGAAGCGCAACCTCAGCATCGAGAGTGTGGCGATCAAGGTGGCCGCGGGCGTCACGGGCTTCGGCGTGGCGCTGGGCAAGGACCTGCGCCTGTCCGACGGCGTCATGCACTTCGATATCGACAACACACATCTGCACGCGAGCGGGCCGGCCTCGCTTGCAACGTCGCGGCTGACGATCGACTGGGTCGAGGATTTCAAGACTCGAATGGACATCACGACGCGCGTGACGGTGAAGGGCTTGGTCGACGAGGCGGGACGTAACGCCCTGCATTTCCGCGCCAACGACTATTTGAGCGGCGTTATCGGCGTGAACGGGACGCTTGTGGGTCATCGCGGCCAGCTTCAATCCGCCGACATGGCGCTCGACATGACGCCCTCGGTCCTTTCGCTCGATCTGGTGGGCATCGCCAAGCCGGCGGGCGTCGCGGCAGCTGCGCACGGCACGGCAATCTTCGGTCCGCGCAGCACGCTGCAATCGGCCAATCTCAAGATCACAGGACCCACTATTCAGGCGACTCTGTCGGCGATGTTCAATGCCGATGGGACGATGGCGTCGTTGAACGCGCCATCGGTGCGCTCGGGATCGACGAACGATTTCTCGTTCAATCTCATCCGTAATGCGTCGGGCGTCGACATCGCGGTGAAGGGACGCTCGGTCGACGGTTCTCGCCTGGCGCGGCGCGGAAACGATCCGGAAATCAAGAACGGTTCGACAGCCAGTTCCAACGAGCCCTTCCGCATTTCCGCGAAACTCGACCGGTTGGTGCTGCGCAACGCGGTGGCGATTGCGCCATTCAGTCTCGATGTCTCAGGCGTCGGTGAGCGGCCATCGGCCCTCGCGCTGAACGGCACGCTTGGAAAAGGTGCGACTGTCACGGGCAGCATCGCGCCGGCGGGCGGCGATCGTAAGCTCCTCGTGGCGTCCAACGATGTCGGGATTCTGGCGCGCGGCCTTTTCGGTTTCAACAGCATCAAGGGCGGCAAACTCGACCTTCAGGTCACGCTGCATGGTCCGGCGAGCGCTCCGCCCAGCGATGATCCGTCCACAGACGATTATCAAGGGCAATTGGTGCTCAAGGATTTCCGCTTGCTCAACCAGCCCTTCCTAGCGCGCCTCTTCAGCGCGGGTTCCCTGATCGGTTTCGGCAATCTGCTGGCGGGTCAGGGCATCGCAATCGATACGCTCAAGATTCCATTCAGCGCCCGCAACGGCGTGCTCGCCATCCACAGCGCCCGCGCCACCGGTCCCGCCATCGGCGTCAGCGCCGAGGGATATGTCGACCGTCCCAAGAACGAAGTCGCGATCAAGGGCACGTTGGTGCCGCTATTCGGCATCAACAGCGTACTGGGGTACATTCCGCTGCTAGGCGATCTTCTGGTGTCCAAACCGGGCGAGGGCATCATCGGCATGACCTACACTGTCGCGGGCAATGCCGATGAGCCGCGCGTCAGCGTCAATCCGCTCTCGATGGTGACACCCGGAATCCTTCGCCGCATTTTTCAGGGTCGCATGCCCGACGCGGCGAATGCGCCGTCCAACGCCAAGCCTCCGGCGCCTCAGATGCCGTCCGCGCGCGGCGTCGATCCGCCGAAGACCAATCAAGCGACCCCTTGAGGAACGCTGCTAGAGTGGGCGCACCAGCACGTGCTTTTTTTTGCCGCCAGACAGTTTCACCACTCCGTCGGACGTCACGCTGCTTTGGTCGACGATGAGCTTGGGGTCGCTGACCGCGACGTCATTGAGCCTCAGGCCATTGTTCGCGATCAATTTGCGTGCCTCGGAGTTCGAGGCCGCGAGCCCGCTTGCCACGGCAAGATTGAGAATGCCTTCCGGCAGCTTGTGCGAGATTGTCGGCAAGCCGACCGCCAGCGTTCCCTCTTCGAAGGTCCGGCGTGCCGTGTCTCCCGCAGCCTCGGCAGCGGCGCGGCCGTGCAGCACGGCTGTCGCTTCGGTTGCGAGGATTTTCTTGGCTTCGTTCAATTCGGCGCCTTGCAACGTTTCGAGGCGTTCGATCTCCGACGACGGAAGATCGGTGAAGAGACGCATGAAGCGTCCGACATCGCCGTCCTCGGTGTTGCGCCAGAACTGCCAGTAATCGTAGACGCTGAGCATGTCCTTGTTGAGCCACACAGCGCCCGCCACGCTCTTGCCCATCTTGGCGCCTGACGACGTCGTGATCAGCGGCGTCGAGAGTCCGAAAAGCTGCACGTTTTCGACGCGGCGTCCGAGATCGATGCCGGAGACGACATTGCCCCACTGATCGCTGCCGCACGATTGCAGGCGGCAGCCATAGCGGCGGTAGAGCTCGACGAAATCGTAAGCCTGGCTGACCATGTAGTTGAATTCGAGGAACGACAATGGTTGCTCGCGGTCGAGGCGGATTTTCACGCTCTCCATCGTCAGCATGCGGTTGACGGAAAAGTGCCGTCCGATCTCGCGTAGGAAAGGGATGTATTCGAGCTTGTCGAGCCAGTCGGCATTGTCGACCATGATGGCGTCGCTCGGCCCATCGCCGAACTTCAAGAGATGGCTGATACCGGCGACCATGCTTTGCTTGTTCGCCTCGATCTGTTCGGTCGTCAGAAGCTTGCGCACTTCGTCCTTGCCGGAGGGATCGCCGAGTTTTGTCGTGCCGCCGCCCATGAGCAGGATCGGGCGGTGACCGGCCTGTTGCAGACGCCTGAGAGTCATCAGCTGCACAAGGTTTCCGATATGCATGCTGCTCGCGGTGCAGTCGAAACCGATATAGGCGGTCACGCGCTCCTTGCCAAAGAGCGCATCGAGGTCTTGTGGCGCCGAGCAATCATAGTAGGCGCCGCGCGCCACGAAGGTGCGGAGGAATTCGGAGCGGAATGACGGCGCGGGTGGCATGGTATAACTCAGCGGCAAAAGGGTCGGGTGTGTAACACGATTGGCCGAAAACCTTAAAGTCATAGGCCTGATGAGCGGCACGTCTCTGGACGGCATCGATGCCGCCATCGTCGAAACCGACGGCATCGACGTGGCTGTTCCCGGCGCGGCGCTTGGCATCGCCTATGACGACGAAACGCGTGCATTGCTACGCACCGCGCTTGCCACTGCGCAGGCCGTAGCGGCCGCAGACGCGCCGGTCCCAGACGCGATTCGCGATGCCGAACGGCGCCTGACCGAGGCGCATGGCGTGGCGGTGAAGGCTCTCCTGAGGAAGACCGGGCTTTCCGCGACGGACATCGCGCTGATCGGCTTTCACGGTCAGACGATTCTGCATCGGGCGACGCAGCGCTGGACGTGGCAGATCGGCGATGGCGCTCTCTTGGCGCGCATCACCGGCATCGACGTCGTCAACGATTTTCGCTCGAGCGACGTCAAGGCCGGCGGGCAGGGCGCGCCGCTGGCGCCGCTCTACCACGCTGCATTACTTCGCAAGGCCAAGGGAGTCGCGCCACCCGTCGTGGTTGTCAATATCGGCGGCGTCGCCAACGTCACCTATGTTGCCGGCGAGACGATACTTTCCTTCGATACCGGGCCCGGCAATGCGCCGATCGACGATTGGGCGCATCGCCATACCGGCAAGGCGCTCGATGAGAGTGGAAGGCTGGCGAGAACTGGACGCGTGGACGATGCAATTCTGTCGAGTATGCTCGAGCATGACTTTTTCAACCGCGCGCCGCCGAAGTCGCTCGACCGCATGGATTTTGGCACCAGCGCGGTTGACGGACTCTCCGCGGCGGACGGCGCGGCGACGCTTACAGCCTTCACAGCGGCCGCGATTGCGAAAGCGCGCGAACATTTCCCCAAACCGGCGAAGACCTGGATCGTCTGCGGCGGCGGACGGCACAACCGCACTTTGATGGACGAATTGCGCGCACGTCTGAACGCGCCCGTTCTGAGCGCGGAAGATGCGGGATGGAACGGAGACTTCATCGAAGCGGAGGCGTTTGCCTATCTCGCGGCACGCTCGGTTCGCGGCCTGCCGCTCAGCCTCCCGACCACGACAGGCGTCGCCAAGGCGGTTTCCGGCGGCCGCCTGCATCGCGCGAAATAGCGAAATTTTCGGAAAATCAACGGATTGCAAAACATTCAGGCAATCCGAAACGATTTTTAAACCATGCCGCCATGAGCATGCAGCGCCAGACATAGAGGAGGATTGTATGAATGCTCCATATTCTGATCGTCCCATGTCGGACTATGAGCGCGCGTTGAGCGGCATCGTGCGTATCATGCTCGACACGATGATCGATATGGGCGCGCCCAAGGGCGCGCTCGGACACAGTCTTAAGACGCTCAAGGACAGCGCGCAGCTGAACGGCCATCACACCGAAGCGGCTACGATAGAGATGATGATGCGCAACGCCGGTTTGCGCTGACGCTTAGCGTCCTTCGCGGGGCTTGCTCATCATATTGTGAACGTAGGCCTCGACCGTTTCGACAACGTCGCTCTCATGCTTGTCGAAGAAGTGATTGGCGCCGTCGATCTTTTCGTACGTGATCTTGATGCCCTTCTGGGCCGTCAGCCGGTCGACCAGCTTCTGCACATCCGGCTCTGGCACAACCTGATCCTTGGTGCCGTGGACGATCAATCCTGATGCCGGGCAGGGCGCGAGAAAGGCAAAATCATACATGCTTGCCGGCGGTGCGATCGAGACAAAGCCGGTGATTTCCGGGCGCCGCATCAAAAGCTGCATGCCGATCCAGGCGCCGAACGAGATACCGCAGACCCACACATTCGACGGATTGGGGTAGAGCGTGTTCATCCAGTCGAGCACGGCTGCGGCGTCCGACAGTTCGCCGGCGCCCGAATCGAACGTGCCCTGGCTGCGCCCGACACCGCGGAAGTTGAAGCGGACTGTGGTGCAGCCTTCCTTGTGGAACATGTGAAACAGGTCGTAGACGAGCGGATTGTTCATCGTCCCGCCAAACTGCGGATGGGGATGCAGGACGAGCGCCATGGGCGCACCCGGGTTCTTCTGGCGCTGGTAACGCACCTCGATGCGGCCGGCCGAACCGGGAAGAATGATGTCAGGCATGGAGCGTACCCGGAGGTGCGGAACGGAATCGCGGTTTTTGCGTAGGATTCTGGTCGGACTTTGTCAGGCGCAATCTACCCTTTAAATCTAGTGAAATCAGGCAATTGGCATATATTTCAGGGTGCGTCACGCGAATACTTGACCGTAGTAGTGGGGCAATCTATATCCGACTGACAAGGGCTACCAAGCGCGCCGGGGTGCCAAGGCTGTTCTTACACCGACTAGGCCCCCGAAAAGCAAGGCAAAACGCGCTTACGAAAAGGAGAGACCGATATGCGGTTGAGCACCAAAGGGCGATATGCCGTGATGGCGATGGCCGATCTGGCCCAGCACGAGGCGGCAAATCGACCGGTTTCGCTGGCCGATATCGCCCAGCGCCAGGAGATTTCGCTCTCCTATCTCGAACAATTGTTCGCCAAGCTCAGGCGCGGCGGGCTGGTGAAGAGCGTGCGCGGACCGGGCGGCGGCTATCGCCTCAGCCGGCCTTCGGGCGAGCTGCGCATTGCGGACGTGATTCTCGCGGTTGACGAGCCCATCGCGGCCACGCGCTGCAAGCCAGGCAGCGCCAAGGGTTGCACCAGCGGCGGCGCGCGCTGCGTGACGCATGATCTGTGGGAAGAGCTTGGCCGCCAGATTCAGGTGTTTCTGTCTTCGGTGTCGCTCGCCGATGTGGTGGAGAAGCGTGTGCTGGGCCGCGCCCAACCCGTGACAGCGGCCAACAACAGCGAGCCGCGCGAAGCGGCCTGAACAATGTCCATTCATTATTTGGATCACAATGCGACTTCGCCGTTGCGCGACGATTCCCGCGCCGCGGTCGAACGGGCGCTGGCGCTCGGTGCCAACCCATCCTCCGTACACGGACGAGGTCGGGCCGCGCGTGCCGCGATCGAGCGCGCCCGCGATCAGGTTGCAGCACTTGCCGGTGCGCAGGCGCGTGATGTGATCTTCACCAGCGGTGGAACCGAAGCCAACGCGCTCGCGCTATGGGGCGCAGTCCAGGGTGCGGCGGAAGTGGGGACGCGGATCACGCGGCTCTTCGTCTCGGCGATCGAGCACGACTCGGTGCTCGCCAACGCTGCGGCGATTACGGAGCGCATGCCGGCCATCCGGCTCGAGATGATTCCGGTAACAGCGGATGGCGTCGTGGACCTCTCTGCATTGCGCGTTCTGTTGCGCGAGGGCAAGGGCCGGGCGCTCGTCGCGGTGATGGCTGCGAACAATGAAACCGGCGTGGTTCAACCGCTCGTCGACGTGTCGAGCCTTCTCGAGGACCATGAGGGCTATCTCTTCGTCGATGCCGTACAGGCGGCGGGCAAGATCGCGTTCGATTTCACGGCGGATTATCTTTCACTCTCCGCGCATAAGCTCGGCGGACCGCAAGGCGCTGGTGCGCTCATCGTGCGCGAAGGTGTGCCCCTCTCGCCGACAGTCCTGGGCGGTGGTCAGGAACGTGGCCAGCGCGCGGGCACCGAGAATGTCTCCGGCATTGCGGGATTCGGCGCCGCCGCCGGCAGCGCGGCGACATTGAGCGCAGCTTTGCGCGATCGCTTCGAAACGGAACTTGAGCGCATCGCCCCGCAGGCTGTGATCTTCGGCGCTGGTGCGAAGCGATTGCCGAATACGTCGAATTTTGCCCTGCCGGGAATTGCGGCAGAGACAGCGGTCATGGCGCTCGATCTCGACGGGGTGATGGTCAGTTCGGGTTCTGCCTGCTCGTCCGGCAAGGTCACGCCATCGCATGTCCTTCGCGCCATGGGCGTGCCGGAAACTCTCGCCGCCTCGGCTCTACGCGTCAGTTTCGGTTGGAATTCGACTGAAGCCGATGTCGATGCCGTGCTTACTTCCATCTCCCATCTTCTGTCGCGCGTAAAAGCGCGCGCGGCGGCGTGAGCAGCAAGATGTCTTCAGCAGCACGCGAAACCAAGAAACAGGTCGCCGAGATCGGCGAGAAGTACAAGTACGGCTTCGTCACCGACATCGAGATGGAGCGCGCACCGAAAGGACTCTCCGAGGAAACCGTGCGCTTCATCTCGGCGAAGAAGGGCGAGCCGCAGTGGATGCTCGATTGGCGCCAGGGCGCGTTCACGCGCTGGAAGCAGATGAAGGAACCCACTTGGGCGCGCGTGCACTATCCCAAGATCGACTACCAGAATGCCTACTACTACGCCGCGCCCAAGAACACGCCAAAGAAGCAGAGCTTGGATGAAGTCGATCCCAAGTTGCTGGAAACCTACAAGAAGCTCGGCATTCCGCTCCACGAACAGATGGCACTCGCCGGTGTGGCGGTCGATGCGGTCTTCGATTCCGTCTCGGTGGCAACCACGTTCAAGGCCAAGCTCAATGAAGCGGGCGTGATTTTCTGTCCGATCTCCGAAGCCATCCGCGACTATCCCGACCTGGTGAAGAAGTATCTCGGAACCGTGGTACCGGTGACGGACAATTTCTTCGCGACACTGAATTCGGCCGTCTTCTCGGACGGCACCTTCGTCTATGTGCCCAAGGGTGTGCGCTGCCCGATGGAGCTCTCCACCTATTTCCGCATCAATGCCAGCGAGACGGGACAGTTCGAGCGCACTTTGATTATCGCCGACGAGGGCTCCTACGTCAGTTACCTCGAAGGCTGCACGGCGCCGAAGCGCGACGAGAACCAACTTCATGCCGCAGTGGTCGAGCTCGTTGCCCTCGAAGGCGCCGAGATCAAATACTCGACGGTGCAGAACTGGTATCCGGGCGACGAAAACGGGCTTGGCGGCATCTACAATTTCGTGACCAAGCGCGGCGATTGCCGCGGCGACCGCTCAAAGATTTCCTGGACCCAGGTCGAAACCGGTTCGGCGATCACCTGGAAATATCCCAGCTGCATCCTCAGGGGCGACGACACGGTCGGCGAGTTCTACTCGATCGCCATCACCAACAATTTCCAGCAGGCCGACACCGGCACGAAGATGCTGCATCTGGGCAAGAACACACGCTCGCGCATCATCTCCAAGGGCATCAGCGCCGGCAAGGCGAACAACACCTATCGCGGCCTCGTCAGTGTGCATCCAAAAGCCGCGAACGCACGCAACTACACGCAGTGCGACTCGTTGTTGATCGGCTCGAAGTGCGGCGCCCACACGGTGCCGTATCTCGAAAGCCGCAATCCGACGGCGCGCATCGAGCACGAGGCGACGACGTCCAAGATCGCCGAAGACCAGCTCTTCTACTGCCTGCAGCGCGGCATTGGGCAGGAGGAAGCCGTCGCGCTGATCGTCAACGGCTTCTGCAAGGAAGTGTTGCAGCAGCTGCCGATGGAATTCGCGGTCGAAGCGCAAAAACTGGTCGGCATCTCTCTGGAAGGCAGCGTGGGCTAATCATGCTTGAGATCAAGGACCTTCACGTTGCCGTCGGCGGCAAGGAAATCCTCAAAGGCCTGACCCTTTCGATCGCGGCCGGCAAAGTGCACGCCATCATGGGACCCAACGGCTCCGGCAAATCGACCTTGTCTTACGTGCTGGCCGGACGCGCCGGATACGAGATCATGCAAGGCTCAATCCGTTACAACGGAGAGGATTTGAACACGCTCCCACCCGAAGAGCGCGCCGCCAAGGGCGTGTTTCTCGCCATGCAGTATCCAGTCGAGATTCCCGGCGTCACCACGCTCAATTTTCTCAAGACGGCGCTCAATGCCCAGCATCGCGCGCGCGGCGAGAAAGAGCTCGATGCCATGAGCGTGCTCAAATTCGTGCGCAAGAAGGCTGCTGCGTTGAAAATCAGCGAGGAAATGCTGAAACGCGCCCTCAATGTCGGCTTCTCCGGCGGAGAAAAGAAGCGCCTGGAGATTCTCCAGATGGCTTTGTTCGAACCGAAACTTGCCATCCTCGACGAAACCGACTCCGGGCTCGACATCGATGCGCTGAAGCTGGTGGCTGAAGGCGTCAACGCGCTGCGCGCGCCTGACCGCGCGATGCTCGTCATCACGCACTATCAGCGGCTGCTCAATTTCATCGTGCCGGACCGTATTCACGTGCTTGCCGGCGGCCGGATCGTCGCGGAAGGCGGCAAGGAACTGGCGCATGAGCTCGAGGCCAAGGGCTATGAACACATAGCGGGCAAGGCGGCATGAACGCGATGGTACCCTGGATAGATGCGCGCCGCGCCGAAGCGGCGGAGCGTTTCCGCGCGCTCGGCTTGCCGCATCGCCGGATCGAAAACTGGAAATATACCGACCTTAAGTCGGCGCTGGCCGGGGCGAACGACAGCGAGCCGGGCGCCATCGCCTGGTCCATTTCTCCCGTTCCGTCGGCGATCGAACTCTTTGATCTCGCCGATCTGGCAGACGCACCGGGCTGGGTTCAGGCGCATCTCGGCAAGGCGGCCATGGCCGAGGCAATGCCTGCCGCCTCGCTCGCGCTCGCACGGACCGGCTTTGCCCTTCGCGTTCCCAAAGGCGTGGCGGTCGCAGAAATCCTGCGCGTCGCGTTTTCCGGCACCGGTCATGGGCGCGCTCTAATTGTGCTGGAGGAAGGCGCGTCGTTGACTCTTGTAGAGTCGCGCGTAGCAGAGCGTGGCTTCAGCAATATCGGCATCGAGATCGTCGTCGGTCCAAACGCACATTTCACGCATATCCGCTCGGCCGATGCCGCACCGGATGCCATCCAGGTCGAAGACGTGGCGATCCGCGTCGCCCGCGATGCATCGTACCGCGCGCATCTGATGAACGGCGGCGCATCGCTGTCGCGTCTCAACCTTCGGATGACCCTGAAGGAACCAGGCGCCAACGCGAAGCTGTCCGGCGTCAGCGTGCTTGGCGGCAAGCTGCATGCGGACGTCACAACCGAGATCTATCATGCGTCCGGCGAGACGCAGTCGACGCAACTGTTCAAGCACGTTGCCGGTGGTCAATCGCACGTTGTCTACCAAGGCAAGATTACGGTGGCCGAGGGCGCCGACAAATCCGACAGCCGCCAAACGGCGAAAGCGCTACTGCTCGGCGAGCGGGCAGAAGCCGACCTCAAGCCCGAACTCGAAATCTTTGCCGACGACGTGAAATGCGCGCATGGCGCGGCAGTCGGCGATCTCGATGCGGATTCGCTGTTCTATTTGCGCGCCCGCGGCATTCCAGAAGGCGAGGCGCGCAACGTGCTCATTCGCGCGTTTCTCGAAGAAGCGGTGACCGAAATCGCCGACGACGGCATTCGTGAAGCCGTCTGGGCGTCGGTCGAGAACGCCTTGTCGAAGGCGATTGCCCTATGACCGCTCAGGCCAAATTTCGCACCGCGTTCAATCCCGCTACCGCGCGCAAGGATTTCCAGATCCTGTCGCGGTCCGTCTACGGCAAACCGCTGGTCTATCTCGATAACGCCGCTTCGGCGCAGAAACCGCGCCAGGTGCTCGATGCGATGGACGATTTTGCGATGAGCGAATATGCCAACGTCCATCGCGGCGTGCACTATCTGTCGGCGACGGCGACCGAACGCTACGAAGCCGCGCGCGACACCGTGCGCAAGTTCCTCAATGCCGAGAGCGCCGGCGAAATCGTCTTTACCAAGGGTGGAACCGAAGCGATTAATCTCGTCGCCTATTCTTATCTCATGCCGCGCATCGAACCGGGGGACGAGATCGTTTTGACGGTGATGGAACATCATTCCAACATCGTGCCGTGGCACTTCCTGCGCGAACGTCAGGGCGCCGTGCTGCGCTGGGTAGATTTGCGCGACGACGGTTCGCTCGATCTCGACTCTCTTAATGCCGCGATCGGCCCGAAGACGAAACTCGTGGCGGTGACCCACATCTCTAACGTGCTCGGCACCGTGAACCCGATCAAAGAGATCGTCGCCCGCGCACACGCCAAGGGCGTGCCGGTGCTGGCGGACGGATGCCAGGGCGCAGTCCACGAAACAGTCGACGTGCGCGACCTGGATGTCGATTTCTATGCCGTTACGGCGCACAAGCTCTACGGTCCGACCGGTATCGGTGTCCTTTACGCAAAGAAGGCGCATCTGAAGGCGATGCGGCCGTTCAACGGTGGTGGCGAGATGATCAACGAAGTCACGCGCGATCATGTGACCTACGCCGATCCGCCGGCGCGCTTCGAGGCGGGGACGCCGCCAATCATAGAAAGCGTCGGATTTGCCGCGGCGCTCGACTATGTGAATTCCTTCGACCGCGCAGCCGTGAAGGCGCATGAGCACGATCTTCTGACCTACGCGCGGGAAGGCGTGCGGCAGTTCAACTGGCTCAGCGTCATCGGCGATGCACCCGGCAAGGCGGCGATCCTGTCATTCGAGGCGGAGGGGATGCATGCGCACGACCTCGCTACTATATTAGACCGAGAGGGCGTGGCGGTGCGCGCCGGCCATCACTGCGCGCAGCCGCTGATGGAGCGCTTCGGCGTCGCGTCGACGACACGGGCCTCTTTCGCGCTCTACAACACCCGCGCCGAAGTGGATGTCATGATCGAAGCACTCGCCAAGGCACGAAAGATTTTGGGCTGAAGCATGGACCAGTCGCTGCGCGAGCTTTACCAGGAAGTGATCCTTGATCACTCGCGCCACCCGCGCCATTTCGGGAAGCTGGAGCATGCGACGAATACGGCGCAGGGCTACAACCCGCTGTGCGGCGACCGCGTCACCGTCTACCTGATTGTCGGCAAAGACCAGCGCATTGCCGACGTCAAATTCGAAGGCAAGGGCTGCGCCATCAGCCAGGCCTCGGCCTCGTTGATGACTGAGATGATCGTCGGGCGCACGGTCGCGGAAGCCGAAAAGCTCATGGGTGGCTTTCTCGAGCTGGTGAAGGGCGAAAACGTCGTTGATCTTGATGACGATGACAGAGAGAGACTGGACGTGATGGCCGGCGTCAGTGCGTTTCCCATGCGTGTAAAATGCGCAACGCTCGCCTGGCACACGATGAAATCAGCATTGGAGGGCGGTGGAACCGCCAAAACGGAATGAACGCCGAACCACTCCGAGCCGAGATCAACGCTTCGGCCCTCAATGCCGAGGAACTCGATGATTTCACGCGTAAATTGGTGACAGCGCTGAAGAGCGTTTACGACCCTGAAATCCCGGTGGACATATACGAACTCGGTCTTATCTATAAGGTCGATGTTGCCGACAACAAGGACGTTACGGTCGACATGACGTTGACGGCGCCGGGATGTCCAGTGGCCGGCGAAATGCCGGGAATGGTCAAGAATGCGCTCGAAGGTGTCGAAGGAATAGGCGAGGTCACGGTCAACATGACCTTTGATCCTCCTTGGACGCCGGAGAGAATGAGCGAAGAAGCGAAACTCGAACTGAACATGTACTGATGCAGACCACAACGAACACACAGAAGCCGCGTCGCGAGCGCCCCAAGCCGGTCAAGCTGACCGACGCGGCCGCCGCGCGCATCCGCGACATCATGGCCGAAGCCGGCGGCAAGTATCAGGGCGTGCGCGTCGGTGTGACCAACGGCGGTTGTGCTGGCATGGCTTACACGATGGACTATGCCGAGGAGGTCAAACCGCTCGACGAAGTGGTCGAGGACAAGGGTGTGAAGATCTTCATCGAACCCAAGGCGATCCTCTTTCTGATTGGAACGGAAATGGATTTCGTGCGCGAGAAGCTCGGCGCCCGCTTCGTGTTCAACAATCCCAATCAGACAGCGGCCTGCGGCTGCGGCGAGAGCGTCACCATTGCGCCGGCCAAAGACGTCCACTGAAACCAGAACACGGCGCGTGACGGCGAAGACCGATCCGCACCGCTTCGATGACCTTTTTTTCGAATTCGGGCCAATCGCGCTGCGCCGCTTTTTTGGCGGCGAAGGAATCTATGCCGGCAGTTTGATGATCGGCATGGTCTTCGGCGATACCATCTACTTCAAGACGGACGAAAAGACGATCAAGGCCTTCCGCAAGGAGGGTTCATTGCCCTTCACCTTCAAGAAACGCGGCACCGAGATCATCGAAACAACGTGGTTCTCGTTGCCCGACCGTCTCTATGACGATCCCGAAGAACTCGCCCATTGGGCGCGCGATGCGCTGAAGGTCGCCAATGCTTCGCCGCAAGCGATCTTGAAGTCACGCAAGCGCGCGGAAGCGAAACTGCCCCGTCGCGAGCGGCAGCAACGCCAACGCAAGCGTGCGCGCCTTCGCACGCCCGGCTGAGCGTCAACTCACCACAGTTTCACGCGTTTGTCGGGCGGCAGATACATCGCATCGCCCGGCTTGACGTTGAATGCCTGATACCAGGCGTCGTTGTTGCGCGTCGGTCCCCAGACTCGGAAATGCGGCGGGCTGTGCGGATTGGACAAGATCTGCACGCGCATCTGGCTGTCGCGATATTTGGCGCGCCAGATCTGCGCGAACGAAAGGAAGAAGCGCTGCTCGCCCGTCAGACCGTCGATCACCGGCGCCCGCTTACCCCCGAGCGAGGCATGATACGCCTTCAGCGCGATAGCCAGGCCCGAGAGATCGCCGATGTTCTCGCCCATGGTCAACTTGCCATTCACATGCAGGCCCGGCAGGCCTTCATAGGCATCGAACTGCGCGCCGAGCATGGCTGTGCGGGCGTCGAAGGCCTTGCGATCGTCGTCCGTCCACCAACTGCGCAAGATGCCGCCGCCATCGTATTTGCTGCCCTGATCGTCGAAACCGTGACTGATCTCGTGGCCGATAACCGCGCCGATGCCGCCATAGTTGACCGCGTCGTCGGCGTTAGGATCGAAGAACGGCGGCTGCAGGATGGCTGCCGGAAAGAAGATCGAATTGAACAGCTGCGTGTAATAGGCGTTGATGGTCGGCGGCGTCATGCCCCATTCATTGCGGTCGACCGGCTGATCGATACGCCCGAGGTGATAATTCCACTCGAAGGCGCTGGCGCGTTCGCTGTTGCCGATCAAGTCGTCGCGTTTGATGACGAGTCCGGAGAAATCGCGCCACTTGTCGGGATAGCCGATATGTGGCGTGAAGGCGTGGAGCTTGTCGAGCGCCTTTTGCCGCGTCACCGGCGACATCCAGTCAATGGTGCGGATGTCGGCGTCATAGGCTTTGAGCAGATTGGCGACGAGCTTTTCCGCTTTCGCTTTGGTTGCCGGCGGAAAGTATTTGGCGACGTAGAGCTTGCCGAACGGATGGCTCAGCGTGGCATCCAGCAGGTGCACGGCGCGCGTTTCGCGCGGCAGCTGCTGTGCTTGTCCGCCCAGCGCCTTGCCGTAGAAGTCGAAATTTGTTTCGTCGAAGGTCTTCGGCAGATAGGCCGCCATGTTGTGCAGGTAGTTGAGCGTCAGGTAGTCACGCCAAACCGCGATCGGTGTCTTTGCAAACAACGCCGCCAGCGGCGGAAAGGCCGTGTTCTCGCGCACCACGACCTTGCGATCGGCCGCGATTCCTTGCGCCTTGAAATAAGTCTCCCAGGCAAATCCGGGAGCGAAAGCAGTGAGTTCCTTGACCGTCATGGGATTGTAGGTCTTGTCGGCATTGCGCCGCTCCGCGACCGCCCAGTGCGCCTTGGCGATCTCGGTTTCCAGCGCATAGACCGCGACGGCGCGCGCATCGGCGTCCTTCTCACCGATGAGTGACAACATGCTTGCAAGATATTTCTTGTAGGCGTCGCGTGTCGTGGCGAGTGCGGGGTCGTCGCGCAGATAATAGTCGCGGTCGGGCATGCCGAGACCGGACTGAGTCGCGGTCACGACATAGGCGTTGGTGTTCTTGGCGTCAGGCGTCACGCCGGTCGCGATGATACTGTCGCTGGGAAATGCCGGGTCGCCCATCAGCGCGGCGACGTCGTCGAGAGTCTTGAGCGCGGCGATGCGCGCGAGATCCGGCTTGATCGGCGCGATGCCGCGCGCCTCGATCTGCTTGGTGTCGGTGAAGGCGTCGTAGAGATCGCGCAGCTGCTTTTCTTCCGGATTGAGCGTCTTGGGGTCGCGCGCTTCGAGATCCGCGACGAGTTCCTTCATGCGGTTCTCGCTCAGAATTTGGAGATTCTGGAACGAGCCGATGCTGGTGCGGTCGGCAGGAATCTCGGTGCGCTTCAGCCAGGCGCCGTTGGCGTAGAGAAAGAAGTCATCGCCGGGTTTCACGCTCGTATCGATGCCGCTGGTATCGACGCCCCAGGTACCGAAAGCCGGTTTGTTTGCGGGTTGGACGGCAAGCGACAGGCAGGTCGTGGCGGCAAGCGCGCCCAGCGCGAAGACGAAAGTTTTCATGTTCCATTTCCTGAAGTGATGGGCTGTTACCAAACCGGAACGCGCTTGTTGGGAGGCAGATAGTACTTGTCGCCAGGTTTGATGTTGAACGCCGCATACCAGCCATCCGTGTTGCGCACCACGCCGTTGACGCGGAACTCGGATGTACTATGCGGGTTGGAGAGCACCTGCGCGCGAACCGCGCCGTCGCGATGACGCTCGCGCCAACTTTGCGCATAGGCGATGTAAAAGCGCTGGTCGCCGGTCAATCCGTCGAGCACCGGCGCCGGCTTGCCGCCGAGCGAGATGTGATAGGCCTTGAGCGCAATGACGAGTCCGGCAATGTCGGCGATATTCTCGCCGAGCGTCAGCCGGCCGTTGAGGTGCAGGCCGGGAAGTGGCTGATATTGGTCATACTGCGCCGCGATGGCGTCACCCCGCGTCTTGAAATTTTTCAAGTCTTCCGGCGTGAACCAGTTCTGCAGAATGCCGCGCGGATTGTACTTCGCGCCCTGGTCGTCGAAGGCGTGGCTAATCTCGTGGCCGATGGTGGCGCCGATCTCGCCATAATTGACGGCATCGTCGGCATTGGGATCGAAATAGGGGGGCTGGAGAATGCCCGCCGGAAAAACGATCTCGTTGAAATTGAAATTGTCATAGGCGTTGTTGGTCGGCGGCGTCATGCCCCATTCCGTGCGGTCGACCGCATCATCGATGCGGCGAAGCTGGCGGTGCCACTCGAAGAGATTGGCATTGCGCACGCTGTCCAGCAGGTTGGCGCGGTCGATCGTGAGCGCAGAGTAGTCACGGAACTTGTCGGGATATCCGATCTTGAGCGCCATGGCGTGCAGCTTGTCCAGCGCCTTGGCACGCGTGGCCGGCGTCATCCAGGCCAGCGTGCGGATATCCGCGTCATAAGCCTTGATCAGGTTCTGCACTAGATTTAGCGCCTTGGCCTTGGCTTCCGGCGGAAAGTATTTGGCGACATAGAGCTTGCCGAGCGCTTCACCCATCGCACCGTCGAGCAGATGAATGGCGCGAATGGTGCGGTCAAGTTGGGCGGTCTTGCCGTTTAGCGCGGTGCCGTAGAAGGCGAAATCCGTGTCATCGACCTTCTTTGGCAGGTACGACGCCCAGCTGTGGAGATAGCGCACCGTCAGATAGTCACGCCAAACTTCGATCGGCGTGCTGGCGAAGACCTTGGCAAGATTAGGGAACGCCGACTTCTCCGCGACGATCACCTTGCGCTCGCCGTGCGGCGTGGTGAGGGGAATCCCACCCGCCTGGAACATTGCGTCCCAATCGAAACCGGGCGCCGATTTCTTGAGATCGCCGAACGACATGGGATTATAGATCTTGTCGGCGTCGCGGCGATCGGCGGCCGGCCAACTCACCGTGGCGATGGCGAGTTCCAGCGCATAGATCTTCTCCGCACGCTGGGTCGCATCCTTCGCGCCCGCGATGGTCAGCATCTGCGCGAGGTACTTCTTATACGCTTCGCGTGTGGCGACAATTTCCTTGTCGTTCTTCAGGTAGTAGTCGCGGTCCGGCATGCCGAGGCCGGATTGACCGAGATTGATCGAATAGATGTCGGAGTTCTTGTCGTCGACGCCGATTGCGAGCGTGAAAGGACCGTCGACACCGAGCGCCGGATCGCCGATCGCATGCGCAACGTCGCTAAGCGTCTTGAGTCCTGCGATCATGGCAAGGTCTCTCTTGGCCGGCGCCAAACCGTTTGCCTCGATCTGTTTGGTATCCATGAAGGCGCTGTAGAGATCGCGCAACTTGCGGTCTTCCGCGTTCAACTTTGCATCGGGTGTCGCGGCGAGCTCTGCGACGAGCCCCTTCAACCGCGCTTCATTGCTGCGATCGAGTTCGAGATTGACGCCGGAATAAGTACGGTCGGCGGGGATGACGTCATGCTTGACCCAGTTGCCGTTGGCATAGAGGAAGAAGTCGTCGCCGGGCTTAACTGTTTTATCGATGTACGAGAGTTCGACTCCCCAGGGTTTCACCGCCGCGGTGTTCGCTAGCGACGTGCCCATGGCCGTGATGAGCGCAATGGAAGCCACGCTGAGCGTCAGGCCTGAACGGGTCATATGTCCTCCCAGAAATTTTTCGCGCCGTATCTGTGTTATCCCACGGCGGATTGCATAGCGCATTCGGATTTCTGATATCAGCTCTGAATCTGAACCGCCCACCCCCGGACCGTACGTCCAATAGGTCAGCAGTTCGTAGCCGTGATCAAATCACGGACGCGCGAGCTTTGGTGAACCGACCGGCTATTTCCCTTTGAACTTCGCCTGGCGCTTTTGCAGAAAGGCGCTGACGCCCTCCATGAAATCTTCTGTCTTTCCGGCGCGTTCCTGACAGATGCGTTCCAGGTCGAGCTGCTCTTCATAGGTGTTGAGCGGACTCTGCCAATAGAGGCTGCGGGTCACGGCCAGCGATGACGGACCGTTCGCCAGCTGCTCGGCGAGCTTCAGCGCTTCGCCCATCAGCGCATTGTCGTCGACCACACGATTGATGAGACCCCATTCGAGCGCCTTCTCGGCCGGCAGCCGCTCGGCGAGGAGCGATAGCTCTTTGGCGCGGGCCAATCCGATGAGACGCGGCAGCAGCCATGTCGAGCCGCCATCGGGCACCAGGCCGATGCGCGTGAAGGCCTGAAGGAAGTAGGCCGAGCGGCCCGCGATCACGATGTCGCCCATTAGTGCGATGCTCATGCCGACACCGGCCGCAGCACCGTTCACGGCAGTCACGAAGGGAATCGAAAGGTCACGCAAGCGACGCAGAAAGGGATGATAGACGGTCTCGAGCGCGTGGCCGACACCGGTTTCTTCGCTGCCGCGCTCGGCGAGATTCGCGCCAGAGCAGAAGCCGCGGCCCTCGCCGGTCAGGACCATGGCACGAAATCCGCTCTCCTTCTTCTCGACGAAGTTGAGCGCAGCCGCCGCACCGCGTACCAGTTTTGTGCCGGCGGCGTTCATCGCTTCTGGATGATTGAGCGTCAGGACGGCGACGTTGTCGTGCGCCGTGACATAGGCCCGATCGAAATCCGTACGCATGCTCGCCTCCTGCTGGACTTGACGAGAGAGCATACTGGGTTCGAAGGTGATGGAAAGAGTGTAGGGGCTTACGCAGCGTCGACGACGCGACAGTCGCTAGTTCTATTCGCACCAATTCCGCTACGTTAGGAGCCCATACGGTGCGCTTAGCTCGCAACCCTGGTGCGTGGCCATTGAAGGTGCGTGCGGGCGCTGATTTACTTGACGCAATGGCGGCCCTTCGCCGCGAAAGGACACAAAATGACCGTCGCAGAGTCCAGCCTCACTTCGCCTGCCGGAAATATGCGCAACGTGTTGGATCGCCAGCGCAACGCGCACTTGAAAGATGGACCAGCGAGCGCGGAGAAGCGCATCGACTGGCTCGACCGCGCCATCGGTTTGCTCGTCAGCCACAAGGACGCCATTGCCGACGCGTTGCGCGAGGATTTCGGACACCGGTCCGTCCACGCCTCGTTGCTCACCGATGTTTCCGGCTCGATCGGTCCGCTGCGCCATGCCAAGGAAAATCTGCGCCACTGGATGAAGCGCGAGAAGCGCAAGGTCAGTCCGGCGATACTGGGTCTGCTGGGCGCCAGGGCGTATGTCGAATACCAGCCCAAGGGCACGGTCGGAATCATCTCGCCGTGGAATTTTCCTGTGAATTTGACGTTCACGCCACTCGCTGGCGTCTTCGCCGCAGGAAATCGTGCGATGATCAAACCGAGCGAGTTCACGCCGCGCACATCAGAACTGATGGCGCGGATGTTTTCGTCGGCCTATGACGAGACGGAAGTTGCCGTATTCACCGGCGGGCCCGATATCGGCACCGCTTTCGCCCGGCTGCCCTTCGACCATCTGCTCTTCACCGGCGCGACCTCGATTGCCTATCACGTGATGAAGGCGGCGGCGGAAAATCTCGTGCCGACGACGCTCGAACTCGGCGGCAAGTCGCCGGTGATCGTGGGCGAATCCGCGGACATCGATCTCACCGCCAAGCGCGTCATGATGGGTAAGACTTTGAATGCCGGGCAGATCTGCCTTGCACCGGACTATGTGATGGTGCCGCAGACCCGTCAGCGCGAATTCGTCGGTGCGGCGGCGAGCGCGATTGGCGCGATGTTCCCGACGCTGAAGGACAATCCGGATTACACTTCGGTGATCAACCAGAGGCATTTCGAGCGGCTCAATTCCTACATCGACGATGCCAAGGCCAAGGGTGCGGAGATCGTCGAGCTCAATCCGGCCAAGGAAGACTTCAGCCAGCAGCCCTATCACAAGATCCCGCCGACGCTCGTGCTCAACCCGACGGACGACATGGCGATCATGAAGGACGAGATTTTCGGGCCACTCCTGCCGGTCAAGACCTACACCAATGTCGACGAAGCCATCGGCTACGTGAACGCACACGACCGCCCACTCGGCCTTTACTATTTCGGCAAGGACAATTCGGAACAGGAAAGGGTACTGACGCGCACGACGTCGGGTGGCGTGTCGGTCAATGACGTGGTGATGCATGTTTCGATGGAGGATCTGCCGTTTGGCGGCATTGGACCTTCGGGCATGGGTGCCTATCACGGCATCGACGGGTTTCGCACCTTCAGCCATGCCAAAGCCGTCTTCAAACAGGCCGGCCGTGATCTCACAGCGATGATGCGGCCGCCGTATGGTGCGGGCGTGCAGCGCATGATCGACGCCGGCATCAAGAGGTAGACCTTTGGCTCTCGCCCTTCTTCCTTCGACAAGCTCAGGATGAAGGGCTCAGGGTGAGGGCCAAATTAAAATCCTCATCCTGAGCCTGTCGAAGGATGGATCGAACGCGCCGATCTCGAGATTTTGTCACGCCGCGGTCCAGCCGCCGTCGACAGAGATGTTGGCGCCGGTAATGTTCTTGGCCGCATCCGAACAGAGAAACACGGCAATGGCACCAACCTGCTCGACGGTGACGAATTCCTTCGTCGGTTGGGCGGCGAGAAGCACATCGTTGATGACTTCTTCCTTCGTCAGGCCGCGCGCCTTCATCGTGTCGGGAATTTGTTTTTCAACGAGTGGTGTCCAGACATAGCCGGGGCTGATGCAGTTCACGGTGATGCCAAAGGACGCCGTCTCCAGCGCGATGGTCTTGGTCAATCCGGCGATGCCGTGCTTGGCGGAGACGTAGGCGGACTTGAACGGGCTGGCGACGAGGGAATGGGCCGACGCGGTGGAAATGATGCGACCCCAGCGGCGCTTCTTCATTCCAGGCACGACCGCGCGCATGCCATGAAACGCGGCCGACAAGTTGATCGCGATGATCTGGTCCCATTTCTCGACCGGAAAATCCTCGACCGGCGAGACATATTGCACGCCCGCATTGTTCACCAGGATATCGACGCTCCCGAAAGCCTTTTCGGTTGCAGCGATCATCGCAGCGATCTCAGAAGGCTTCGACATGTCGGCAGCCGAGTAGAGCGCCCTGACGCCGTATTCGCGTTCGATGCCGGCGCGTTCCTTCTCGATCGTCGCGGCATCGCCGAAACCGTTTATCTGAATATGCACGCCTTCCTTTGCGAGCGCACGCGCGACGGCGAGACCGATGCCGCTCGTCGAACCGGTCACGACTGCGACTTTTCCCTTGAGTGACATGGTCATTCCTTTCGATCGATGGTCCAACCGAGTACTTCGGCCGCTGCGTTGGCGGACTCCATGCCGCCGCCGACGCCATCGACTGCATCTTCGATGTTCCACAAGGCGCTCAGCACGCCATGCGCGAAGCACCAGCGCAAGATGCGGTCATGGTCGAGCCCGAGCCGGTCCGACAGGATGCTGGCGCGACGTTCCAACACTGCCGCAGTTCGGAAATCGCGCGCCGGGTTGTGGAGGAACGAGGCCGTCTCGAATTCGAGCTCGCCGGCGTAGCCTTTCGGATCGATCACCAACCAGCCGCGCTCGCGGTCATCGAGAATGTTGTCGTGATGCAGATCGGCGTGGAGCAGGAACTGCTTGGCCGATTGGGTCTCACACAATCCGAAGAAGACTTTCTTGCCGCGCTCGAAGTGGTCGCGCGTGAGAATGGGATGCTCGGGATATGGCTTGTTGTAGCTTCGCCCGCAGTCGGACAAGGTTTTCCAGCCACTCGGAGCGGGTGCGACGTGCAGGCCGGCAACAGTATCGCACCAGATGTGCGTGGCGCGGTCGTCATCGTCCGCCGTGAGCGCACTGAGCGGCAATGCCGGCACGATGCGTTCAATGACCATCGCGGCTTCGTCCGCCGCGTAGACACGCACGGCACGCCCGCCCCAATGGCGCAGGATGTCGGCGCCGCGCGTCTCATCGCTGTTGGGCTTGTAGACCTTGAGGAGGGCAGGCTTGCCACCGGATTGCACGAAGCAAAGCCAGGAGCTTCGCGTTTCGAACGGGTCACCGTCCGGCGTCAACTGCCACTTATCGATGTGGCTGGAAAGATGCGCGCGTGCGCTCACCCTTCCGCGTCGACCTTCTTCGGCAGATTGACGGGCCGGAACAGGAACGCCGGAAGTTCGTGACGTTCCGGCTTCACCACCTCCGCGTCGTTCTTGCGATCGTGGCTGGCCCGGTGTTCCGGCCCGCGCTTCTTGTGCGGATGTCGCTCGCGACGCGGCTCGTGCTTCTTTTCCTGGCGCGGCGAGGGGAGAGGAACGACCACTTGCGCCACCGGTGTCTCAATGGGCGCCGCAGCTATGGCCTGGGCAGGTTCCATCGGTGCGACGTGATCATGAAACTTATCAGGCCGGAATTTATCCTTGCGCTCGCGATCGCGTGTCGACTGTCCCCGACGCTTGTCGGAGTCACGCCGCGGCTTGCGGTCCTCGCGGATTTCCAGATTTTCCATCGTCTGGCGCGGAATTGTCGTCTTGGTCAACCGCTCGATGGCATCAACCTGCTTGTCGTCGCGCGGCGTCGCCAGCATGTAGGCGTAGCCGACACGCCCGGCGCGGCCCGTACGCCCTATGCGGTGGACATAGTCGTCGGGGTGAAACGGTACGTCGAAGTTGAACACATGGCTGACGGCCGGAATGTCGAGACCGCGCGCCGCGACATCGCTGGCGATGAGGATCTTGAGTTCGCCGGAACGGAAGCTGTCGAGCGTCTTGGTGCGCAGCGACTGGTCGAGATCGCCGTGCAGCGGTGCGGCGTTGAAGCCATGCTTGGCGAGCGACTTCGCGACCACATCGACGTCGCGCTTGCGATTGCAGAAGACGAGCGCGTTGTTCAGCGTCGGCTCGGCCTCGCGAATGAGCCGGCGCAGCGCCTCGCGCTTGGCCCAATCATTGGCGGGCACATTGACGATGTGCTGCACGATCGTGGTCGCTGCGGTGGCCGGACGGCTGACCTCGACGCGTACCGGATTGTGCAGGAACTGCTCGGTGAGGCGCTGGATCTCCGGCGGCATTGTCGCGGAGTAGAACAAGGTTTGGCGCGTGAACGGGATCAGCTTGCAGATGCGCTCGACGTCGGGAATGAAGCCCATGTCGAGCATGCGGTCGGCTTCGTCAATGACGAGGATGTTGACCTGGCTCAGCATCAGCTTGCCGCGCTCGAAGTGATCGAGCAGGCGGCCCGGCGTGGCGATCAGCACATCGACGCCGCGATCGAGCTTCTTGTCCTGGTCGTCGAACGATACGCCGCCGATGAGCAGCGCCATCGAAAGTTTGTTGTATTTGCCATAGCGCTCGAAGCTCTCCGCCACCTGGGCGGCGAGCTCGCGCGTCGGCTCCAGGATCAGCGAACGCGGCATGCGCGCCTTAGCGCGGCCGCGTGCCAGCATCTCGATCATCGGCAGCGTGAACGACGCCGTCTTGCCGGTGCCGGTCTGCGCGATGCCGATGACATCGCGCCGCTGCAGGACATGGGGGATGCCCTGTGCCTGAATGGGCGTGGGGATGGTGTAGCCGCTCTCGGTGACAGCCTTCAAAACCTCGGTAGAGAGTCCGAGCGAATGGAATCCGTCA
>Ga0207693_10000162_pt1 | contig 60274 bp, 43 predicted proteins | sample LARL81metaG_FD_184347 | JGI IMG/M metagenome (GOLD analysis project Ga0207693, IMG submission 184347) | Corn, switchgrass and miscanthus rhizosphere microbial communities from Kellogg Biological Station, Michigan, USA - LAR L8-1 metaG... | ecosystem: Host-associated > Plants > Roots >... | reverse complement strand
TGGCGCGACTTCGTCGTAGGGGATCTCCAAGAAGAGTTCGCGACGCGCAGCGCTGATTCGCCAGCCTCGGGCTACGCCTGGTTCTGGTGGCAGACGATACGTTGCCTAGCTTCACCGCCACGCGTTCGCCCGAATTCATTGCTGCATGGATCCAAAAGGAGACTCTAGTATGCGTAACTTGTTTGCCGATCTTCGTTATACATTGCGGGTAATGTCCCGCACACCATCGTTCGCGGTGGCGGTCGTCAGTGTGCTGGCGCTCGGAATAAGCGCGAATACCGCGATCTTCAGCATCGTTAACGCAGTCGTGCTGCGGCCGCTGCCTTTCGAGGAGCCGGAACGCCTGGTGCGGATCTTCACCAAGACGCCGGACGGTAGATCGTTTGAGCTCTCGCCCGGCAAGTTCTATGACTGGCAGCGGGATGCGCACTCGTTCGAGGGCATGGCAATGTATCCATGCTGCGGCCTCAGGGAACTCGCACTCACCGGCACGGGCGCTGCGCGAGCGGTAACGGTGACTCCTGTGAGCACGGGATTCTTCGACATCGTCAGAGCCCGCCCGGTGCTCGGCCGTGTTTTTCAGGAAGAAGAACACACGCCAGGCAACAACAATGTGGTCGTCCTCAGCGACCGGTTCTGGAGATCCGAATTCGGCGCCAAGCCCGACGTGATCGGCCGCACTATGAAGTTCAATGACGAGGCGTACACCATCGTCGGAGTAATGCCGGCCGATGCCTCAGTCGGATCATGGTCCGCCACAGCGTGCGACGTCTGGGTCCCGCTCGCCCTGACCAACGAGCAACGCGCCGCCCGTGGGAATCACAATCTGGACGGCGTTGCGCGTCTGAAGAGAAATGTCGACCTGTCCCAGGCGCGAGCTGAAATGGACGCGATATCGGCACGGCTCGCGCGTGAATTCCCGAAATCAGATGCTGGTTGGGGAGTCCTCGTCATTCCGATGCAGGAAGCAATCGTCGGCAATAGCCGCACGATGCTTCTCATGCTGCTCGGCGCCGTCGGGTTGGTGCTACTCATCGCGTGCGCCAACGTCGGCAACTTGCTATTCACCCGCGGCCTGAACCGACGAAAGGAAATCGCGATTCGCTCGGCGCTTGGGGCGGGACGCTTACGCGTGTTTCAGCAGTTATTTACCGAAGCATTGGCCCTCGCGGCGGCCGGTGGCGCGCTCGGGGTTCTGCTCGCATACGTGACCCTCAAGTCAGCGTCAACGTTGCTCGCCAGCCAGGTCCCGAGAGCTGAGGAAATCTCGATCGATGCGCGAGTGCTGCTGTTTGCGCTGGCGGTGTCGATTTTCACCGGCATGCTCGCCGGTACGCTGCCGGCAGTGCGCGCAGGCCGGTCGGAGTTGAACGACGCGCTCAAGGAAGGTGGGCGCGGCGACACCACGGTCGGTGTGGGCACACGCCGCTTGCTAATCATCTGCGAAGTCGCGCTGTCGCTGGTGTTGTTGATGGGCGCCGGTGTGATGGTCCAGAGCCTGCTGGCCCTTAGGCAAGGCGATGCCGGTTTCGATCCGAAGAACGTGCTCACGATGAGTGTGAGGCTCGTCCACACGCGGTATCCCACACCGGCGCAGCGAGCAGCATTCTTCGACGCGGTGGTGCAGCGCATCCGCGCATTGCCCGGTGTCGAGGCTGCGGGAACGATCGACGATCTGCCCTTCGATGCTGGATCCTCACAGACTCTCTTGCTTGAGGGATACGCGCCTCAGCGAGACCCGGCGGCGGTGCAAGCTCGACAGATCACGCCTGGCTACCTGCGTGCCATGAAGATTCCGTTGCTGCGAGGGCGCGACGTCGTCGAGAGCGACAGTGAGGTGATGCTCGTCAGCGGCGATGCCGCAAAGCTCTATTGGGGATCGGACGATCCGATCGGGCGCCGGGCTGCGCTGCCGTTTTCGAAGACCGTACTTCGACGGGTCGTCGGCATCGTCGGCGACGTCAAGCAACGAAATCTCATTGATGCCTCAACGCCGACCGTCTACTTCTACACGCGCGAACCAGGTGGCAGGGCAACGTTCGTGATTCGGACTTCGCTGCCGCCCTCCACGCTCGTACAGCCCGCCGTCGCGGTAATTCACGCGATCGATCGAGAGCAGCCGGTATCACGCATCCGGACTATGGAGCAGGCGATCGATGCAGAGCTGACGTCGCAACGCTTCAGTGCTCTGCTACTCGGAATCTTTGCCGGAATCGCGCTGCTTCTCGCCGCAGTCGGAATCTACAGCGTACTCTCTTACATCGTGCGGGGACGGAGCCGCGAGATCGGGATCAGAACTGCACTTGGTGCGCGTTCATCTGATGTTCTTCGTCTGGTGGTCGTCGAGGGTATGTGGCCCGTGCTCGTCGGCATCGTGGCCGGCACGATCGCCTCGCTAGCGTCTGCGAGGGTCATCGAAACGCTTGTCTTTGGCGTGAGCGCATCAGATCCGCTGACGCTTGCTGCCGTCGCGGCCATGCTGGCCCTTGTTGCGATGATGGCCAGCCTGGTGCCCGCGTACCGAGCCTTGCGGCTCGACCCGGTGAAGGTCCTGCGCGCCGAGTAGGCATCGAGCATTTCCCGGCGACGAGAGCCCGCGTCCAGCGAAGGCGTTCGGGGCAGTGTTTTGAGTGTCGCCGACGCGGTCGATTCGGACGGTACGGCTGGAATTACTCCTGTCTGGTCGCACAGCGTTTACCAAACTGTCCAAAGCCGCCGCACGGCCTGCGGGACATTTGAATCATTTCTTTCCTAGCCAGTCTAGTTTTCACGGCGTCAATGAGGTATGAATCCCGGCCACCAGCTAACCTGATTTCCTTTTGAAACCAGTTGCTCGTTCAGCGGCGAGGCTTGCCCGCGACCATATTAGGCAATGTCGTCCAAACTGGGCCCTCGAAATGGATATACTCGCTAACAGGGAGCGCCCAGTCTCCATTTCACGCTGAACCAGCACACACCTTGTTCCTCCAGACATCGTTTTCGCCTATTTCAGCTTCGTCATTGGGAGGAGTTGCAAACAGGTAGTTACCCTCCCATGTTGCGTTGCTCACCAACGTTAGTTCAAAAGTTTTGCCTTGATACGCGTTGAGGCATACGTTCAACGCTTCCACTTTTTTGTACTGTTCCCTCCAGGCTAGGAACGTGGAGACACAGACTATAAAAATAGCCAACCCGAAACTAGCGTGTACGTACCAGGCATCCGGCTTGCTATGCATCTGCCCGTAAACAGCGGTAAAGGTCCACAAGGCACAGCTCATAAGACCCCACCACTGCCAAAGCACAGACTTGAAGAATGTGCCGATCTCCCTGAGAACTCTCCACATATAACCTCCGTAGGCCCCAGCGTGTACCTATTAGCCTCAGAAGGAATAGTGTTTTTCGCGATTCGTCCTGCACAAAATACCCCGCTAGGGTTGAGGGTAGACGGGTTTCAGCCTTCGGCAAAGTGCGCTCGATTGGCACAAGCGAAGTGATACTTATCACAGACAAACTTGTCAAGCTCGTCATAAGGTGACAAGCATGACAAGCACTACTGCAAAGCGAGTGGGGGGAGGACGTAAACGTAAGCACATATCACACGCAACATTCCAGACGCCTGCATCAGCGCGCCGTTATGCAGCGCTCGGGTTTGGCGACGCCGTGCGTCTCGCCAAGTTGTATCCTTTAAATGTCGTATGCGAATTTACATCGACGAAGCTGGCCCTTTCCTTCCGCCCAACCCAACGCGCCCATTGTTCTCGCTCGTCCTTGCGCTGATCATACCGACAGCAGTTGAGGATGAACTCCTATATGAACTCCTATATGAATTCCTTCGGTTGCGGGACACATGGCCAAACCAAGACGTTGAGATCAAGGGGAGCGCTCTCCAGGAGTCGCAAGCTGCGCAGTTTATTAGTCTGGTGCTGAGGTACGAGACATTCGTCGAGTTCATCGCGCTCGATACGAACATGCATCCCGACCCAGTAGTCGAGGGGCTCAAGAACCGACAAGCAGATGCAATCACCGCGAATATTACCCGCGAACACCATCCTGGCCCAATTCCGCACCTGCATCAGCTCGGCGAGACTATCCGCGGGATGTCAAATCAGTTGTTCCTTCAAGCCTTCGCGACGTGGGAGTTAGTCATCAGGACCGTCCGCGAAGGGACGCTCTATTTCGTGCAACGCTTGCCCGAAGAGTTGGGTGATATCGCTTGGGTTGTTGATCGCAAGGACCGAACCCTGACGGAGATGGAAGACACTTGGACCACTCTCGTTCTCCCGCTGAGTGAAAACGCTTTCGGCAAAGAACCGCTGCAGTTCTTAGCTGGGCAGGATTATTCACACCTTGACGCGAAATACCTTGTGACGGAAGAAACCGCAGAAGCCGAAATGCAGAACCATATGCGCTGGATGCGTTCAATGTACGGGAGGCCAAAGGAAGGAGGCCGCGTGATCGACGCGAAGCGCATTCTCACGGATCAGCTAGCGTTCGAGAATTCGCGTGACTGTCTCGGCCTGCAACTAGCTGACATGCTGGCCACCATTCTCCGGCGTGCACTCAATGACCGACTCCAGTATTCGGGATGGAAGGACTTCGGAGGCTTGCTCGTCCGCCACAAGAATCCCGGACACGGATTTATTGCAGTAGGCAGCGGACCTGAGACGGTTTTGCGCGGTCATGCGAAAAAGGTATGCCAAGTACTGAACGCGAGAGCAAAAAGCATGCTCGTAAACTAAGGAAAAACGTTTCGCAGGTAATCTGCGGATTCCGCTTTTTGAGGGCCTACGCGCTGTTTCACCCAAGTTCACCTTTTTCCGCGTAACATTCTGTGAAATAAGGCTGGCGAGGAGAGTTCGTCCTTTTTCCATTGCCGATTTTTTCTTAAATTTTTTTCGGACGGTCAAGAAATCCGTCGACCCCTGCAGGAATTGGGCTACACCCGGACAACCTTTCTGAAAATGCATAGGACTGACATGCATGTCAGGTGCAACAGGGCTTGTGTCCTGATTTGTGTCACAACCCGGGTATCCCTGCCGCTCTCGCTTGCTGTCGGTCAGGATTGCTTTCGCACAAGTGAAGGGCGGTGAACAATCGTGAAGACAGCGTAAAGACTGCTCTTCCATGTCGCTCGGTCTCGTTAGCTGTCGGACGGCTACAATTCGTTGAGGGAATTGACACGGAAGAGGTCGATGGTTCGAATCCATTCGGGCCTACCATCTTTCACCGTTTGTTTGAGCACGTTTTCTCGGATTGTTTGTCCTGTAAAACTGAAGTGCGCTGGCCGTACTACAAATTTCTTACAAACCGGTTCAAGCAGAAGTTATGGCGAGGTCTTACTCTGTAAGTCCGCCGCTCATTCATCGCCGGGTTCCAAGTGAACGTTCTTCAGTTCTTTGATCTCCCTGATTGCAATCGCGTGGGTACCTCTTCGCTCGAATACGGCGCCGGTCGCCTGCACATATTTGCCAACGAAGGGCATCATCTTTTCACGCTGGTCGGAATCGGGCATGTCCGCGGAGATTGGGAAATAGATAAACCCGTCCTTGGTGAGGATGATGATCGGTGAGCCGTGCTTAACGCAATCCAAGGTGCACTTCAAACTGAAGTTGGTGGCCGTCCCTGCCGGATTTTGGACTGGACAAGCGAGGTCGCGAACGGCGCCCTCGATGGTCATCGTCTTCGCGTTCGGATCCATCTTAGTACCCTGACGCGCGACCGCCGGCCATATGAGCAGCACAGATAGAGCTATCGCAAAGAGTGCCTGGAACAAAAAGAATCGCTTCATAAGCATCCCTTCCCGCAAATGTCCAAACGGCAAGAGTTTACACTACATCCTTTGCGCCGGAAGCAACCCGACCGTCACCGGAACACTCCGTATACGAAACGCGAACCTGCACCTCCTACCCGCAATCTCTGCCGGTGAAACGGGTCTGACTTGTGCGGAGACGATGTTCGATACCGTCTAGAGTCCTTGTCTTTGGGAACCCCAGTAGATTGATGCGGAAGAGGTTGATCGTTCGAATCCATTCGGGCCTACCATCATCCCTCCCAATTTTCCCCGCTCTTTCTCAGAATGTTCTCAGATACATTTCAGGCCTTTCAAAGTACAAAAGGATCACCAGGCCGCTAGTCTTGCCTCATCTCACGGACAAACCTGGGCCAAAGCCCGGTCCCAAGAAAACAAAATGAGGATATAAGTATGGCAAAGCGTCTAGCGGTATTTGTGTATGGACTGGTCAGCTACCTATTGTTCTTCCTGACCTTCGTGTGTGCCGTTGGGTTTATCGGGAATTTATATCTGCCCAGGTCGATGGACTCGGTAGCTCGGATGTCGTTTTGGCCGGCTCTTCTGATTGATGCCGGGTTGCTCCTGTTGTTCGCGGTACAACATAGCCTCATGGCTCGGCCCGCATTCAAAGAAGTGCTCACGCGATTCATTCCTGAAGCTGCTGAACGTAGCACGTACGTGCTTTGCTCCAGCCTGCTGCTGATCGCTGTGTTCGCCTTGTGGCAACCAATTGGTGGCGTAGTGTGGATGTTTACCAACCCTGTGATTCGCAACGCCATCAACGTGGTATTCGGCCTGGGTTTCGCGCTGGTGTTCGTGGCTACGTTGTTGATCAACCACTTTGACCTGTTCGGTCTTCGCCAAGTGGCGTTATTTCTCGTCCGCAAGCCGTACACGTACCTCGAGTTTCGTACACCACTGTTCTATCGGTATGTACGTCATCCTTTGTACGTCGGGTGGCTGATCGCCTTCTGGGCTACTCCCACGATGACGGGTGCACATCTTCTTTTCGCAGTGCTCACGTCCGCCTACATTTTGACCGCGATCCGTTGGGAGGAACGCGACTTGGTCACGGTTCACGGCTCGAAATACCGCGAGTATCAGAAGCGCGTGCCGAAGCTAATTCCGTCCGTCTCTTCGCACGGCGAGCCTAAGGGCATCGCCGGGACGCAGCGTTCAGCTGCATAGTCTCAGCAAAAAAGGGCGGTGTGCGCCGCCCTTTCTTTTCCAGCTGGGAGAGCCATCAAGCGGAGACTTCGTTCATTGGTTGCGCAGCTGCCTCTCGCCAGCCCATAAATGCAGAGAACTCCTGCAGCAGCATCTCCCATGCCGGTTCGTCGGCAAGAAGCAGGTGGTTGGCACTGGGTAAAGAAACATATCGGGCATTGGGAATTCTGGCCGCCAGGTCGCGACCGCGCTCGGGCACGATCACTTGGTCGCGATCACAATGCAGGATCAGGGTCGGGACTCGCAGTTGTGGCAAGAGAGGGCGCACGTCGATGCCTGAGTCCACATCGAGAAGCCGCGCAGCATTTTCACCCGAGGTTGACACCCGCTGCAGATCGTCGAACCAGTTTTCATGGACAGGCGTCGAGTTTGGAATGAAGCGGTTGGTGAACAGTCTGCAGAATGCGGGATGGTGATGTCCCCAGCCGAGCCGAGTCAGGCTGATCAGCGCCTGCCTGGCTTCGATTTCTTCGGCGCTGCCGTAATGGTAGAGTCCGACTGGAAAAGCGCCATAGAGGATCAGTTTGCTCACACGCTCCGGATGCCTAGCTGCATACGCGACGGCGATTGCGCCGCCTCTTGAAATTCCGAGCAGGGAAAAGCGATCGAGTCCTGCCGCGTCCACCACCGTTTCCAGATCGCGCACCCAGGTTTCAAAACTAACCTCAGGAACATCGCGCTGCGACATGCCGTTACCACGCTCGTCGTACCGGATCACGCGATGGTGTTTGCTGAGCTCTGTCCACCAGTGCTGCCAGATGGGGCTTCCCCACTCGAAATCCAGATGGGTGAGCCAGTTCGAAGCCTTCACCAGAGGAGGTCCCTCTCCAATACTCGCCCAGGCAAGGCGCACGCCATCCTCCGTAACCGAGAACCTTATCTCCTGGCGGGGCAGAGAGGCGGGCTGGTTCCCTACTCCTATAGCTGGTGAGGCCGCTGAAGACGCGACCTTGCTAACCGGCGCGGTGAATCGATAGCCGTGCCGCGGGACGGTTTCGATATACTTCGCCGGATCGAGCAGTTTCCGAAGTTGGGAAATGCAGTAATCCAGATTATTGTCTTCGACAACGGAGTCCGGCCATACGGATTCCATGAAAGCGTCTTTTCGCACCAGTTTGCCGGCGTTCTCTACCAGGAGGCGAAGAGTGTCGAAGAGTTTGCCTCGCAGGCGGATTTCTTCGTTGCCACGAAGCAGCCTTCTCTCGTCCACGTCGAGGACGTAGTTGCCAAAGAAGTACCTGGCCATTTTTCAAAAGACGCCGGCATCGGGGGGCAACAGGGCAGCCGGACGTCCCCCATATGCTGGCTATTCTACCAGCGGATAGATGTGCACTTCACCCTGGATACTTTCAAGGACAAGCTGCTCGGGTTTCTAGCCAAGGATTTTTCGGATCTGTTCGACATGATTGGCGTCGTGTCCGGCCATGTGAAGGGCGAGGTCCCTAACAGTAATGTGCCCCCGTTCGGCGTGGATCCCGAAACTTTCCCACTGCTCTGGGCCCAGGTTCTTCAGGAACTGCAGGTTTGCCGCTCGAAGCAATCGGAACAAGGTGAGCGATTCTTCCGGTACACGGGAACGATACCCTCCAGCCCGGGCCCACATATCCTGATCAAAGCCTGCCAGTTCGATCCCATTGTGCTCGACCATTTGCCGATAACGCCATGCCGTGGCGATCTCATCCTCGGCCAGGTGTGCCAGGATCTCGCCGACTGACCACTTATCCGGGCTCGGACGGGTCATCAATTTGTCCTCTGACGCCTTCGTTACGAGATCTTCGAGAATGGCTGGCGTTCGCGCCTGTAATTCCAAGGGATCTTCAGCTTTCGCGTAGCTTTGGATCCGAGCCAGGTATTCGGGTGTGTCGGGCACCAGCGTCCTCCAACCGCGCAACTATATCGGAATAAAGGGCCAGATCAGAAGCGCCCGATTCTGAATCGCTATCCAGACGTTCGCTGCAGGCGATACGGATTGGATGTGCCGGATCGCGACACGAATTTCGACTAAGCCATTTTTTTGGCTTTTCTTTGGCGTTGCTTCGTTATTTCTCAGCGGCCGCGGCGATACCTTGCACATGTCTCAAGGGAGCGACACCGGCGATGCGGAGTCTCATGGCAGAAAGCTCTGGGGGAGACCGGACGCCGTCGGAATTCAGCACCTAGTCTCAAAAGGAGAATTTGTATGAACACACAAACCGTTTCTCATACTTCGGGGAAAGCAACTTTTTCGAGCCGGATCCTGGCTGCGGCTGCCCTTTTTGTTGTGGTCGCCGGTTCTTTGCCCGTCTTGGCACAACATTCACACGACATGCAATCTGATGCATCGGCCGCGCAGAGGAGCGCTCTCATCAAGATCGTGAGGCAGGCGACGGAGCGTTTTAAGGATGTGTCGGTGGCGGAGAGAGAAGGTTATGCCCTCCAATTCGGTTGCGTCAGCGGGCCCGATTCCGGTGCCATGGGGCTGCATTATGTGAACGGGGACATCGTCGGATCAGGCGTGCTCGATCCCACCCGTCCCCAGATCGTCATCTACGAACCGACGCCGGATGGCAGGCTGAAGCTGATTGGCGCCGACTTCCTGGTATTTGCCGACGCGTGGGACGCAAAGAAAATAGGGCCGCCTCAGTTGATGGGGCAGCTGTTCCACTACTTCGAGGCTCCGAATCGGTTCGGATTGCCCGCCTTCTACACGCTGCATGTCTGGGCGTGGAAGGACAATCCCAACGGAGCATTCGTCAACTGGCATCCCAACGTTTCGTGCAAGTTGTTTAACCCCGGGTTGTAGGCCGGTGAGGTGAGCGCCCCCGAGACCGGTGACCTCGGGGGCTGCAACTTGAAATCTCAACAAGGAGTGAAGATATGCCACTAATCCAAGTGCGGTTGATCGAAAAAGTCTTGAGCAACGCACAGCGAACGGAAGCAATTGCCAAGCTCAAAGAGGCGATCGTCACAGTTCAACGCCAGCTTGAGCGGCCTGTTTCAATGGTTGTTATTGAAGAGAAATCCAGTGACGTACATTCGGAGATGTGGGACTGCCTCTCCCAGATGTCGCCGGAACTGACCACCTAGAGTCGCACCGTCCATGATGAACATCCGCTGACGCGACCAGTTGAAATCGCCTTGTGTGTTCCGTCGTATACGATGTGTCCGCCGAAACACATGTTAGATTGCCGACTCTCGGCGAATTGCTGTCCTGGATTGGGAGATTAGTTTGGTTCGTGCCGTGCTTCTCGGTTTTCAGCGCCGGGTTCAGGGTTTATATTTCACTGTCCTGGCCACGAGGAGCTATGAAGGGGCGGTCGGGTGTACTCGTACGTGCGGCCATCGCCGCGTCTGTAAGCGCTGCCATTCTCGTCGGGGTGGCAGTCGTTTGGCGAAGTTCGCAGGCCATTCGGGGCGCCACCGAACAAGTTCGCGCCGAGCGCGAATTTCCGTTCGTAGCGCAGGCCTACACTCCTCCTACGAACCTGGGATTCGAGGTTGTTAGCTCTCCGCAGGTATTCCTGCAGGCAGCCCGTTTTCAAGATCATCTATTCATCGCCTCTCCATCTGGCCTGCTTGAGCACGAACCCGATGGCACACTAGTTCGCCTATATTCCGTTGGTACGGATTTGCCCGGGTCTCCCCTGGTTGCCCTTGCACCCGCCGTTCTGGCGGATTCGAGGGAACCAGAACTCGTCATTGCCACGGCAAACGAAGGAATTCTGGCCTTTAACGGACGTACCTTCCGCCAGATCCTCCCGGCTAGTGACGATGCCCGCGTGGTGACAGCAATCCTGCCCTGTTTGTCAGGACATCTCCTCCTTGGAACCAAAAAGCGCGGCGTCCTCGTTTATGACGGCCAGCGGATCACGGTGCTCCACTCCATGCTCGATTCGGTGTTCGTGACTGCGCTTGCAGGCAATGAATCGGATTTGTGGGTGGGAACTATGAACCGCGGTGTGTTGCACTTCCACGGCGGTGCCCTGGAGAGTTTTGACGAAGGTCAGGGCCTGCCCGATTCGAATGTGCAGTCGTTGGCGATCTCGGGCGACAAAACCTATGCCGGAACTGCTTCGGGCGTAGCTGTCTTCGATGCGGGCCGTTTTTCCCGGGTTCTGGGCCAAGGCATACTGGCGACCGCTTTGCTGGCAACAACAGAACAACTCTATGTCGGGTCGAAAGACCAGGGCGTGATTCAAATACCTTTGGCGGGAAGACGCCCAAATCCAGGCATCGACCCTCAAGACGCTCTGCAGGAAGTCCGACAATTGTTCACCTCGGGCGACATGGTGTTTGCCCTGGCACGGAATGGCTTGTACCGGATGAACGTCCGCGGGTTCGGTTGGGAGCGCGTGCTTACTTCTGCACCCGCTGCGCTGAGCGACCGAAACATCTCCGCCCTGGCTGCTGATGCCAACGGACAGCTCTGGATCGGCTACTTCGATCGTGGTCTTGATCTGCTCGCTTCCGATGAACACCGGTTGCGTCATCTGGAAGACGAGCACGTATTTTGCGTGAATCGAATCCTCCCCGATTCCAGGACCCGCTCGATCAATGTTGCGACTGCCAATGGCCTCGTTCGGTTCAACGATTCCGGGGGTGAGCAGCAAGTGCTCACGCGGGCTGACGGATTAATTGCAGACCACGTGACCGATGTCGCCAGCTATCGGGGCGGGTTGGCCCTGGCAACTCCCGCAGGTCTGACCTTTCTTGATGAAACCGGCGCGCGCAGCATGTACGCATTCCACGGTCTTGTGAACAACCACGTTTACGCGCTCGGTGTCTCGGGCGACGAACTGATGGCCGGAACCATCGGAGGTCTCTCACAGCTCGATCAAGGAGATGTGAAGATCAACTACACAACTTCATCTTCCAATCTGAAGCACAACTGGATCACTTCTGTTGTTCCCGTTGGCTCTGAGTGGATGGTTGGTACGTATGGAGCCGGCGTTCTCGCGATGGATACCTCGGGACGCTTTCGTTCATTTGAAACTGCAAGCGGACCAATGATCGTCAATCCAAATGCCATGCTGGTGACTCCATCTTACGTTTTAGCCGGCAGCCTCGGACAAGGTCTGTATGTCTTCGATCGCAAATGGGGTCGCTGGTCGGTGATTCGCAATGGCCTTCCTTCCCTGAACGTAACCGCGTTTGCCGCCGCAAACGGCTACATCTTTATAGGTACGGATAACGGCCTGGTCCGCATACCAGAGCAAAAGCTGCACTCATGAAAAGACTGTTGCTTTCCGCCTTCATTGTGATCGCCGGTGTGTCGCTGATGTTTGGTGACGCCGGAGTGCTGATCCCGCGCGATCAGCAGCAGCCAAATCCTGCAGTCCTCTCTCTTGAGGAAATGGAGATCACCATCCGCATCGACAACGGCGATGCGCGCGTCTTCGTGCGGCAAGTGTTTGCCAATCACACCGGACGCATCGAAGAAGGAAACTACATCTTCGCCCTGCCGAGTCACGCGACGATTTCTGATTTCGCTACTTGGGATGGGCCGGTAAGACTGCCGGCCGTTATTTTGGAACGCAAGCGCGCTGAAGAACTTTATAACCAGCTGAAACAGCAATCGATTGATCCCGGCTTGCTGCAGATGGGGGAGCGAGGAAGCGAAGAAGCGAAACGCACCTCGGTATTCAGCGCTCGAATCGTGCCGATAGCCGCATTCGGAACCAAACGCCTTGAGATCGAATATCACGAGTCGATCCCGGTTGAAAATCTGAAGTCTTACTTCGCAATTCCGCTACGTCCAGACGCCTATTCCGCACAGGCGGCCGCGCATTTCCGCATTAACTTCGAATTGCATTCCGCGCATCCGATCCGCAACTTGCAGGCTTCCGCAAAGACTTTCCCCTTGCAGTTCGAGCAAAACACGCCTCACCTGGTGCAAGGCCACTTTGAGGGGCAGAACATCAATCTTGGGGAAGATTTTGTCGCAACCTACGAGTTAGATCCCGCGGCATCCGACACACTGCAACTGCTCACCCACCGCAACCCAGTCAGCGGCCAGCCGTCGCCGACGGAAATGGCTCCCACGCGTAGTACGAATGAGCCGGGATTTTTCGAGGCGGAGGTGCTCCTTGGCTTTGGCAAGAGTGACCCGACAGTCAATGCAGCGAACGGTGCGCCGAAGACAGTCATTGCCTTGTTCGACACGTCACTCTCGATGCAATGGGAGAAACTCGAGCGCAGCTATCAAGCCCTCGAGACCCTTCTGCATAGCATGCGGCCGAACGATCATTTCGGTCTGGTGCTCTTCAATAGCGAAACGCAAATCGTGCCGCTGGCCGTGGCGGAGCCGGCCAACGTGCAGCGCGCGATTGACGCCGTCCGAGTGAGCCGGCTTCGAGGAGGAACGGATCTTAAGGCCGCGCTGAAAGCCGGGCTGGAGCAATCGGCAGCACCCGGATCAAGCAATACCTACCTCGTCATTCTGAGCGACGGCGGCGTGACGCGAGGTCCGATTCAGAACGGAAAGCTGGCCTCCTGGTACGAGTCTGCATGGAAGCAACTCCCTGATACACAGCGCCCGCGCACATACATTCTGGCAATTGGGGATGACGCCAATCTGCCGCTCTTCCGCATGCTGGCAAGAGAAGATGGTCTCCTCGAACACGTTCTCTCGACCGAGCCCATGGATTTCAAATTGAACTCGTTCTTGTCGAAGATCGGTCGCAGCCCGGTCGGACAGCTTGATGTGGCGGTAAGCCCCGCGGATGCCGTGCAGACCGTTTATCGGCTGCAGGCCGCAACCTTCTCGGGCGCACTCGCTGCATGGGTCGGACAGTATCAGAAGCCGCAGGAGAATGTTTCGTTTTCTGTCCACGGTGTCAGAGATGGAGTGCCCCTTCAAATTTCTGGTAAGACAAACTTCCCCAGGGAATCACTCGACCATCCTCAACTGCCCCGGTTATGGGCACGCGCCCGCGTCGATGCGCTGCTCGAGAAGATCGAACGCGAGGGCGAAGATCAGGCGACCATCGACGAGATTATTCGACTGGCACGCAAGTACAAGTTCGTGACGCCCTACACCTCGTTCCTCGCAGTGCCGCGAGCGCTGCTTCGTCCACGAGTCATTCGGCCCGGCGATCCCATTCTTCGCGTCAAGACCGACGAGTCGATGGTGTCGGTCGTTGCTTTGTTTCCGTTCGGGCTGGTGCAGTCGCTCCGGCATCTTTCTTCGGAAGACGTATGGCAAACGCGGTTCCTGGCTCCGACCGACATGCAGGACGGCACCTACACTGTGCGCCTGATTCTTCGCGACCAGGTTGGTCATACATATCGCGAATCGAAGACATTCGTGATCGCCAGCAAGACGCCCGTGGTCCAAGTCAAGCTCGCGAACAAGAGGTTTCATCGCGGTCAGGCGGTCGACCTCAAGGCCAGCGCATCAGCGAATACGCGCACGCTGGTCGCGCAAATGGATGGAGCGGTTCCGGTCTCTCTCCGGTGGGACTCGAAAGCAGGCATGAGCACCGGTACGTTGCTCATTCCCGAACAGGCGATTCCGGGCAACTACAAGCTGACAGTTACGGCGGAAGATATAGCGCACAATATTGGAACACAGGAGGTGCAGATTGAAGTACTTCCTTGACTCATCGGTGAAGCGCACCCGACTCCTACTACTCGGAGCGGCCGTACTCGCGGTAAGCGCGACGGTTGCTGCGGTAGGCGAGTTGCCCTCCTGGATTCGCAATGTGGAAGCGAATTCAGCAATCGAGGCAGCATTTTTCCGGATGATGTCGCTGCCGGGCGGAGCGGTGGCATTCCGGCGGCCTCCGAAAGAGACGCGTTCGGCGCTCGGCGAACTGATTAAGGCCCAGCCCCGCAATGCGGAGCTTTATTCGTTGCGCGCTCTGGAAGACGAGCAGCAACTTGATTTCACTGCAGCAGAGTCCGACTGGGAGGCTTACGTAGAAAATTCCGCCGACAAGGGCGCGGCCCAGCTTGCTCTCGCTGACTTCTACCATCATCGCGTTCGCCCAGGGGACGAAATCAAAATTCTTTCATTGGTTGCGACCGCGCCGGCGATTGTGGCAGAGAAGCTTACTCCGATCTCACAACAGCGCAGCTGGCAGGCGTTCGAGCGAATTTTTGGCGTCATTCAGGATCAGGGCCTGCCGAAAGAAACCTCGATCGCCCAATATCACGCGTGGCTTTCCCGCTATCCGCAGGAGTCGTCGCTCTACGCGCGCTTCCTGGAATTCCTGGTCGCTCAAAAAGAGTACGCCGCGGCGGCGCAGCTGATCGGCGATTACCGCAAGCAGTTTCCGAGTGACCAGATATTCCCGGTCCGGGCGAACGCGATGGTGCAATATCGCAAGGGCTCGGTGAAGGAGGGTCTTTCTGTCTACGAGCAGAGCTTTCAGCCCGTTTGGGACCCGCAGCTGGTAAAAAGCTATTTCGATCTTTTGCGTGATACCAAGAACCTGCGTAAGTTTCACGACGATGCGCATGCAGCCCTGGTCGCAAATCCGCAAGATCTGAATGCGACGGCGCGTCTCTTCTATTACTACCAGCAGCAAGGAAAGACCGAAGTCGCGCAACAGGCCATCGCCGACTATCGCGCGCACAAAGAAGCCGCGAAGTCGGCGTGGACCTCGCAGGAGCTTTATATCTGTGCGCGACTTCTCGAAGACATTCACGTATATCCAGAATCGGCGCGCTATTACTTTGCTCTGTACAACAGCAAGGATCTACCCAGCGCGCAGGAGACCGCGATTGCCGGTCTCGCGGGCATTCTGCTAACAGCTCCCGAAACGCCCATACGATTCGGTTCCGGCGAACTGTCGATGTACAAGGACATCGCGACGTTGGACCAAGGTCCCGGTTATCTGAATGGAATTCTGTCGCTCATTCTCAATACAACTGAGCCCGCCAGCCAGTATTCCGAGGAAGAGCAGCGCGCGGTGCCTTACTTCCATCGATCTCGCGGGGCCGAGCTACTTGCCCTGCTGGATACGAAATATCCAACCGCGGTGCGAAGGCCGGAGCTGCATGCACAACTACTGAACTTCTACGCGGTTTCAGGTGAGAGCGATGCCGTGATTGCCGGAGGCCGCGAGTTTATGGCGAACTTCCCGAAGGCTACCCAGAGAACGGAAGTCGCGCTCTTGATGGCCGATGCGTACGCGCGCGAGAACAATACCAAAGACGAATTCGCTATCTACGATTCTGTTCTTCAGGAACTGGCCGCCAATGCGCAGAATGTGCCGCTCGGCAATGCGAATGTCTCCTACGAACGCGAGTACGAACGAACCGCCAATGTTTATGAGAGCGGCAACTCGGCTGAGGAAGGGGACGAGGCCGGGCAGAGCGTAACGCGCGAGGCCTCCCGGGGCCAGGTGCCTCCGCAGGGCGCGATCGGCCAGTCATTCCAGTTGGGGACTGCGAACGCACCTGAACAACGTACGGGCCCTCGTTCGCCGGAATATTCGCAAATCCTGGAGCGTTATCTCGCTCGCCTCGTTGCCATGAAGCAGATCCCAGCCGCGCTCGGAGTGCTGCGTCATGAGATCGATCGCAATCCGGATGACCCTGGCTTGTACGAGCGGTTAGCGCAGTTTCTGGATCAGAATCGGCTCGGCGCACAACAGGAAGAAATCTACCGGATGGCGATCGCGCGCTTCCCGGACAAATCCTGGTACGACAAACTTGCTCGCTTTTATCTGCGCTACAAGCGAGATGGTGAGTTCGAGCAACTGACCCGGGACGCCGTAGCCAAGTTCAAAGGCACGGAACTGGAGAGGTACTTCACTGACGTCGTAGGTGGCGGGCCAGTGATGTATCTTCGCTTGAATCTTTACGCGCACGAGCGCTTTCCGCACAACCTCGTATTTGTCGAAAACCTTCTCAATGCCTATCAAACCCCGATTACCCGAGATTCGGCGGCGTGGGAAGCCCTGATCCGGCAACACTGGTTTGAGGACGCCCGCCTTCGAAACGAATTCTTCGAATTCCTGTCTCGCACGGGAAGGTTGCAGTCCGAGTTGAGTCAGATTCAGGGCAGCGCACCAGACCCCCTCAGTTGGGAGAAGAATCCTGCCGCCGCGGAATTCATGGCCTACGGCAATTTGTGGCGATCCCATTTCGAAGAGAGTGCGCCATATCTGAAATCACTCGCACAGCAGTACCCGGCCGAGCCCGAAATCGCGGGTAACGCGGCCTCTGTATATCGCTCGCTCGCCTACTTCGATTCTGCCGACACCGCGATTGCCGCGAAGATTCAAGACAATCTCCTGCAGGCGAATCCGGCTGACACCCAGATCATGGCCCGCATCGGCGATATCTATGCCGATCGCGAGCAGTTTGCATTGGCGGCGCCGTATTGGGAGCGCATCCCGCAAGTTTCGCCCGGACAGTCGAACGGATACCTCGAAGCCGCCACCATTTACTGGGATTATTTTGATTTCGAGAACGCGCTGCGCTTGCTGAGCAAGGGCCGCGAGCGGCTGGGAGACCCCAACCTTTACGCATACGAAGCAGGTGCGATCTATGAGAATCAGCGCGACTATCCGAAAGCCGTAGACGAATATGTGAAGGGTGCTCTCGCCGCTACGGGATCTTCGGCAGAGCAGCGTCTCCTCCAACTTGCTCGAAGGCCGACACTTCGCGACGCGGTAGATCAGAGCACGAACAAATTTGCCGGCCAACCGTCTGCTTCCATGGCGGCGGTGTATCTGCGAGTGAAAGTGCTGGAAACACAGAACCGCAAGCCGGAGATCGAGTCATACCTCGAGTCGCTGCTAAAGGGCACGTCGTCGATTGAACAGGCCGAGGAGATCGAGAATTTCGCGCAGCAGAAATCTCTCGAGACCGTACGTCAACACGCGATCGAGAAGCAAGCCGCACTGACGACCGATCCGATTACTCGTATCCAGCTCCGATATGCCCTGATCCGGCTATACGAGGGACGTAAAGATTTCAATTCGGCCCAGAAAAATGTCGAAGCGCTCTACCGCGAGAATCCAAAAATCCTCGGTGTCGTGCGTTCGACCGTGGACTTCTATTGGCGCATGAAGATGCAGCATGAAGCCATTTCAGTGCTGCTGCAAGCTTCCAAAGATGCTTATCCGGCTCTTGCCGCGCAGTTTACCTTCGAAGCTGCGCGCAAATCGACGGACGCCAAACAATTTCAGCAAGCGCGGGATCTGCTCGCCGGGCTCTTGAAAGACTCTCCTTACAACGGAGAATATCTGGCTACCATGGCCGACACTTACGCGCAGGCGGGTGATGATCATGGCCTCGAGCAGTTTTATCTCGACAAGATCGCGATGTTCCGCTCTGCCGACATGCCCGCCGACACGCGCAAAGCCCAGATCGCTACTTTGCGTCGAGGGTTGATTCCTGCGCTCACGCGGATGAGCAACTACTCCGGCGGGATCGATCAGTACATCGAACTGATTAACAGCTTTCCCGAAGACGAGGCCCTGGTCACTGAGGCAGCGCTCTACGCGCTCCGATATCACCGCCAGCAACAGCTTGTAGATTTCTACGCCAAGACTGTCGCGCGGTCTCCGAAGGATTATCGCTGGTCCATGGTGCTGGCGCGGACGCAAACGAATCTTGAGGATTATTCCGCGGCAATCGACACGTATGCGAAATCTATAGCCATCCGCCCGGACCGCTCTGACCTCTATATCTCGCGCGCCGAACTGGAAGAGCGGCTGATGCGGTTCGACGCTGCCGCGTCCGACTACGAACACATTTACCAGCTTGCGTACAAGGATCCACAGTGGATGGAGAAACTCGCGGCTGTACGCGCCCGCCAAGGAAAGACTACCGAAGTCGTCGCCGCGCTCCAGGACGCTTTGATCGACGGACGCCCCGAGGCACCTGGCAAATATTTCCAGGTGTCTCGCCGCTTGGAAACCTGGGGCATGCTCGACCAGGCTCGCAAATTTGCGGAAGATGGCGTTGCAAAGGCCGCCCCTGACCTTCTTGCAAATGGTGAGAACGGCGATGGCGTCAAGACCTACGTGCGGGTGATGACGCGTCTACGCCAGCATGAGCAGGCGTACTCCGTACTGCAGAAGGGCCTGGAGGACGCGAAAGCCGAGCTGCCAGTCGTCAAAGAACAAGTCGAAAAGAAGGGCATCTCCGGCCTCACGGATGCGCAATGGCGCGAGAATGCGCGCCAAAGGCGCATTGAGACTTCGCGCAACGAAATGACAACTGCCCTGCAAGAGATGGGCACGGCCGCAAATACCTATTTCACGCCCGAGGAGCGTCTTGCATTCGCACAGTTTGCCGAGTCGAAACGGAACGGCATGAGCCTCGACGACCTGGACAAATTCCTGATCCCACTGGCAGTCAATGCGAATCTCGCTGATCAGGAAGCCCGCTGGCGCTTCGAGTTGATGATGCAGTGGGGTCCATCGACCATCCACAACGTTAATCCGCAACCATTCGTCGAACTGCAGCGCCGACGTGGACGCTTCGCGGAGTTGGGCGGCCAGATGGAGCAATATGCCTCAGTCCTCCCGGCACTGAATCGAGGATACGAATGGCTTCTGGCAGCCGATGCCTATCATGCCGCCGACGATGAAGCCAACGAAATGCGTTTGCTCGGGAGGGTTTTCCCCGGGTTGGACAACGCCCACCAGGAACGCTATTTCAAGTTGCTTCTGGAACGACAGCCGCAGGAACTAGTTCGAATCGCGTCAACGTGGACTGGGACCGCCGGATGGGGCGAGCAAGCGGCGAATTATGCTGTCGCGCATGGAACTCCCGCGAATGCGCATGAGGTCGTGCAAGGACGAGGCAGTGCGCGGCCAGCGGTCTGGAACAAGGCGTACAACGCATTGGTCGGTCTCTATTTCGCCGAAGCGACCCCTGAGGTCAAGAATGCATTTCTGTCCGCTTTAGGCGACGATCCTATCAATGTGCGTCTTGCCAAGCCTGTCGATCGCAGCCAGCAGATGGCCGGGAACGTATGGTTCTACTATGGATCGCGCTACGGCGAATATCTTGGCGCGTCGAAGCAGGGAAATCCGGAAAGCTTTCTGGCTGGAATTCTCGAGCAGAGTCCCGCCAGTTCTTCTGGATACAAGACTCTTGCCGACTACTACGAAAGCATTGGCGATCCAAAACGCGCGATTGCTGACTACGAACATACACTCGAACTTTCTCCGAATCGGCCCGATGTCTACGACAGCCTTGCAATCGCTTATTACAAGCAAGGAGATCGCGCGGCGGCCCTGGCGCAGTGGAAACAGGCACTCGCTGTTTTGGCGAAACAGCTTTCAAGTTCGCGCGTCCCTGACAGCTTCTGGAGAGACTTTGGCCAAACTTGCGACCAGTTACGAGTTCGTCGTTTATTTGGAGAATTGAAACCTGACGCAGACGCCATAGTCCGAACTTACCTGCGTTACAACGGAACATGGCAATCCAACGCACTGCTGCATTCCGCATATCTCGCACAAGGTGATCCGGCGACATCAACGCCCTGGCTTCTCGATGTTGCCTCGTCTGCGCCCGATCCCGCGCACGTCTTAGGAGACGTAGCCGAGGCTTCATGGATTCCGCAAGCGCAGCGTGCTCTCGTCTATCGGCGAATCCTTGAACTCAGGCAGGAAAAGATCGGGAAACTGGATGGCTTCGAGCGACAAGCCGCGCAGCAAGAACTAAGCAACTGGCAGGAGAGCTGGATCCGCTACCTGGTAACAACCAAGCAGTTCGCGGAAGCGGCCACGGAGCTTGCTGCTCTCTCGCCAGAAACGCGGCAAGCCCAGTACAGCTCCTTGGTGTTGTTGGAAATGCAGATCGCCGCACAACTCGGAACTTTAGATGCCAAGCTGGCGGCATACCGTGCCGAACCGCAGAGTGCGCCGCCGGCTGATCTGCTGCGCACCGCCGCTCGAGAATTGTACGCAGCGGGTGACAAGCAATCCGCGCGCAAAGTCCTGGAGTTCGTTTTCGCCAGGGAAATCGAAGGGCACAAGCTAGTAGCCGCTAACTTTTTGGGACTCGCGGAAATTCGCCTGGCTGCCGGCGACAACGCCGGTGCTCTCGACCTGCTCCGGCGTCTCGCAATCGCAGTCGGTGCACCTTTTGAGAACCTTGATCCAGCGTGTGCCTTGCTCGAGAAAACGAACCATAACGCGGAAGCCGTCGAATTTCTCGAACAACTCGTCAAAGCTGCGCCGTGGGATTCGTCGTACCGTTTGCGCCTGGCGAAGGCAAAACTGGCGGTTGGCGCAGACGCGGAGAGTTCGCAAGGAACCCTTTCCGCAATTGCATCGGCTCCTGCCGCTGCCTACGAATTGCGGCTTAAGGCTGCCATCGCACTTTCAGGACGGCCTCACCTCCCGCTCGGAAGCGGAGAACTTGACCTGATGGCTGCGGCCAAGGCCTCGATCACTCCGGCTGCTGCCGATAAGTTCTATTTCTACGAAGCTCGTATCCGCGCTGCCGAGAATGTCTCCGACACGCAGGCAAAAGTGCAGCTTCTAAGCCACTGCGTCATTGACTTTCCTCAGCGCGATACGGCGCGAGTCCCACTCTTTGAGGCCACGAATGACCCCAAGTCCCAGAACTATGGACTCGGCGTTGTTGAGCCGCTTTTCCAGACTCGCTACTTCCGTCCCGATTCCTCCGAGGAGGGCCAGGCAGAGGAGCAGATCGTGAGCTCCGGCGACGATGAAGACGAATCGAGCGAAGAGTCCTATGTCTTCGGAGATGGCGATCAGCAGTTCTCCCAGGCGCAGCGCGCCCGCATTTCCCAATTGATTGCTGACCGGATGGCGCGTCTCGGCCGATTCACCGATGCGTTGTCGTTCTACCAGAGCGCTCATAGCCTTGACAGCTCGGCGACCACTCGCAAGGTGCTGAACCGCAAGATCGAAGAAATGAAAACTGTCCTGCGGATCCAGCGGCAGAATGCCTCCCGGCAGCCCTTGTTGCACGAAGCGCTCGAGCAGGATCGTATCGTTCATCCCCGCCTGTTGGCTCGTACAACTTCCGCACCCTCCGCCCTCACGAAAGGAGTCGCAAAGCAATGAAGAAGCGAATGCTGATTGTCATTTGTATCGCTCTCGGTTGTGCAGGAATTGGCTGGGCGGCATTTCGTGCAACCGCTCCACCCGAAAAGCCTCTTTCGAAGTTCGTTCCTGCCGGCCCGTTGCTGTATCTGGAGGCCGAAAACTTTTCCTCGTTCCTGAGCGAATGGAATGCCTCTCCACAAAAGCGGCAATGGCTGAAGAGCGACAGTTATGAAGTGTTCTCGCGTTCCCGATTATTCCTACGGCTGAAGGGCGCGGGGGAGCAGTTTGCGTCTGCTGCCGGGCTGCCCGCCGAAATGGATTTCTTCCCTCAGATCGCCGGACAACGCAGCGCATTGGCGCTATACGACATCGGCAAGCTGCAGTTCCTTTACATCACATATCTTCCGTCCGCCCGCTCGATGGAAACTCCGCTCTATCAAACTCGCTCGAAATTCGAGCCGCGTAATGCAGCTGGAGTCGACTTCTATGTTCGCCGTGATCCTGATTCCGAGCGCGAAGTAGCCTTTGCGGTCTCTGGAGATTACCTGCTGCTGGCGACCCGCGAAGACCTCCTCGCAGGTGCGCTTCAACTGATGGCCGGCAAGCAGGATCGAACGGTGGAAAGCGATCCCTGGTTTAGCCAGTCCACGTCCGCGGCAGCCGAAACTGGAGACCTGCGGATGGTCCTCAATCTGCAATCCCTGGTGCCTAACGGGTATTTCAGAACCTACTGGGTCCAGCAGAACATTACCGATCTCTCCCAGTATTCGGCAGCCGTTTCAGATTTGTTTCGTTCCGGCAAGGAGTACCGCGAAGAGCGTGTGCTGATCCGCAAGAGAGAGCCTGACCATGGAGCATCAGCGGAGAGTCTGGCCGCTGCAGCGGATCTCTCCCGCCTGGTTCCGGAGGGCACCGGAGTGTACGTGACCATGGCGAATCCCCGTCCCGATACCTGTTATGCGCTGCTTGAGACCAAGATTTTGGCTCCCCATCTCGGGCCCGCGCCCACTTCACATTTTGCCCCCCAGATACAACTCGGCTCGGGGGAACAAGGCGCAGCTTCCGATCTTGAAGCGCGAATCGATCAGGCTCCCACTGCCGCACCTGTCAGCAATTCTGCTACTGCACTGAAAGAGTTGCTCGATAAGACGCCTGTCCTTGCGGCTCTCCACTTGCAATCGACTCAGAAAGATTCCGCGGGAGTGTTTATCAGGATTCACTCCGCTGTCGTTTTCTCCGCCGCATCGGACTGGAGCGACGGTGCGGTTCGTTCAGTACTGACAGAATTCGTGCGTCCCGGACTTACCGCCAGCCAGTTAGGCTTGTCATGGCAGCAGAAGTCTGGATATCTGCAACTTGACGGCCTCTGGCCGCTCACAGTCTCGCTCCGCGGAAAATATCTTCTGGTCAGTGACGATCCGATGCTCATGGAGTCGGTGCTCGGCAATTTCCAGAAAAAGCTTGATCGTAAACCGCTGGAATACTACGCGGGCTTCAATCACCAACGCGAACGTGAGAACTTCACTCGCTTCACAGGACTCATAGACCGTCCGAGCACTCCAACGCCCTTCGAAGGGTCCGAACGCCAGCCGCAATTCTTCTCGGGAAACGTTGCCAGCCTCAGTACAACTCTGGCGGATGTATCCTCCGAGAGGATTGAAATTCGCAGCGATGGAGGTACAGTTAAGCAGACGGTCACCTACGAATGGTCACAGTGAAGCGCGCGATCTTACTCATGGTGGTACTTTTGCTTGCCCCGATCTCTTCTCGCAGCGGGCCCGCCACGGATCACCTCGAGATCTCCCACACATCACTCTTTGCGCAAGGAGCAGCACAGGCGCTCAATCAAGACTTTCCAGATCCCGATATTTCTTTTCTGCTTCTCGATGCGCGCTCCCGTGAGTTGCTGGCATCGCGTTGGGACCGTCCTGATATACCGATTCCCACGGGATCGCTCGCAAAGCCGTTTGCGGCCCTCGCCTATGGCGGCCACCACGACTTTCAATATCCTTCGCACACGTGCCGCGGCACTCCAACTGGTTGCTGGCGCCCAGGTGGACACGGCGACGTGGATCTGGTTTCAGCGATCGCGTTTTCGTGCAACTCATACTTCAGAGTACTGACTGAAGATCTCAACGCGGCCGACTTGTCGCAGACGGCAGATCATTTCGGTATCGAACCTCCAGATCACAGCGCAACGGGCATGGAACTGGCTGGACTGGGTCCGCGCTGGCGTATTTCGCCTCTGCATTTGGTACGTGCCTACCTTGATTTGCTCCGAAAGCGCGACAATCCTGCAGTATCACAAATCCTCGCAGGGATGGCACGCTCGGCTCGAGAAGGCACCGGAGCTGAAGTGGATCGAGCAATAGGTCCCGGAGGGGCGCTGGTAAAGACAGGAACCGCCCCATGCACCGAAGCGCGCCCCGCCCCGGGAGACGGACTTGCCGTGGTATTTGCTCCTGCGCAAGAGCCACGTATTCTGCTGATGGTTCGCGTGCACGGAGTTCCTGGTTCGAGGGCAGCAAGAGTCGCCGGCCAAATGGTGAGGCGGATCGGGGAATAGCGATGCGGTCAAAACGTCCGAGTACATTTTGGCGAATCCTGCTCTTATCGCCCCTGCTAATTTCGCTTGGAGTCTTCTCCAGTGATTCCCTTCCCGTTGTGCGTGGTGGATTCGATGATAGCGCTGGGCCAATCGAACCAAACGTCCGGATTGGAGTGTTCGGACTGTTCCATCCCAAACAATTCATGCTGAGTGCAGTCGAAGGACAGGCGCTCGTATTGCGAAGCGAAGCGCAATCCATCGTTCTCGAGAATTCGGGAGTTCGATCAGCCACGGCAAGAATCGAACCTTCGCAGGTGGTAGTAACTCACGGAGCACAAGTTCTGCGCGGCCGCTCGATCCAGGTTGCCGGCCGCGCAAATCAACCTGTGGACTTCATTCTCGCCATCCCTGGAAAGATCACGCGTCACTATCATGGCTTGCTGGAAATCAAGCCTGCCTCCGGCGAGTTGTCTGCGATCGTCACCATCGAATTGGAGACTGCCGTCGCCTCCGTGGTTGCGGCGGAAAGCTCCTCGGATATGCCGCTCGAAGCATTGAAGGCTGTTGCCATTGCCGCGCGATCCTATTTCGTTTCAGGACGCGGACGTCATCACGAATTCGATTTTTGCGATACAACTCACTGCCAGTTCTTGCGAACGCCACCATCGCCTGACAGTCGTTTTGCAAAAGCTGTTCAAGAGACCCGTAGCCTCGTTCTCTCCTACCTGGGGAAGTCTTTCGCTGCGATGTACACGCGCAGTTGCAGCGGCCGTACACGGATCCCCGCAGAGCTGGGACTTCCGGATGCAACATATCCCTACTACGCGGTTGCCTGTTCCCACTGCCGCCTTCACCCGGCGCATTGGACCTCACGGATCTCCTCTCAAGAAGCACCGTCGCTGCGAGCGGACAATGAGAATCTCCGATTGGCGATCGACCATCGCCTCGGATGGAGCGCCGTGCCGAGCAATAACTTCACTGTACAAAGGGAAGGTGACTCCCTCTTACTGCGGGGAGTCGGTAATGGCCATGGCATCGGTCTCTGCCAGACTGGCGCCAAGGCAATGGCCGAGGCCGGAGCTGGTTACCAGGAAATTCTTCACCATTACTATCCGAACGCAAACATCGTAAGCTATTTGAGATCGAACCGGCCGTGATCGTGACCGATGATAATGAACTGAGGAGCTAGCGATGTTCTCAAGCACACGTCGACAGTTTGTTCAAACTCTCACTGCTGCAGCAATGTCGCACGCTTTCATTCCCGCTCTGTTAGCGAAAGGTGGAAGTCGCATTCCGCTAGCCTTCTCAACACTGGGTTGCCCGGCCTGGGATTGGAAACGAATTCTTGAATTCGCGCACTCCCACGGCTTCGCTGCCATCGAGTTGCGAGGTCTGCAGGGGAATATGGATTTGCCCGCAAATCCGATCTTTGCCCCCGACCGCATCGCACAAACGAAGAAGGAAATTCAGTCAGCGAAGTTACATATCGCATGCGTCAGCAGTTCAGCCAATCTATACATGGAGGAGTCGGACAAGCGTGCGAAAGAGCTTGCCGACGCCAGAAAATTCATTGATCTCGCGTCCACGCTCGGCGCGCCATACGTCCGCGTGTTCGGCGGCAAAGCGCAATCTGATAATGCTCCGGTTCCCGACGATGCCACCAAGGCGCGAGTCGCCTCGGCCCTCCGCGAGCTTGGCGAATATGCCGGCCCACACAGCGTAACCGTGATCATCGAGTCGCACGATCACTTCACGTCATCCGCTACGCTTAGCGACGTTCTTCGCGCGGCCAATTCCGACCATGTGGCCTTGCTCTGGGATGCCCATCACACATTTGCTGCTTCGAACGAGGATCCCGAATTCACGGTGAAGCAACTCGGACAATGGATTCGTCACACCCACCTGAAGGATTCCGTTGGAACCGGAGAGGACCGCAAATATGTTCTAACCGGGACCGGCAATGTCCCGATTGCACGGCAAATCAAAGCCCTGCAATCCATCGGATACAAGGGCTTCTACTGTTTCGAATGGGAAAAGGTCTGGCATCCCGACATTCTCGATCCGGAAGTTGCGATCCCCGACTTTGCTCGCGTCGTAGGGCAATGTCTCGGAAACGCCAAGGGCTGCTTCGGTTAGCTCGGTTTGACGTCTGAATAAGTTTCAGTCCTCGCGTCCCAATAGATCTTGCGGCCAGCCCAGTAGGATTCCGCAGCCATCATGCACGCTACAGAATGCGCGTATCCTTCATTAACCGTGCAGTGCGGCTGTTGGCGTGAGCGCATGCACTCAAACCAATTAGCCATATGCTCGAGCGTGAGATCGTCGATACCCATGGGCGGCATTCCCTTTTCTCCTGGCAATGAGACATATTTCGAATTTCTCTTCAGGTCGACGTTCACGTCGTCCTCGTGCGTTCCTTTCTCTTCGACCACCTGATATCGCGGGCTCCCTTCGCCGCCGATATTTATCAGCGTGGCTTTCTTTCCCATGTATCGCGTGAAACTCGGAGCGTCGTTCCCAAAGCTGGTGGAATAACTGACAAGAAATCCCTTCGGATATTCAAGTAGTGTCTGAAATGTGTCGGCATTCTCGCGCCCGTCATGCCAGGCAAATACGCCGCCGTGCGACATCACGGACGTCGGATAGTTATCGTCCATGAACCAGTGCACAACATCAATGGCGTGGCTCATCCACTGATCGGGAATGCCGCTTGAAAATTCCTTATACAGACGGAACTCGAAATACATCTGCGGATCAAACGGCCGCGCCGGTTTCGTCAGCAGCCACTTGCTCCAATCCGTGTCCTGCTCGCGAATTTGCTTAACTTCTGGTCGTCCGCGCCAACGAGGCCCATGATAGTTCCACTCGATTTCAACCTTGCTGATGTCCCCGAGTTCTCCGCTGCGAGCAATCTTCTGAGCAGCTATTTGGTAAGGTTCGCTTCGGTGTTGCGTGCCCACCTGGACGATCGCTTTGGCCTGCAGCACCGCATCCCGAGCGGCTTTCGCCTCCGTCAGGACGTTTCCCATCGGTTTCTCGACATAAGCGTCCTTCCCCGCTTCAACTACCATCTTCAAAATCGGAGAATGAGAATGTTCGGGCGTGGAGATCAACACTCCATCGATATCTTTCAGCGCAAGAAGTTCGTCAACATTTTGGGCCGTCCGGGGAGGCCTGCCGTAATATCCGGCATTCGTCGCAACAGCTTTCTCGCGATTTACCTTCCACAAATCGCAGACTGCGGTCATCTCGACGTTGTGGCTGGACTTCAGCTTCGACGCGATCTGATCGAGGTCTCTGCCTCGATTTCCAATCCCAACGTGCGCGAGCGAGATGCGGTCGTTCGCTCCTAGGATTCTGGAGTAAGACATCGCCGTATGCGGAAGAACGGCTCCGGCCGCTACTGCAGCTGCCGACTTTTCGATAAACTCTCGCCGATTGATAGAAAGGGAATTGCTCATGCTGACTCCTGCAGAATCGGAATGAACAGCAATCTCGTGTGAATTCAACTAACATTAAGCCCGTTCGGAACCAGCGGCAATGCGCGCAAGCGCTTGCCGGTCGCTTGAAAGATCGCGTTCGCAATTGCCGGCGCCAAGCCTATCATCGGGCACTCACCCGCACCGACTGACGGAATGTCTTTCCTGTCGAGCAACACCGTTTCCAGAACTGGCAAATCACTGAAACGTGGCACGCGATATTCGGAGAGCCGAGCATTCATAATCTTTCCATTCTCAAACTCGATCGCCTCGAATAGTGCTCCGCCCAGCCCCTGCACGTTGGAGCCTTCGATCTGATTCTTGAGATTGTCGGGATTCACAATCGCTCCGCACTCAAACGCCGATACGACCCGAACGACTTTTACTTCTCCCGATTTCGGATCAACATTGACCTCCGCGAAGGTAGCTATATTCCCCAGCTTTTCGTAGCCTCCGCCCATGCCGAAGCCTTGCCCTGGATTTTTCGACTTGCCCCATCCGAATTGTTTTGCCGCGGCCTCAAACACGGCTCTTAATCGGTCGTTCTTCAGATTCTTCAGCCGGATTTCGAGCGGATCCATCTTCAACTCGTGCGCCAGTTCGTCCATGTGTGACTCGCGCGCGAAGTGATTCGCGGTAGCCGCTAGCGCCCGGTACGAGCCTTGTCGCAAAGGAGAGTTCACTTCATGGAAGACAATGCGCTGGTTCGGAATCTCGTAGTAAGGACGAATGCCTGCCGATCCCGAGTTGTAGTTGTGAAATTCCCAGGCGGTAATCGTTCCATCATTCCGAACTCCGCTGCTGACATCGATTACGCCAGCCGGACGGAAGTAAGCCCAGGTGAATTCCTCTTCGCGGGTCCAGACCACTTTCACCGGCCGCTTCGCGGCCTTGGCGAGACGCGCAGCCTCGATCGCCGTTTCGCCCGTATGCTTTCCGCCATATCCCGACCCAGTATCTGGCATCAACACCCGGATCTTCTCTTCTGGCAGATGAAATGCCTCTGCTAGTTGCCCGCGAACGCCAAAAGGCCGCTGTGTTCCAGTCCACACAGTCAACTGATCACCATCCCAGTTCGCCAGGGCCGCTCGAGGTTCAAGCGGAACATGTGCGATATACGACACCGTATAGGTCTGCTTCAGCCGATGATCTGCCGCTTTCAGAGCCTGATCCACAGATCCTGTCTCAAAGTGGTCACCGTCGCCGCTGGGATCTTTCCCCTGGCCCGCGTCCTTGCGCAGATAATCAAACAGCTCTTTGTTCGAAATCTGCGGCTCCGTCTTCCAGTCCGCCTTAATCGCCGCGACTGCAGCCTCGGCCGCCTGCGTCGTTGTGGCCGCCACCCCCAGGAAGTTTCCATCGCGTACGACAGTTGCACCTAATTGTTCAGCCACCTTCGTATCTGCGGAAACTAGAGTTGCATTAAAAGAAGGCTGTCGCAGCACCTTCCCGTACATCATGTTCGGCAGCTTCTGATCGGAAGGGAAACGATGCCGCCCAGTGACGAAATCATGCCCGTCGATCTTCCCGACCGACTTTCCGGCGACCTTCCAGTCGGCCGCAGGGATGAGCGGATCTTCCGCCGGTAGCATCTGGGTAAGCCGCTGTCCCTTCATGAGCGTTGCATATTCCACAGAGCGATGACTCTGCGGGTCGTTGACCTTGCCGTCCTCCGTTACAAGATGGGATGGATCGGTCTTCCATTGCTGCGCCGCAATTCCGATCAAAGCATCGCGCGCAGCGGCCGCCGCTTTTCGCAGCTGCAAGTTCATGGTCGGCGTGGTGCGGCTACCAAACGTTCCCATATCGAAAGGAGTGAGTTGCGTGTCGCCCATCACCATTTCGATTTGCTCGATCGGTACATGCAACTCTTCCGACACTGCCTGGCTCAGCGATGTTCGAATGTTCTGCCCGACCTCCACTTTGCCCGTAAATACAGTCACCTTGCCGTTCTCGCCAATGTGTAGCCAGGCATTGATCTCTTGCGGAAGAGATTCGCCCCGCCGCCGGTTTGCGCCCCCCGATTCCTGTGCGACAACCGCTGGCTTCAGCACCGAGACAACGACGATTCCTGCTCCAAGAAATTTGAAAAAATCGCGCCGACCGAGATCAAACCGGTAGGGAGCGCCCTCCCTTAACTCGTATCGTTCCGGTTCCAGGGGAATTCCGGCATTGATATTCGTGCTCATCGGCTCGCTCCTTTCGCCATCGTCGGACCCTTCGCAGCCCTTTGAATGGCGCGCACAATACGCGAGTAAGTCCCGCAGCGGCAAACATTGCCATCCATGAAGTCGACAATCTGCTTCTCATTCGGGTCGGGATTTTTCTTTAGAAGTGCCACAGCCGACATGATCATGCCCGAAGTACAGTAAGCGCACTGCATGGCCCCTTCATCGAGAAAGGCCTGTTGCACCGGATGGAGATGATCTCCTGACGCGAGCCCTTCGATCGTCGTGATTTTCTTTCCCGCAACCGTTCCAACCCGAGTGATACATGAGCGCTGCGATCTCCCGTCGATTAGCACCGTGCAGGCACCGCATTGACCCTCACCGCAGCCGTACTTACTGCCTGTGAGATCAAGATGCTCGCGCAGAACCGTCAGCAAGCTAGTCTGTGGGTCCGTATCTACCGAGTAGGACTCTTCGTTGATAGCGAGGTGTATCGTAGCCATTCCGAACTCCAGAGCGGAGAGGATTTGAGCGGACTTACGAAAACGGCGTTAGGAAAATGATATACCCGAAAGGAAATGTTGAATGATGATTGTTGATTGTTGAATAAAAACTTCCGCGCGGGTTCTCATTCAACAATCAAAATTAAGAATTCAACAATGCTTTTCAGTCATTGATCGCCTGATATGCCAACTCATGCACCTGCTTGTCGAGTGTCAGATCTCCTGTCGGATGCAGTTGCGCCATGAAGATCACGATCATCTGCTCTTTGGGATCGATGGAGAACGCGGTGTAGAAGAACCCGCCCCAGTCATAGGACCCCACAGATCCTAATTCCTGGAGCGGCCCTTTGACGCCATCGACGCCAAATCCCAGGCCAAATCCGATGTCTGACGAAATCTTGCCGAGTTGATCGTGTGTCATCAACTCCACGGATTTCCTGCTCAGAAGACGCGTGCTGCCCACCTTGCCCTCATCCAGCATCATCTGGCAAAACTTCGCATAGTCCATGGCCGTCGAAACCAGGCCGGCTCCACCTGAGAAAAGCTTCTTCGGCCCGCGTGACGGATAATCCGCGGAATAGACAAAAGCTCCTTCGCGTATCGGAGTATCCGGAAATCGGTTCAACCCCTTGTCGGCATAGTACGTGTACGCAATCGCGAGTCGGTTGAGTTTGTTGTCGGGAGGGAAGAAGTAGGTATCCTTCATTCCTACAGGCTCGAAGATTCGCGTACGGAAGAATTCATCCAGCGGCTTGCCGGAAACAACCTCGACGAGTCGCCCCAGCACATCAACGCCCAGACTGTATTCGAAACGCTCTCCTGGATTGAACAGCAGCGGCAGCCCTGCCAGATGCTTTACGCCGTCACCGATCGTTCCGTCAAACTGTAACAATCCGCTTGGCACTTCCGCTTTCTCATACGCCGAGCCGAGATCCTCATTCCACTGATAGGTAATCCCCGACGTGTGTCGCAGCAGATCGCGAATCGTGATCTCCTTCGCCGCCGGAATCGTATAAGTCTCACCCGAAGCCCGTTTGACCAGCACCTTCGGATTCTTGAACTCCGGCAAATACTTCGACACGGGATCGTCCAGCAGGAATCTGCCTTCCTCGTACAGCATCATCACCGCGGTGCTGGTAATGGGCTTCGTCATTGAACAGATGCGAAACATCGCGTCCGTCGGCATCGCCTTCGAGGCTTCGCGGTCCGACATGCCTTGCGCCTTGTACCATGCCACCTTCCCGCGCCGCACCACCAGCGTCACCGCGCCTGCGATTCGTTTGTCGTCGACATTGCGCTGCACCGCGCCCGCGATGCGCTCCAGTCGATCGCCGGACAAACCAACCGTGTCCGGTTTGGCCGAGGGGAGATCCTGTGCGAAAGCAACCAGACTGACGATAAGAAAGCCGAGCAGAACCGGAATCTTCTTCCGGTTCTGCTCGGTCAAAGTGCTCGAGCGCATGCGTCCTCCGCTAGGATTTGATGGTCTTCGATGCCGCATCCCAAGTGACCGGCTTCTGGCGGAAATAAGACTCGTTGGCCATGTGACAAGCGACGGCAGCGTTGTTTCCAAATACCGCATCCTCGGTCACCGCTTTGCGTGATTTCACCGCCTGGAAGAACATGTTCAGGTGCGGACGCATATCGTCCCAGTCGTGTCCTTTGTAGACTGTGTCCGCATGGACAGGTTCCTGACCGAGCTTGGGATCGTGCTCTTCATGCCACTGCTTCACGTACTCCGCCCGCAATTTCCCCGGATAGCTGAAGGTGTAGTAGCTCGGATCCGTATCCATTCCGCTCTGAGTCGCATGGCGGAGGTCGAATTCACCCGCGTCGAGAATACCCTTTGGCCCCATGAAGCGCGCCAGTTCCGGAGTCTCGCAGCCCAGATCCAGCCGCACATATACCGGTATTCCGTGATAGTCGAACAACACGGTATGGAAGTCCGGCATATCCCGCCCGTCCTTGAACCGGAATATCCCGCCCATCGCCATTGCCGATCGCGGGATCTCATTCCAACCCAGAGTTGCCATCATGCCGCTGAGCAGGTGCACCATCAGATCTCCCGCCACTCCGGTGCCGTACGCCTTCCAGCAGCGCCAGCGGGCAAAGTGCAGCGGATTAAACGGAACCTTCGGCGCGTCGTTCAGCCATGTATCCCAATCCAGCGTTTGCGGTGAAAGATCCGGCGGGGGCGGATACTGCCACGCCCCCGTAGGGTCGTTCCGCCCCAGAGTGAGCTCGACCATCTCAACATCGCCGATCGCGCCCTTCTGATAAAGATCACGAGCCGTGGCTAGCAGAACCGAGCTCACGCGCTGCGAACCGATCTGCACAATGCGGTTGTTCTTCTGCGCCGCTTCGACCATCGCGAAACCGTCGGGAATGGTATGCGACATCGGCTTCTCGCAATAGATGTCCTTACCCGCATTGCATGCGTCCACAACCACCCGCCGGTGCCAATGGTCGGGCACAGCTGCCACGATGCAGTCGATATCCTTTCTGTCTAGCAATTCCTGGTATTTGCGGGTGGTCGGCAAATTTGCGTTGCCGGTGATCTCCTTGGCCAGAGTGTGCCGGCCGTCGTACAAATCGGCCGCAGCGACGCACTCTATACCCGGAATCGTAATCGCCTGGCCCAGCAGACCCGAGCCCTGCATTCCGATTCCGATCATGCCGAAGCGTACGCGATCGCTCGGGGCAACGGCCCTCGGCAACGGTTGAGCTTCCAGTCTGATGGTCTTCGCTACTGCCAGGCCGCCGGCCGCGGCTGCGCTTCCTTGCAAAAATGCTCGCCGGGAAAGAATGCGTTTCATGACCAATCCCTCCGATAGCAGATGAATTTGGTGCTTCCCTGAAGTGTTCCGTTACTTCTTCAAAGGCTTGATTGCCACTTCCTTGAAGAACACGATGTCGTTGTCGCTGTGATTCTGCAGGCCAAACCACCCAAACGCCGGCCTCGGTCCGTGTTGCGGCTCAAAATCAAACTTCTTCTCTGGCACCGGATCTCCTTCTTTGAAGTCCGTGACCTTCTTGCCATTCAGCGTGACAATCGTGTGCGTGCCATCCAGAGTGATGTCCATCGTGTTCCACTCCGGCCCCGGTTTCCAGGCATTCTTGACCAACGGCTTGGTCAGGGAATAGAGCATGCCGGTCTCGTGGTACTCGTCTTCATTCGACTTCTCAGGATGGTTATCGATCTGCACCTCGTATCCATAATGCACCGGCATCCACTCTTCACGTGGCTCGATGGGAATGCGGATAAAAACCCCTGAATTGTCATTCTCATCGCGCATCTTGAACACGACGTGAATCTCGCAGTTGCCGACCTTTCCTCCGGTCCAATACAGGAGGCCCATGCCGCCCTTAGTCCGGATCAACCCGTCCTCCACGGTATCGCCGCCCGGGCCCACGTGCTTCCAACCGGTCAGATCTTTGCCGTTGAAGAGTTGTTGCCATTTGCTGGGGTCGCCCTTGCAGGCGTTTTCGTCGGCGGCAAGCGCTAGTGTGGCAAATCCGGCGATCAGAAAAATGCACACAATAAATCGTTTTAGCATTGGGAATCTCCTGGGGGTGTTCAGCCCGGCTGTCATGAGACAGACCAATCTACTCGCACCCGGGAACAGAATCAATCGGCGCTACAAAATGTAGGGACGGACGCCTTCGTCCGTCCCGAGGGGCGAAGCCCCGAATGTCAACGGCGTGGAGCGTCTCTGAGGTCGTTGTTCGCTCCGCACCAGACGAGAAGCATCCGCAAAACAAGCTCTATCCAACGCAGAGGGGTCATCCTGAGCGGAGCCGCACTTCAGGCGGAGCGAAGGATCTCGAGTCCCAACTTCCGCAGAGAAGAGAATTCTATCGATCTACGAAGATTTTCGTTGACACTACGAATATCTTCGTAGTATGGTCTCTGCTCATGACACGCTCTCCGCAAAAGCCGACCGCTTCGGAACTGGAAATCCTGCGCGTTTTATGGACTCGCGGGCCTTCTACTGTCCGCGAAGTGCATGACGCCCTCAGCGAGAAAAAGTCCCTGGGATACACAACCGTCTTAAAACTCCTGCAAATTATGACCGCAAAAGGCACGGTCCGGCGAAACGAAACACAGAGGGCGCACGTCTATGAGGCAGGCCTTCCCGCGGAGCAGACCAAGCGGCAACTCGCTGGAGACATGCTGCAGCGGGTTTTTGAAGGTTCGGCCAGCCAGTTGATGATGCACGCCCTCGCCGGCAAGAAAGCCTCACGCGAAGAGATCGAGGAACTCCGCGTGCTCCTCGACGAATACGAAAGGAACCGCCGATGACGACTCTGACGAATTGGATCAGTCCCGGGACCATGCAGTCTCTTGGGTGGGCTCTGCTGCATTTTCTCTGGCAGGGAACCGCATTGGCGGCAATCGCCGGCTGCGCGATAGCGGTGGTTCGTCGTCCGGCTACTCGATATGTCATTGGCGTCTGTGCACTGGTTGCCATGCTGCTCGCTCCGGCGGCGACATTTGCGTTTTACTCGAAGCGGCATGAAAGCCCTATCGAGTTTGTAAAGTCGTCACCGCTCGCCGCGGCCGCTTGGCCAATTGCGAGGGGCAACACCGCGGCGAGTGGAGCGACTCACAGCTTGCCCCTTCAGTCGCAGGACGCTTTCTCCTGGATGGTTGAGATTTGGTTGCTCGGAGTCGCCCTGTTCAGCCTGCGCTCGGCTGGCGGCTTCGTTCTGCTGGAGCGGGAACGTCGCAGGCAGTCCACTGTTGTTAAAGACTGGGTGCTCGAGATTTGTTACACGCTGCAGGATCAGCTTGGAATTAGTTGCGCGATCCAGTATTGCGGGAGCGCTTTCATGCAAGCGCCCGCGGTCATCGGATGGTTTCGCCCAATCGTATTTCTCCCAGCGAGCGCATTGACTGGACTCTCCGAGTTGCAGCTACGCTCGGTGATCGCGCATGAGTTGGCGCATATCCGTCGCTACGATGCCTTCGTGAATGTCTTCCAGGTCTGCGTCGAAACTCTGCTCTTCTACCACCCTGCAGTCTGGTGGCTGAACCGTAGAATCCGTGCTGAACGCGAGCATTGCTGCGATGAGATCGCGGTCGCCGTTTGCGGCAATCCCGTTGAATATGCGCGTGCCCTCACTCTGATGGAGGAATGGCGCAGCGCCCCTGCTTTGGCTATGGCAGCCAACCGCGGCCCACTATCGGATCGGGTCCGGCACCTCCTTGGGATGAACACGCTTAGAGAGGGGGCCCGCAAAATCGGTTTCGCTGGAAGCATCCTGTTCCTCACCACGGCGCTGTTGGCTGGAAACGCGCTGTTCGGCATAGCCTACTCCAAGCCACTCGCAACGACCCTTCCAATCAAGCGGCTACTGCAGAGCTCAGCGCCACAGCCTGCACCGGTTCGAGCAGCCACTCCCGCGCCCGCACCGTCTCCTGTGGTGAAACCTTTGGCGGGACAGAATTCTCAACCGGCGGAACATCCGGCTAGCGCTCAGTCTTACATCGACGGAATGAGGTCTGCAGGCTTGGATAATATCAGCGCTGACGACTTGATCGCGCTCAAGATCCAGGGCGTCACGCCGGAATATGTCCGAGCGATACACGATCTGGGCCTTCATCCCGATGTCGACGGTATCGTCGGGATGAAAGTTCAGGGCGTCACGCCCGAATACGTCAAGGAACTGCGCGGACTGGGCTTCGAGCCTGATGTAGACGACATCATCGGGATGAAGGTGCAAGGCGTCACGGCCGAGTACGTGCAGGGATTGAAGGGCGTTGGAATTGCGGCAGACGCCGATGACGTCGTTGGCATGAAAGTGCAGGGAGTGACGCCGGAATATGTTCGCGACCTGCAATCCGTCGGATTGAAAGTAAATGCCGACGATGTGGTGGGGCTCAAGGTGCAAGGCGTTACCGCGGCATACGTCAAGGGACTGCGCGATCAGGGCCTGAGTCCGAATGCGGATGACGTGATCGGAATGAAGGTCCAGGGAGTCACGCCCGAATATATCCGCGACATTCGCGCTTTGGGGCTCAATCCCAGCGCGGACGATTTCGTTGGCATGAAAGTGCAAGGCGTAACCGCGGACTACATTAAGACGCTGCAGTCCGCTGGGTTCAAACCCAGTGTCGATGACGTCGTAGGTGCGAAAGTGCAGGGAATTACGCCTGAGTTCATCGAACTGGCACGCAAGCACGGTTTTCAGAACCTGACCATCGACAAGCTGATTCAGCTCAAACATCTGGGGATTCTCGAATCAAAAGGTGATCTGTAAAAGCTTATACATTCGGCTCCTTGCTCGGCTTCGCATCGCTGACAGCCGAAGGCGGCTGTCCCTACATGGTTCGTTGAAGAGGAGAACTTATGAGAATGCGCCGCACACTCGCTTATTTAGTCTTCGCGTCATGCGTGATGCTGCTGGTCGTAAAGAATCGCGCGGCCGACCTGAAGAATGAACCCCATCGCGGCAGCTGGGCGATCAGCAAATCCGATGAGCCGGGCAAGGTTCAGTTCGCCATCATGGAACACCGTCACGATGGAAGCTCCAACCATCAATCCGATTGGCCTGCAACCTCTTTTCCGGGCGTCGACTTCTCCAAAGCGGGAAGGCAGGATGTGCGTTTCACGATCGCTCGCGACGCCGGCAAGATTGACTGCGAGGGGTTTCTCGACGACGGCGAAGGTGCAGGGGTATTTCATTTTCAGGCTGACGCGAACTACCCGAGGCAGATGGAGTCTCTCGGTTTCCCTGTCGACGACGAGAAGCAGTTTGCAATGGCAGTGCAGGATGTAAGCCTGGCATTCGCGCGGGAGATGAAGGATCAGCACATCAGCGGTCTTGATACCGACAAACTGATCGCATTCCGCATCTTCGGCGTTGACAAGGCATTCATCGAGTCCCTCCGTGCCGAGGGTCTGAAGATCTCGGAGGCAGACAAACTGGTTGCCTTCCGCATTCACGGAGTGAGCGCGAAAATGGTCCGCAGCCTGCGTCAAGCGGGGTATTCTCCCGACGAAGATACGTTGATTGCGATGAGAATCCATGGCGCGACTCCGGAATGGATCGAAGATTTAAAGAAGCGCGGTTACGACCACATCGATCTGCAAAAGCTGATTGCGTTCCGGATCCACGGCGTTTCTCCCGACTTTATTCAGAAGCTGCAGGGCATGGGATACTCCCATCCCGACCCGGACGAGTTGATCGCAATGCGGATTCACAATGTGACTCCGGAATACATCGCCGATATGCGCCAGCGAGGAATGAAGGACCTATCCATAGACAAGCTGGTAAACATGCGAATTCACGGCATCGACTGATCACTGCTCGCGCAAGTTGAAGCCTGCACCGTCCACTCAGACTTGTCATCCTAAGGCGCGCGCTCTTGGCGCCGAATGACCTTATCGTGACTCGAAGCATTCCCTTTGGTAGCCGGGCCCGTGAAAATCCACAGCCCCATCAGATCATAAACAAGGCGAAACGTGACCATGCCAAATGGACCTAAGTCCCTGCGGATCAAGACTTTGCCCCTAAGTTATTGAGGTCCATAGATTACTTTGCAAATTTCCCCTAAGTGCATGATTCGAATAGGCCCCAAGGGAGGGTACCTCAAAATCTTTTCCACTTCCCAAAATGAAACCGGCTGAAAAGTGCCGTTTTTTCGAGCGACTAAATTTTTTCTGTGGTGCTCACCATTTTTGCTGCTGTTAGAATCCCTGCCGTGAAAAGACGAACACTGCTTCAAGCCATTCCCGCCGCTGCGATTCTTCCCGCCTCTCTGTGGGCTGCGCAGCAAGACAAAAAATCTGGGACAGCAATATTTGAGCTTCGCATCTATCACGCAGCTTCTGGCAAATTGGCTGAGCTCGAAGCCCGCTTCCGAGACCACACCATCGCAATCTTCGAGCGTCACGGAATGAAAAGCATCGCCTACTGGACGCCGATGGACGAACCCGACAAAAGCAACACGCTGATCTACATTCTTCAGCATCCAAGCCGCGAAGCCGCGGCCGCGAACTGGAAATCCTTTCAGGATGATCCGGAGTGGAAGAGTGTGAAGGAGAAATCCGAGGCAAACGGAAAGCTCGTGGAGAAGATCGATTCCACCTACATGGCATACACGGAGTTCTCGCCGAGAATGCGGTGAAGTTGTGGCAACTGACTGTCATGTCGAATTCCGACAAGCCAACGCGACGAGAATTCCTGGTTACCTCATCTTCCGTAGCGCTTGGTGCGGCGATTCCGGTCAGCACTGCGCAAACTGCGCCTACGGCAGAAAGCACCGAGCACCAGCAAGCATCTTCCTATTCCGCTGAAGAATTGCTTCGTCCTGGTCCGCAACGAACCTACGGCGGAATAAACGCCACGCAGGTTGCGATGCCGATCGGCGGAATTGGCGCGGGATGCGTCTGCTTCAACGGTTACGGAGGATTGCAGGACTTTTCCATCTGGAATCATCCGACAACGACAGCTCTGCCGCAGGGTTTCGCGCCCTCTCGCGGCGCGTTCGCGATCCTGCACGTCAAAGGCGCGACTCCGGTCACGAAACTGATTGAAGGCCCTTTTCCGGTTCTCAAGATATTCGACCAGGGACTGCAAGGAGAAGGTTATCGCCGCGGAGGATTTGAAGGCTTTCCACGTTTCGACAAGTGTGAGTTCAAGGGAGAGTTTCCATTTGGAGAAGCGAAGATCAGCGATCCGAAGATCCCGCTGAACGTAACTGTGACAGCGTGGAATCCGTTTATTCCACTCGATGACAAGAATTCGAGCATTCCGTGCGTAGTCTTGGAATACACGTTTCACAACACTTCGCGAGAATCAGTCGAGTTCGAGTTTTCGTATCACCTCTCACATCTCGCCCCAGGATGCGGTCCCGATGAATCCCACAGTCGCAACACTGCGATTCCCGGAAAAGGCGTATTACTGCACAACACGGAAGACCCGAAAGCGGAATCGTATGGCAGCGCGTGCCTGATCGCGATCGGAAACGCTCCGAAGATCAAGGCGATGTGGCTGCGCAGCCCTGGATGGGAATTCGATTCACTCTCAGCGCTCTGGCGCGAAGTATCGACAGGGAAGTTTACCGAGAATGATGGTACGAACCCGATCGATACCGCGGGCAGAAATGGTGCATCGATTCTATTGGAAGGGAAATTGTCTGCAGGTGAGTCACGTCGTTTTCCGCTTGTGATCGCATGGCACTTTCCGAATTGTTATCTGCAGGTTGGTGGAGTTCGCGAAACGAGTGAAGCACAAAAACAGGGAGAAGCCGGTTGTCGGAATGCCAACGACGGTCCGTTGTGGCGTCCGTTCTATGCATCGGAGTGGAAAGACGCGAGTGAAGTTGCGTTGTATATCGAGCAGAATTACACCGAGCTCAGAGCGCGCACGCAGAAGTTCAAGGATGCGTTGTTCTCGTCGACTTTGCCCCCTTATGTGCTCGATGCGATATCAGCGAACCTGGCGATCCTGAAATCGCCGACTGTATTGCGCGTCGAGAACGGCGACATTTGGGGATGGGAAGGCTGTTTCCCCGACGCCGGATGCTGTCACGGTTCGTGCACGCACGTATGGAATTATGCGCAAGCCTTTCCGCACCTGTTTCCAAAGCTTGAGCGCACGCTGAGGGAACTCGAACTAGTCCGATCGATGAATGGTGACGGACATGTCACGTTCCGAGCGGCTCTTCCCGAAGGCGAAGTGAAACACGACTTCCATGCCGCTTCCGACGGACAGCTTGGCGGAATCATGAAAGTGTTTCGCGAGTGGCAGATCTCCGGCGACGCGGAATGGCTGAAGAAGATGTATCCGCTGGCGAAGCGCAGTCTGGACTACTGCATTCGGACGTGGGATTCGGACCATCGCGGCGGGGTGTTCGAGCCGCATCACAACACGTATGACATCGAATTCTGGGGACCCGATGGAATGTGCACGACTATCTATCTGGGAGCGCTGTCGGCATTGGCTCAGATGGCGCGCGCGACCGCTCATTCGGACGATGCAGGCTTCTATGAGGAGTTAGGCAAGAAGTGTGTTCGGTTTCTGGATGAGCAGCTGTTCAACGGCGAATACTATCAGCAGAAAGTGGAGTATGCGGACCTGCGTGATCAATCCTTCGCAAAACTCGTCGCGGCCGTCGATGAGAACAGCAGCGAGATGCAGAGATTGCTAAAGCGTGAGGGACCGAAGTATCAGTACGCGACTGGCTGTCTTTCTGACGGAGTGATTGGCGCGTGGATGGCAACGATTTACGGGATTGAGACGCCACTCTCGCAGGCGAATGTCAGAAGCACTCTGCATTCGATTTTTCAGCACAACTTCAAGACTGACCTGAGTCAGCATGCGAATGCGCAGCGTCCCGGATATGCGATGGGACACGAGCCTGGGTTGCTGTTGTGCAGTTGGCCACGCGGAAACAAGCCGACATTGCCGTTCGTGTACTCGGACGAAGTGTGGACCGGGATTGAATATCAGGTCGCTTCACATCTGATGGCTGAAGGATTTGTGAATGAAGGGCTCACGATCGTGAAGGCGCTCCGCAGCCGTTATGATGGACGAGCGCGGAATCCCTGGAACGAATACGAATGCGGTAATTATTATGCGCGGGCAATGTCGAGTTATGCGTTGCTCGGGGCATTGTCGGGATTCCGGTATTCCGCCGTGGAGAAGACGTTATGGTTGGGACCGAAGCTTAAGCATCGGCCGTTCAAGACGTTTTTTTCGAGTCATTCAGGGTTTGGAACGATTTCATTAGAACCGGGTGTTTTGCGCGTTGAGCTGGTCGAGGGCGAATTGGCGGTGGAAAAGGTTGTGGTAACGGGCGAAGGAAAGAGCCGCGATTTTGAGTGGAAGGTGATCGTTCGGCCGGGTTCGCCGGGTGTAAAGCGGTTGAGTTAGTGCATCGCGTTGATGCGGATTCATGTAGCGGCTCGGTTGCGAAGACGTCCGAACCGAGTCTGTATCGGCCAGTCTCTTTTGCCCCTTCGGGGCTTACTCATTCTCCATCGTCCTCCCACGGCTTGCACCGTGGACTGCATTGTTTCGCCGCTGCGCGGCTGACTCTTCAAAATTCATTCCCCTAGCGACCCGAGTCTAAGTGCAATTGTTTTCACTTTCCCTTTAATTTCGACCTCTTTTGTAATTTTCTGCTGTCAGTTTGGGTGGCGTGTCGAATTTGAGGATCGAAACTCGTCGTAACAGTGAATCCTTTTGTTGAGGGCGAAAATCAATATCTTTCAACAAGAGTGGAGTTCACACCGGTATCCCAAACATTCCACTGGTGTCTTGTACAGGAGAAGGTATGGCGAAGCGGATGGTCCTGATGTTGGTTGTCATTCTGGCTCTTTTGGGGGGCCTGGGATTCGTCAAATTTAAGCAGGTAGAGGCGGCGATCGAGCAGGGGAAGAACTTTAAGATTCCCCCCACCGCGGTGACAACGGTGGTGGCGAAGAAGGAGACTTGGCCTTCGACGCTGGGCGTGATCGGATCAGCGGCCGCGATTCAGGGAGTGACGGTCAGTGCCGACCTGCCTGGCACGATCGATAAGATTCATTTCGAGTCTGGTCAGCGGATCAAAGAGGGTGAGGTTCTGGTCGAACTCGATACGCGCCAGGAGAGGGCCCAGTTGGCCAGCCTGGAAGCGCAGCGGGATCTCGCGAAGATCAACTACGGCCGGGCCCAGGAACTAGCGAAGCAGGGAGTGATCGCTCGCCAGGAGTTTGACAATGCCACGGCGCAGCAGAAGGCAACCGAGGCGCAGGTGGGAGACATCAAGGCTGCGATCGCACGTAAGCAGATCAAGGCTCCGTTCTCTGGAGTGTTGGGAATCCGGCAAGTGAGTTTAGGACAGTATCTGGCCGCAGGTCAGGCTATCGTTTCTCTCCAGACACTGACCCCCATCTATGTGAATTTCGGGGTGCCGCAACAGGAAACGGGAAAGGTCATCCCGGGGCACGTTGTTCGGATTACAAACACTGATCTGCCGGGCGTGTCGTTTACCGGCCGGATTATTGCGCTGGATTCAGTGATCAATGAGCAGACCCGTAACATTCAGGTGCAGGCGATCGTTACTAATAAAGACAACAAGCTGCGACCGGGGATGTTCGTGCAGGTTGAGTTGCCGCTGGGTTCTCCTCGGGAAGTGGTGCCGCTGCCAGCGTCGGCGATCAACTATGCGCCGTATGGGGATTCGGTATTCATCGTCACCGATATGAAGGACCCGAAGGGAAATTCGTATCGCGGTGTCCGCCAGCAAGTAGTAAAGCTGGAAGGATCGCGCGGGGATCAGGTGGCGGTGATATCGGGACTCAATCCTGGGGACGAAGTGGTGAGTTCGGGGGTGTTCAAGCTGCGGAACGGAGCACCTGTCGTGATCAACAATCAGGTGAAGCCGAGTAACGAGACGGCTCCGAAACCAGAAGACAGCTAAATTCATCCTCTTTCAAAAATCCCCACTTCTGGCAAATGCAGCCAGAAGTGGGGCACCCGATCTGTGTTTCGTAGAGGTAATAAGGGGCACTCATGAAGTTCACTGATTTATTTGTAAAGCGTCCGGTGTTGGCGATGGTGGTGAACCTCGTCATCCTGATCGCTGGACTGCAGGCAATCCGGTCATTGAGTGTGCGGCAGTATCCGCGCAGCGATATCGCGGTGATTCAGATTACGACGGTCTACGTCGGCGCGAATGCGGATCTGGTGCGCGGATTCGTAACGACTCCGATTGAGCGTGTGGTGGCCAGCGCCGACGGAATCGACTACATGGAATCGACCAGCGCGCAGGGGCTGAGCACGATCCAGATCCACCTGAAGATCAACTACGACACGACCACGGCGCTGACGCAGATTCAGGCGAAAGTGGCGCAGGTCCGGAACGATCTCCCCCCTGAGGCGCAAATTCCTGTCATCGATCTGCAGACCGCCGATACGCAGTTTGCCGCGATGTATCTCGGATTCTCGTCGGCGGAGCTCGATCAGAATCAGATTACGGACTACCTGACGCGCGTGGTGCAGCCGAAGCTGAGCGCGATCAGCGGTGTGCAGCGGGCGGACATTCTGGGTAATCGTACGTTCGCGATGCGCCTCTGGCTGAAGCCGCAGGAGATGGCGGCGCGTGGAGTTTCCCCCTCGGACGTGCACGATGCTCTCTCCAAGAATAACTACTTGTCGGCACTAGGTTCGACCAAAGGTTCGATGGTGTCGGTGAACCTGGTGGCAAATACCGATCTGCGGACTCCGGAAGAGTTCAAGCAGATGGTGATTAAGGAGAACAGCGGCACGGTTGTGCGGTTGGGCGAGATCGCCGATGTGCAGTTGGGCGCAGAGAATTACGATCAAGACGTCAAGTTCAACGGGCAAACCGCGACCTTCATGGGCATCTGGGTGCTGCCCACGGCGAACTCGCTGGAAGTAATCAAGGAAGTGCGGGCTGCGCTTCCGGCGATTGAGTCGCAACTTCCGACAGGGATGAAACTCGGCATCCCGTACGATTCCACGGCATACATCCAGGACGCGATTGACGAAGTGTTGCATACGCTGACCGAGACGCTGGTCATCGTGATTGTGGTGATTTTCCTGTTCCTGGGATCGTTCCGGTCTGTGTTGATCCCGGTCATCGCAATTCCGATTTCGCTGATCGGCGCAGTGTTCCTGATGCTGGTGGCGGGTTTCACGATCAACCTGCTGACGCTGCTTGCGATTGTGCTATCCGTCGGACTGGTGGTGGACGATGCCATCGTCATGGTGGAAAACGTAGAGCGCCATCTGGAGATGGGGAAAACCCCATTCCAGGCGGCGAAGGATGCAGCGCGCGAATTGGTTGGTCCGATTATCGCCATGACGATTACGCTGGCGGCAGTGTACGCACCGATCGGCATCCAGGGCGGATTGACGGGAGCGCTGTTCCGGGAGTTTGCATTTACGCTGGCGGGCGCCGTCGTGGTGTCAGGTATCGTCGCATTGACGCTGTCACCGATGATGGGCTCGAAGCTGCTGAAGGCGGGTGCTTCTCATAAAGGACTGGCGGGACTTATCAACCGGAACTTCGAGAAGGTGCGCGGGCTGTATCAGCGTTTGTTGACGGGGACGTTGCATTACCGTCCCGTGGTGCTGACGTTGTGGGCGATTGTGGCGGTGCTGATGGTTCCGTTCTATATGTTCTCGATGCGGGAACTGGCGCCGGCGGAAGATCAGGGCGTTGTGTTCGGCGTAATTCAAGCGGCCCCGAACGCGACGATCGATCAGACAAACCTGTTCACGAAAGAAGTGTACGACGTTTATCACTCGTTCCCGGAGAACGCGAGCACGTTCCAGATTACGACTCCGAGCGGTGGATTCGGCGGCATGGTGACGAAACCATGGAGCCAACGGAAGAAGACGACGCAGCAGCTGCTGGTGGAATCGACCGGATCACTTTCGAAGATTGCCGGCGTGCGCGTGATTCCACTGACTCCTCCACCACTTCCCGGTGGCGGAAACTTCCCTGTGGACTTCGCAATCGTTTCGGCTGCTGAACCGCAGCAGGTGAGTGCACTGGCGGAACAGATCGTACAGAAGGCGATGGCGAGCGGAATGTTTATCTTCGCCGATACAGACGTGAAGTTCGACCAGCCGCAGACCGAAGTGGTGTTCGATCGAGACAAGCTGCGTTCGCAAGGCGTGGATCTGAGCCAGGCGGGACAGGACCTGGGGACTATGCTGGGCGGCAATTACGTGAACCGGTTCAGCATTCAGGGACGCAGCTACAAGGTGATCCCGCAGGTGAAGCGCGTGGAGCGTCTGACACCGGATCAACTGTCGCAGATCTACGTAAAGGGATCGGCAGACAAACTGGTACCGTTATCGACGTTCGCGACGTTAAAGACTACGACTGAGCCGCGATCGCTGAACAAGTTCCAGCAGTTAAACGCTGTGCGGATTCAAGGTGTGATTCCGCCGCCGGTGCCGCTCGATCAGGCACTGACGTTTCTGGAGAATGAAGCCAAGCAGGTTCTGCCGCAGGGATTCACCGTGGATTACGCGGGTGAGTCTCGGCAGTTGCGCGTGGAAGGCAGCAAGTTTCTGGGAACGTTCCTGCTCTCGGGCATCCTGATCTATCTGGTGCTCGCGGCGCAGTTCGAGAGCTTCCGCGACCCGTTCATCATTCTGGCGGGGTCAGTGCCGCTGGCGATTTCCGGCGCGCTGGTGTTCTCGTTCCTGGGATTCACTACGCTGAACATCTACAGTCAGGTCGGATTGATCACGCTGGTCGGCCTGATTGCGAAGAACGGAATTCTGATTGTGGAGTTTGCCAACCACCTCCAGGAAACCGGTTTGAGTAAGCTGGAGGCGATTATCGGAGCAGCCAGTACAAGGTTGCGACCGATTCTGATGACCACGGCGGCGACTGTGTTCGGACACTTCCCATTGGTGCTGGCGAAGGGGCCGGGCGCAGGCGCGAGGAACAGCATCGGTATCATGCTGGTCAGCGGCATGATCATCGGCACGATTTTCACTTTGTTTGTGGTGCCGTCGATTTACATGCTGGTTGCGAAGACGCATCGGGCATTCAAAGAGGAAGAACTGGAAGAAATCAACGTGCACGATACGGAGGAAGCGGTCGCGTAAGAAGCCACCAATCCGTGAACGGCAACGGGCGTGCCTTAACCGGTGCGCCTTTTGCTTTGCCGGACAAGGGCCTTGCCATCAAAGAGCAAAACCATTCACCACAAAGGACACTAAGTTACACGAGGGAAAATCTTAAAACTCCTGCCGCCGCGATAGAATGACATCCCTGTGACTGGATGACGGTCTGGTGCAACAGCAATCGACCAGAGCCGATCTGCCTATGTAATTCCGGCGAAGGTGAGCGTCAATGACCTGGGCCTCTCCCATCGTTCTTCCTGACGAATTTAATGCGGCTGAATATTTTGTCGACCGGAACGTACGCGAGGGTCGTTCCGAAAAAGTTGCGATCGAGTGCGGCGAAACTCGCGTCACTTACGGCGAACTCTGTGCGCGTGTGAATCGATTCGGCAATGGGCTGAAGAGCCTGGGAGTGCGGATGGAAGAGCGGGTTTTGCTGCTGCTTCCAGATGTGCCGGAGTTCGCGATCTCGTTCTTTGGGGCGATCAAGATCGGCGCTGTGCCAGTCCCGGCGAATACATTGCTGAAGGCCCGCGATTATTGCTACCTGCTAAACAATTCGCGGGCGCGGACTGCGATCGTGGGCGACTCGCTACTGCCATTGATTCAAGTCATACCTCGCGCGGAATTGCCATATCTGCGAGAGATTGTGGTGGTAGGAGCGCCAGTTGCGGGAACGGTAGCGTTCGATGATCTCGCTTCGAGCAGTTCGGATATACTGCAGGCGGCGCCGACCGGCAAAGATGATGCCGCGTTTTGGCTGTACTCATCCGGCAGCACTGGGCAACCAAAGGGTTGTGTTCACTTACAGCACGACATGGTCGTTAGCACGGAGCGCTACGCCAGGGCCATTCTCAAGATCTCAGAGAACGATCGTTTCTTCAGCGTGGCAAAACTCTTTTTCGCGTACGGACTGGGTAACGGACTCTATTTCCCGCTGGCTGCAGGTGGAACCAGTATTCTGCTGCCCGGGCCGCCGCGTCCAGAGACTGTGTTTGACACAATTGAACGACACCGGCCGACGCTGTTTTTTTCCGTGCCCTCGAACTACGTGAAGCTTCTGGCCCACGCAGGGCCGGACCGTCGCGATTTTGATTTGTCGAGCGTGCGGCATGGAATTTCGGCTGGTGAGGCGTTACCCGCAACTGTCTTTCATCAGTTCAAGAAACGTTTCGGAGTCGAGATTCTGGACGCAATCGGTTCGACCGAGGGCCTGCACATGCTGATTTCGAATCGGCCCGGAGAAATACGGCCGGGATCCAGCGGGAAGGTGATCCCCGGCTTCCAAGCCAAAATCGTCGATGATAACGATCTTCCAGTGCCGCAGGGAGAGATTGGCAGCCTGCTCGTCAAGGCGGACTCGACGTGCGCGTACTACTGGAACGAACACGAGAAGACAAAGAACACGCTCGCGGGACAGTGGCTTCGTACAGGCGATAAATATCATCAGGACGAAGACGGATATTTCTGGTACGAAGGACGATCCGACGACATGATGAAAGTGAGCGGAGCCTGGGTGAGCCCGATCGAGATCGAGAGCACCCTGATGGAGCATCCGGCGGTATTGGAAGTTGCGGTTGTATTTCGTCCGGATGCGGACGGGTTCCCAAAGCCGGGAGCCTGTGTGGTCCTGCGGAATGGAGAGGGGAATCCGGAGCTAGCGCGGGAACTGCAGGAATTTGTGCTGGGGCGTCTGCCGGTCTACAAGAGAACCCACTGGATCGTTTTCCTAGCGGAACTGCCTAAGACGGCAACTGGTAAAGTGCAACGCTATAAGTTGCGCGAGAATCTGGGTGCTTATTGAGCGGCTACACCGCAGTTCAGACTTAAAGATTACAGCATGTTATGCGGCATCAAATATCGCAACGATCGTAGAGCAGTCTGAAGCTTCCGCCTCATTTTCGACGAATACCACGCAGGCGAATATTCTTCCAGCAACTCGTATACATCGGAAAATGTTCCGATTGCTTCTATAATTTGCTGTTCCTGCGGTAGCGAAGACACCTCGTGCTGCCCACCAGACGTGGGACTCGCCTTGGCTTTCGTCATTGCTACTCCCCTGTGGCCTATGGTCATGTGCGCCCTAACACCCAGAACGATTTGTGAATCGAAAAGGTTCAGGCCGCCCCTCAGCAGTGGACTGCTAATGGAGCCTGAATGTGCAGAGAAGTGAGCGCTATAACCGGAGGAACTCGCACTCCGACACTCGTGGAAGGCAGTCAGCAACGTTGCCCTCTTGGCGAGGTGGGGATGCAGCGTTACTCCTGAAACAAGCAAGGCAATACATGGGGCGACGAAAATCGCTCGGGCCAGTCGCCAACATCCATCTTGCCTCTGAGCTTCTAACAAACCGTAAAGCGAGTGCCAATTAGTGTCAAGGATTTAATGATTGAATGAGATATTAAGACCCGTCGTGAAAACGACATCGTTGTTTTTCGATCCCGTAGGCGGATTGGAGATGTAAATATCTCCCAACTGGTTTTGCCATCCTAGCCATTTCTTTAGTTTGGTTACCGTGCCCGCATTGAAGGTGAAACGGTATTCGCCCGTTTGCTGCAGGTTCGGGAAGAAGCCAAGGCTCTGGGTAAGGACGGTGCTTTTGCCCAACTTATGGTTTAATTCTTCGCCCAAAGTCAGAGCGGCGAAACGGTTGGTTTTACCGTAAGACTCAAAAACCCCGGGAAATCCAGGGACGGGGGCGCCGTTCGAATAAGTTTCATGCGTATAGTTTAAGCCGCCGAGGAAGTCGAGAGTGGTGCGGTCGGACTTGATGGCGTGGTATCCGAAGCCGCCACTGTACACCTGACGAAGATCGAGAAATTGCAGTGCGTTAGCCATGAAATCGGCGGCACCGAAGACAAAGAGCTTGGGATGGATGTCACGGTCGTAGCGAAGACCCCCTTGCTCAAGACTTGCAACCGTGCTCGGGTCGGAAAGGTTATTGGTGGTGTTGATCGAACTTGCGTACAAAGTGATCTTGTCGTGCAGAGTGGGGTGCACAGCGTTGAAGGCGAGGGCTAGATTTTCTGTCTCGCTGTTTCCGCGTGCCACGGAGAACCCAACGTCGATTCCGCCATTCCATCCGTGCATGAGTCCAGGATGGAGCGACTTTTCATAGGCCTGTTGCTCGGCGTCGTTGCGAATGACAGTGACTTCCTCTTTGGGAGCTTCAACGGTTCCTGAGCTCTTGGTGGCTATTTCCAGCTTGCCGTCAGAGGTGGTGACTGGACCGACGGCAGTCTTTCCGCCTTTCAATTCGACATGGAGATCAGCGTCAGTCTTTATGTCCTGGATGGCATCGAATTTGAGAGTGATGTCGCCCGCGGCATCGGTATGCAGTGTTAGGGTTTTACCGTCGGACTTAACGACGGTCCCGGTGAGGCGGTCCCCATTCTTCAGAGTGACCTGGTCGGCGAATAGAGCAGATGAACAAGCAAAAAAGGCGATTAGCGCCAAAAATTCCAGCTTGCGTGGCACGGCATACCCTCCAGATCGCAAAAAGTGATTAATGACTACTGGGAGCCCGGGGTGCAACGAAATGGTTTGCCGCCGACGTAAGGAAAAGTCGCAGCGCCCATTGAGATTTTTGCAACGGCGAAAGCCGCAGAAATTGCAGCGCGGCTTGAATCCGCGCCCCCTCCAGATCTCAGCTGAAGCGCGGTTCTCTTGGCAGCGGACTACAGAAGAAACAGAGACGAAGGGCAGAGGTGCTGCCCGGAGTGGCCGACTAACGGTCGGACTAGCTCTTTGTTTCGGTATTCTTGCTCTGGTCGCTCGAAGCCTGTGCGGGAGGGTTATCCTTCATGCCGTCTTTCAGGGCACGGATACCCTCACCCAGACCCTTACCCAGCTCAGGCAATTTCCTGGGACCGAACACCAACAGCGCAATAAAGAAGATCACTATAAGGTGTGACGGTTGAAATAGACCTTCAAACATCGGAGCCTCCGAGGGATACAAACGAAGATTTAATCATACGCTATTGCGAGCAACAGGGGAAGGACCGGCCCCCTCAAGCCCCGAAATAGCTTTTCCCTGTGTTTTACGTGAGATGCGGACCAGAATCGGTGAATCGAGCCACGGCGGTCCGTGATTTGAAGCACAGCCGCAGAGGTCCTTTTAGGAGCCCGGCATGTTACCTCCGTGACCTTACTCCCAAGTCGCCAGCCGGGCTATTTTCAAAAGGGCTTTCCGCGGGTATTTACGTCGTCCCTCCCCTGAAGAGCCGCTCTACGCAAGGCAATCCACGAGTTGGGGAGTCCGGTGAGAATCAAGGCTTCGTTGCTGCTGTCCGTATTTGTTCTGGCCACTTCGGTCGCGCATTCCTCTGAAGTCTCTGCTGAAGGTTCCAAGTCGAAGTCTCGGGCGGTGACAACGACCGAACTGACCGCATGGCTCACCAGCGGGGTACCAAGCGCACGGCTGGCACGATTGGTGACAGAGCGCGGACTGGCGACTTTGCCCACCCACAACGAACTGAAGCAGTTGGAACTCGCTGGGGCGGAAAAGGAACTCATGAGAGCAGCGGGTTCCGGATTTGCATTCTCGGCCAAGATCGGCCCAGCAGTACCAGCCGAGCTGTTGAAAGCGGGCAAACAGGCGCGGGAGCAGCATTTTCACGAAGCCGAGAACGAGCTGCGCGGAGTGCTTTCCCGTGATCAGGGAAATCCGGCTCTGCACCTGGCCCTCGCAGTTATGCTTCGTCAGCAGGACAAGTTTGACGATGCGTATGTAGAGCTGGCTCTTGCCCTACGCCTGATGCCTGACCTGCCGGAAAATCACAATGCAATGTCTTATTTGTTCTATCGGCTGGATGACGGGCCGAACGCTATCGCCGAAGCGCGCACGGCTTTGAGCATCGATCCGAAGAATGCGGAAGCGTATCAGTACCTGGGATTGGGCCATTACTCACTGGGGCAGTATCCAGCTGCCGTGCATGCGTATCTCGAGTCATTGATGCGGGACTCGGATAATCCGGATACGTATTACGACATGGGAATTGCCCTGCACGCGAATGGCGATGTCCCGGGCGCGGTCATGGCATATGAGAAGGCGATTCAGTTGCGGCCGGCATTCTGGGAGGCGCACTCGAATCTGGGCTTGATTCGGCATGAACAAGGGAATTTGCCGCAGGCGGTGGCGGAGTACCGCGAAGCCAAACGGATCGCGCCGGAGGAAGCGTCGGTGCGCAACAACCTGGGAAATACGTATTGCGACCAGGGAAACTTCGACGCGGCGATCAGCGAGATGCGGGAACTCTATCAGCAGCATCCAGAGTGGCAGCAGGGACATGCATGCCTGGCCAGCGCTTATATGGCGAAGCAGAAATATGAAGCGGCCGTGGAGGAGTTGCGATTGGCGGTCCATCAGAATCCGACAGGATCGACCGAGCATCGCATCCTGGGGCAGGCATTGCTGCTGGCCAACAAGCCGGAAGAGGCCCTGCACGAGTTCCGGGTGGCTGTCTCGCTGAATCCGGACTCAGATGTGGCGCACCATCTGCTGGGAACTGTACTGTTTCAGCAAGGCGACGTAGTAGCCGCTGAGAAAGAATTCCGCGAGGCGTTGCGAGTGAACGCTTCGGCCGACAATCATTATTCCTTGGCGGCCTGCCTGATGAGCCTAGACCGCTATCAGGAGGCGTTGTCGGAAATCGACGTGGCTACCAGGCTTGATCCGAGCCGCAGTCTCTACCGGGCGCGCCGGGAAGAACTTCTCAAGCTCATTCAAGACTCGAACTCCCGGTAACGCGACCGATAGGTCCATAAGGTCGTCGTACCTCTGGTCTGTAGTCGAGATCGAAAAGGGCGCTTAGATTAGGGAGCGGAAGGAATCCAGCCGGGCTTTTGGGCACGGCATTCAGGGGACTGTGTAATGCCGACAAACGTCACCCGATCACAACCCAGCAACACAGCCGCGGCGGCTCAGATGGCTGTGGCCAAGGAAACGGCGGCCCGCAGGATGGCATCGGATGCGCCGGAGCCAGCGGAGCGAAAGATCTCGGGTTATGGCTTGCCGTGTTTGAAATGTCATTTGTATTACCCAGCTGATCTGGATGAGTGTCCCACCTGCCACCACAAGGAACGCGTCTCTCCTATTACAGCCAAAATTCCCATCCGTCCGGTTGAGGCTGTGCCGGAAGTGATTCCCGACAGTGCCGTCATCGAAAAAGAGCGCGAGGAGTTCCTCCGGCAGTTCAAGTCGCAGCTGCTTGAGGCTCACGCGGAAGTGATGGATGGGCCGGAATCGGTCTGCAAGTTCACTGAGCATCATCCCGGAGAACCAGGCAAGGCGGATGTGTGCGGCAGTTGTTATGAGCGGATACAGGAGCGCCTGGATGTTTGCGAGGCGGCGCTGCACATCGACGTAAAGGAAGCGGCACAGATTGTGTACGACGCCGTGTGGGCTGATCCGTCGGATCCGGGGAAAACATATCAGAACGCCGCGACCGCGCTGCTGACGGAGTTGCGCAAGCGTGCGGGGATTACGACGTTGTTAGGGCCATTTCAGCCGCTGACGCATTAAAAGTCCGGCTTCCGGCTCCCGGCTTCCGCTTTCCCTCATGCAAACTCGCCGTCTTTGAACTATTCCGCTTTGATCGCTATCCAGTTCTTGCCTGCGAAGAGCTTGTAGCCTTCGCCGTCTTCTACCAGCTTCAGGGGAACGGCGCGTTGCAGTGCCTGGTCTTTCTGGTAGGAGGCACTCAGAACGTCGTTGTTCGCTACGTCCATCACGTTAAATTTCCCGTCGGAGGCGAAGCCGAAGCCGTATTGCCCCGGCGGCAGGCTGGACCCGCCGATGTGGAGCTTAGTTTCGGTAATCAGCAAGCCCTGGTATTTCTGCTGGATCGCCGTGGAATATCCCGAGGCATCGACCAGCGAAGCGATCATCATCTTTCCGTCCGCTAGCTGGAACCCGGCAGCATTGCGCAATTGCACCGGGGCTTTCTGTCCGCGGTAGAAGTATTCCATAGGAACGACCTTCTTCAGTTCTTCACTGCTGAGTACGTGCTTCGAGGCCTGCTGCGCGATTGCGCATCCAATCAGGGTGAGTACGAGTATTCCGAGCGCCTGCAGGCGATTGGTTTTCATGGCGATTGTTCCTTAGCGTGGGATCAAAACGGTTCTCGGGAACTTTAATCGTTTGAACCGCTATTCGCAAATGTTCCGCACGGAAGTGATTGAAAAAGCTAACCGCGAAAAACGCGGAGAGAAGCCGCAAAGGGCGCCAGAAGAGTGATTGGTTTGCAGCAATAAAGGAATTCTTTGGTCTTTTTGTGCCGGCAAGAATATCAGTTTGGCGGCAAGATTCGGATAGTCCAGTACGCGGGATGCCACTTACCCTTTTCTTGCTATGACAACGAATGCCATACTCACTATGAACGCTCTCGACACCATGGGTCATTCATCACAGTTCGACACTACTGCACAGGACCGTTACTGGGAGGCGGTTGTCGCGCGTGACTCAGGCCACGATGGAAAGTTCTTTTTCGCGGTCTCCAGCACGGGCGTGTATTGCAGGCCTTCGTGCGCGGCGCGACGACCCAGGCGCGAAAATGTGCGATTTTTCCCCTCGCCAGAGGCGGCTGAGCGAGCCGGATATCGAGCGTGCCTGCGGTGCCGCCCACGGGCGCTTGCCACAAATGGGGAATCGAATGTCGTGAAGGCAATCTGCCGCTACATTGAGCAAAACCTAGATGAGCCGCTAACGCTGGGCAGGTTGGCAAAGGAATTTCATCGGAGCCCATTTGGGCTGCAAAGGCGTTTCAAGGCAGTGCTGGGGATTACGCCACGAGAATACGCAGATTCCTGCCGTCTGAAGATGCTAAAGCGCAATCTGCAGGCGGGCGATTCGGTGACGCGGGCCATGTACGACGCGGGATATGGATCGAGCAGCAGGTTATATGAGCGTACTGCATCGCAACTCGGGATGACTCCCGATAAGTACCGACGCGGCGCCATCGCGGCGACGATTCGTTACATATGTGCGGATTCGCCTCTGGGAAGGATGCTGGTGGCGGCTACGGACCGGGGGATTTGTGCGATCCAGTTCGGACGGACCGACGGCGAGCTAATCGAAGGACTGAAGCGCGAATTTCCGTTTGCTGCGCGCAAAGCCGATGATGGCGGCTTGAAATCCTGGGTGAATACGCTGCTGCGCCATCTGCGCGGAAAAGACTTACATCCCTCGTTGCCGCTCGATATTCGGGCGACCGCATTTCAGCGGCGAGTGTGGACGTATCTGCAGTCGATTCCATTTGGCGAGACGAAATCGTACAGCGAGGTCGCGAAAGCCATTGGTGAGCCGAAAGCGTGTCGTGCAGTGGCGCGGGCTTGCGCGACGAACCCCGTGGCGGTGGCGATTCCATGCCATCGCGTAGTGCGGGAAGACGGCAGCATGGGCGGATATCGTTGGGGACTGGAGCGGAAAAAGGCTCTGCTGCAAATCGAGCATGCAGCAACTCGTTGATCTCTAGACGCATTCCGAAAACAGGAAATCCCAGGTCAATCAACTTGTTTCGCGCAAATAAGTGTTTGACCGCGACTCTGCCGAGGATTGTAATGTCCCGTTGCAGGATCGTGGTTTGAGTCCTGCCGAGGCGGGGCTATGCGAGTACAGGTAGCAGTCATTTTATGGTTGTGCGCTCTCTTAGCTGGCTGTGGTGGGTCTAGCCAAAATCCAATTGTTGGGGGAAATCCGATAGCACCGCCGGTCATAACGTCAACGGCGGCGCAGAATGGCGGAGTAATCGTTAGCATTACTCCCGGAGTGCAGTACGCGCAAATTCATTACACAACGGACGGAAGCACTCCCGTGTCCGCTTCCCAGTTCTATCAGGGGCCTTTCCTGGTGGCGTCGAATCTGACGGTGAAGGCAATCGACATTCTGGATTTGTCAACGAGCGACGTTGCGAGTCAGGCATTCTCGTCGAACATCCCATCGGGAACGCTGGTCTGGAGCGATGATTTCACGAACAATACAGGGGCAAACGCTCAGCCCGACCCCACTGTTTGGATATATGACACCGGGACGAACTGCTGCGGCAATAACGAACTGGAAAACTATTGCGCATGGAATTCGTCGATAGCGCCGTGCGATCCGGCGAATCCCAACACGTACGTGGGGACGGACGGTTATCTGCACATTCTGGGAAGGAATCCGTCTGCGAATGTCTACACATCGGCGCGGCTGAAGTCGCAAGGACTGTTCAGCTTTCAGTATGGGCGACTTGAGTTCAGGGCTCTTGTTCCGGAGGGCCAGGGTCTCTGGCCGGCCGTATGGTTGCTGGGAAACAACACTTCCACGATCAATTGGCCTGCGTGTGGGGAACAAGATGTGTTGGAAAGGATCAATGCAGCCGGGTCACCCTACGACTGGAACGCAGGTTCAATTCATGGGACGGGGTTCACTGGCGGAACTGGACTCGGAACCAAATACAACTTTCCGAGCGGGCAGACGGCAGCTCAGTGGCATACCTATGGCATGATCTGGAGTCCGGGGAACGTGCAGTATTACATTGATGCCCCGTCGAATATCTATGCGTCATTCACGCCGACAAGCCTGAACGGACTGGGTGGCGCCGTGTGGCCGTTTGATGAGGGGCAAAGCAATTTCCTGATCATCAATCTTGCGATCGGTGGCGATTGGCCTGGGCCGCCGGACGGGACTACGCCATTTCCGGCAGAGATGCTGGTCGATTACGTGAGGATTTATACCAACTAGATTTCCGAGGGATTCGTTTTTCGCACGGCCAGCCAGTTGAAGAAGGCCACCGCGACTGCGGCCAGCAGGATGAGCGCCTTGCTGTACTCGATCTGTGTGAGAAGACCGGCGCAGATCAGGATCCCGAGGACAGCGATCAGGGTCCCAGCTGGAAGCTGGAACTGTGCGGGCTCAGGATTTTTCTTTCTCAGCACGGGCACTGCCGCGCATACCACTCCGTAATAGAAAAGGCGGGAACCTGCTGACAAAGTAGCGTTGCCTGCGAAAGTGCCAAACAGAGCCAGCAGCCAAACCAATAAAGCGAACAAAACAATCGAGACGTACGGAGTGCGGAAGCGCGGATGCACTACTGCAAAAACCGCAGGGAAGTCGCCGCGTTCGGCGAGCGCGAAAGCGATTCGTGGAGTTGTCAGTATGTTTCCGCTCAGATATCCATAGATAGAGAGCAGTGCGCCGATCGCCGTGAGAGCGGCCCCACCGCTCCCGATGACGATTCTCGCGACATCCGCCAGCGAACGTTCACTGTGCGCGGGATCAGGCAGCAGTCCAACGACGACCCATTGAGCCAGTCCATAGATGACGGCGCAGGTGATGAGTGCGGCAAACATTCCGAACGGCAGGTCGCGGCGTGGATTTCTGGCTTCTCCGGCTGAGATCAACGCTGCCTCAAAGCCGCCGTATGCAAAAATCACCAGCACAATCGCTCGAGCCCATTGGGTACTGCTGGGCGTGACGCTAATGTTAGATACGGCAGGATGCTTGGTCAAAAGAAAGAGGCAGCCGGCGAACGTGACGCAGCCAAGGGTAGTGAGTTTGGCGACCGTGAAGAAATTGCTGACTCGAGTGCCGGTTCTTGCGCCACGAACATTGATCGCCGCCAGGATTCCAATCAGCAGCGTGAGGATCGTCAGCTTCATGCGAGAGCCAGTGGCTTGGGGCCAAAACTCCGCCAGATAGGTCACGAAGAGGTTCGCATTGGCGGCGCAGCTCGTGAGCCGAACAAACCACATCAACCATGCCACCTGAATCCCCATGAATCGTCCGAAGGCTTCGTGGGCGTAGAGATAGGGGCCTCCGGTCAATGCGAAACGGGAAGCAACCTCGGCGAAACAAGCCATGATGATGGCGACTGCAGCAGCCCCAAGGACAACAGCGACGATGCTGGCTCGTCCAACTAGGGTGGCGAGAATGGAGGGCAGGACAAACGCGCCACTCCCGATGATGCAATTGATGGTGAGCGCAGCCATGCTCCAGCGCCCGATGACTCGAACCAGTCCCTCGTTCGATGGTTGCGCTTGGGTGTTTTCGTGCACGGCGAGTTTGTATCACAAACGGGCAGGGCGCTGGCGCTCGAAGGCCGAGCGGTCTAGAATCCGCCAATCCAAAATGCGATGGTGTGCGTAATTCATTCATAGAATCCGGGAGGTAGAGTCTTGCATGGCGACGGAACGCCGACGAGTGTTCATTGCCGGTGGCACGGGTTACATGGGACAGACGCTGATCCCGCGGCTGCTTCAACGCGGTCACGAAGTACGTTCGCTGATGCGCCCCGGATCAGAAAAAAAGTTGCCGCCGGGATGTGAGGCGGTCGTCGGGAATGCACTGGATGCGTCAACTTACATGCAACGAGTCGCGCCTAGCGATACGTTCGTGCAGTTGGTGGGAGTGGCGCATCCCAGTCCGGCGAAGGCTGCTGAATTTCGTCGCATCGATTTGCCCGCGGGGTTAGGCGCGGTCGCGGCTGCCAAGGCAGGCGGCATCCGACATTTTGTGTACGTCAGCGTGGCGCACCCCGCGCCGATGATGCACGCCTATATTGCGGTCCGAAGGGAATGCGAAGCGGCCATCGAGACGGCGGGACTGAACGCCACCGTTCTGCGTCCGTGGTACGTGCTCGGTCCGGGACATCTCTGGCCATATCTATTGCTGCCACTCTATAAGGTCGCCGAGTGGGTGCCTGCAACACGGGAAGGCGCGCGGAGGCTCGGGCTAGTGACCTTGGAACAAATGCTGGCTGCACTAACGTGCGCGGTGGAGAATCCGGTGACTGGAATTCGTGTGGTCGAAGTGCCCCAAATACGAAAAGTAACCAGTTGAAAACCAGCGCCAATCAAGCGTTTTCGGGTGTTTCTGGTCCGCGAAGACGAAAGTAATCAATGAATTACGAAAGCGCATGCCCGTGGGACATCTACAAGCCCGGTGTTGCCGATGAGATGTTTGATCGAACCCAAATGGCCTTCGAAGATATGGACGATCTTCATCTCCGAATCGCGCGCGTTACTGAGGATCTGCGGAAAATTCAGCAGGAGTTGAACTGCGCCGCAATGCAAGCACCGAACGACCCTGAATTGATGGAGGCGCTGAACTCGCTCTCTGAGACCGAGCCCATCGAAACGCTGCGGCAGACTCTCGACCAGATGCGTCACTTCTTGTGGTTTTATTCGCAGGTCGTGAGTAACGAATCAGAGTTCGGAGACAAGCTTAGAGAAATGCCGGCAACGACTGCCACGGATGAGGCTCGGAAACTGGAGAACACCTTCCTCGATCAATTGTCTCGCGCTGACGAACTCGTCCTCCTGCATCACATGGCCGACGCAAAGCGCCGCAAGCCGAACTAATCTCACTAAAAACCTTGGCCGCCGACAACTGTCTTTAGAACGTCGCCCTCGGGACTCATCACCACGAAGTCTGCCACCGAACCGACAACGAGCTGCCCGTATGTCCCGGACAGGCCGACGGCGTTGGCCGGATTCAGCGTGGCCGCACGAATAGCGTCCTTCAAAGTCCAGTTGGAGAACCTTGTCACATTACGCACTGCGCGGTCCATGGTCAGCACGCTGCCAGCAAGGCTGCCGTTCGCAGTCGCCTTGCCGTCCGCTACGTCGACCTGAATGGGCCCGAGCTGGTACCGACCATCGGGCATGCCGGTGGCGGACATGGCGTCAGTGATCAGAACTGCGCGCTCCGGACCCTTTGACTGGAGAAAAACCTTTACGACTTCGGGCGACACGTGAATGCCGTCGACGATGATATCGGCACTCATTGAGTCATTGCTGAGAACTTCCCCGATGATTCCTGGATTGCGATGATCGAGCGGCCGCATCGCATTGAAAGTATGTGTAGCGTGACGCGCGCCGGCTTTCACCGCTTCGAGCGCGATTGGCAATTCGGCGTCGGAATGTCCGATGCTGACGCAGACGTTGCGGCGTGAGGCTTCAGCGATCACTTCGAGTGCACCGGGAATTTCTGGCGCGATTGTCAACATCCGAACATGTCCGCGTGCAGCCTGCCACAGCTTGTCAAAAATAGAGATCGTTGGTTCTACAAGATATTCGGGCGGGTGAACTCCGCGACGCTTGTGGCTCAGGAATGGGCCTTCGAGATGGATACCAAGCGGGCGCGCCGCAGGCTTGTCGCCGTTGGGCTGCGTGGATTTTTCGATAGCATCCGCGAGACGCTCGAGCGCGGTATAGGTAGCGTCTAATTCCGCTGCAACTGTGGTCGCAAAATATCCGGTCACGCCGTGCGCACTCAGGAACTGACCGAACCGCGGGAGTTCAGAGAGTGAGGCCCGCATCACGTCGAGACCAGCCCCTCCGTGAACGTGGATATCGAGAAACCCAGGCGCAATTGTCGCGTCTCCGAAATCTACGAGCGCGGTGTCGGTGGTCGAGGTTGCCGGACGCGAAGAAATCCTGGCGACGCGGCCGTCTTCGACAACCAATAGCGGATCGAGTACTTCTTCAGTGGGAGTATAGAGTCGGCGAGCAGTGAACGCGGTCTTCATTAGAGTGAGCAGATGAAACATTATCGTACTTCGGCGACGCGATTGGAACAATGCCGAGCGCGGAAGGAAAAAGTCGAGACGCTGCGAAGTGCGTTCACTGAGGTCTGACCGAAGAAGAGGCGTGTACTATGCGCGGGTGAGCGATTGTCTGGCTTTTACATTCTTCGACTAGCGGACTTAGCGTAGAGTTTTCAAGAAACCCGTTCAGGATTGAACCTGGGGGGAAGCTGAGTCATGCGACGTCAGATGTTATAATCTCAATGTAAGTCTCTCGAAGGCGCCGGTTCGTCCTGCCGCGCCAGCATCGAAGTCGGGGAGTGGCTCAGCCTGGTAGAGCACCTGGTTCGGGACCAGGGGGTCGGAGGTTCAAATCCTCTCTCCCCGACCAATCCTAAAGTGTCCGTTCCGGAGACATAGGTAACAGAACGTACCGGAGACATGGGTTACACTTTCGGCCCGAAGGGGTTCTGCAAGGGCTGCAAGGTTTTTTCCTCCA